>Ga0315900_10007154_pt1 | contig 14729 bp, 16 predicted proteins | sample LakEriMetagenome_FD_203521 | JGI IMG/M metagenome (GOLD analysis project Ga0315900, IMG submission 203521) | Freshwater fungal communities from buoy surface, Lake Erie, Ohio, United States - Buoy 12 MA114 | ecosystem: Environmental > Aquatic > Freshwater > Lake > Lake biofilm | place: USA: Lake...
CATCCTTAGAACGCATTGGTTTACTTGCAAATTGCGCGGCAGTGTCAAGAATTAGTTCGACATCTTCCCGAGATAAATGCTCGGTGCGCAATAGGTCTTTCATCGTTGAATAATACCCAATAAAGGCGTCGGCCTCGGTAGAATTTATTACATGGGAATCTTTACCCGAACACCTAAATCAGCGCCAGGCTTGGATGGTTTACAGCCATTTGCTGATGTCTTGGAGAAGGAAGAAACTCGGCACTCAAATGAAGATGGCGATCATGAAAAATTCGCGCACTATGTTCGTAAAGAAAAAATCGTCGAGTCTGCCGTAACTGGAAAGGCAGTTCGAGCACTCTGTGGGAAGAAGTGGGTTCCAAGTCGCGACCCTGAAAAGTTTCCGATCTGCCCACTCTGCAAAAAAATCTACGATGGCCTAAAGAAGGAATGAAAAAAACTCGCTCTGGGCTTTTAACCTTCAGCCTTCTCGCTTCACTTCTTGCTAGCTTAGTAATTGCGCCACAATCTGTTGCAGAAGATAAGGCGTTACGGAAAATATTTTCGGGTTGGATGACCGATTACAGCACTTATGGCGACACAACTAAAGGCCAAATTCAGGCGATGGATTATGTAGTCAAGAATGCCGATATGTTTAGTCAGATTCTGCCATTCTGGTATTCGATAACAGGCGCTTCTAAGATTAAAGATAAATACATAACGCAAAATTCAATTAATAAAGCAATCCCGATATCTACTCTTCAAAGCCTTGGAATTAAAGTCTTGCCGACTCTTACAGATAGCACTAAAGAGGGGGAACTCTCCAAGATTATGGGAAATGATGCCAGTCGGGCAACGCTTATCAAAACAATTACAGATTTAGTGATCGCAAATAACTTTGATGGAATTGATTTAAATTTCGAGGGCTTTGCATATGTAGACAAAATTCCGACCTGGCCAACTATTCAAACCAGATGGGTTAAGTTTGTTGCTGAATTATCTGTTGCATTGCGCTCTAGGAATAAACTGTTATCAGTAACTACTCCTTATCTTCTGGATCCAACTACTGGTAAGAGAGGTTATTACCATTACGCATGGCCAGAGATATCAAGCCATATCGATAGATTAAATATTATGTTTTATGACTATCATAAATATGACACTAAGCCAGGGCCGATTGGTCCGATAAATTGGGCAGAGCCTTCACTTCTCTATGCACTTAAACATGTTGCTCCATATAAAATTTACTTTGGAACACCAAACTATGGGTATAACTGGGTGACTAAAATTACTGGCGTATGTCCAACAAATACCCCAAAATCTGAGACTAGATCATCAAACGCGGCAATTATTCATCAAAACCGATCGCAGGCAATTTTAAATAAACCAGGCGCTGTTGCTACTTTCAACGAAAAGTTTGGCGAGACCAATGTTTTATACACAGCAGAGTTCAACGGAGTGAATGGCAGCGGAGCTCCTACAAGTTGTAAAGTTAACCATTCGGCATGGTTTGTAGATGCTCGTGGCTACTTTGCAAGAGCCAAACTTGTTGAAAAATATCAACTTGGTGGCATCTCTGAATGGGAAATTGGTTACGGCGATGATTTAGCCATCCAAGAGGTAAGAAAAGTTGCAATTGCAATGGGGCAAGACAAAGTTGTTGGTGTTGCTACTGCAGATTCCGAAAGCGCAAATTATGGTGAAGCAATAACCTTTGCAGGCTCATTTAAATTGCCTGATGGTAGGCCAGTAGCAAACGTTCCAGTCTTTATTGAAATAAAACGTCCAAGTGGCAATACTCGTAAGCCAATTGCTCAGACTGGTCTAGATGGAAGTTTTCAGGCAAAAGTATTACTTGGCGAATCTTCAATTATCTCGTTCTCTACAGATGAGACCAGAGATCGGACGCTTGGTATGACGCCAGAGAAAACCATCGGAATTTCAAGAGTAATTTCCTGGAACCTACCGGCGTCGATGAAGCGGGGAGTTGGCTACAAAATAACTGGGGAGCTGCAACCTAGAGTTCCAGGTGTAAAAGTTATTTTGGATGATGGCAAGAATCAGCTCAATACCACCTCGTTGGCCGATGGAAAATTTGAATTTGATTTTACCCCTACGAAAATTGGAGTAATACAATTTAGGATAGTTACAGAAACTGAGCCAGGATTTAGCGGTTCAGCAACAGCTCCCGCCTCAGTTTTGGTGCGTTAGAAATTGGAAATTACAAACATGGTGAAAACACTTCCTAAAGATGAAGTAAGTATTAGCGAACTAGTTGATCGACCTTGGATAACGATTGTTTGGGACGATCCAGTGAATCTCATGAATTATGTGACCCATGTTCTAATAAAACTCTTTGGATTTTCGAAGGAGCGAGCTCACGAATTAATGATGCAAGTGCATAACGAGGGTCGGGCGGTTGTTTCTTCCGGGACACGTGAAGAGATGGAGCGCGATGTTCAGCGCCTGCACGAACATGGCCTATGGGCGACCTTGCAACGTGATGACAAAATTTAATGTCTAACTTTGAAAAAGTTGGAGATGGCTACTCTTTAGATCTGACCCTAGATGAAGCTCAGATTTTAATTAACTTAGTTGAACAGTTATTGGAATTACTCGGTGAAGGTGATTTCTTTCATCACTATGATTCCAGCGATCCGCTAGCTCAATTACTGGCAATGCCATCAGAAATTGTTACACCAGATGATCCGGTCTTGCTAAGGCTTTTACCAAATGCATACACCGACCCAGAAGCTGCATCAGATTTTCGGAGATATACCGAACCACAATTGCGGGGCGCAAAGCAGAAAAATCTGCGATTAGTTCGCGAACAGTTAACAGTTTTGGTAGATGAGAATTTGGGCGGGGTAATTGAGGATATCGAGGCTGATGTTTGGCTAAAGGCTTTAAATGATTTGCGGATAGCGTTATCAATTAGGCTAGAAATATCTGAAACAAGTTTTGAAACCTTTGAGCTTTTGCCAGATGAAGATCCACAGAAGCCGGTCTATGCCGTTTACTTCTGGTTGGGTTGGTTGCAGGAAAATTTGTTAGAGTTGCTCCTATGACTCTTCGAATTCGCGCCGACATTGTTGCAAAAATTTTGGAGCAGTCCCGCGCAGAATATCCAGATGAATGTTGTGGAGTAATTCTCGGCCCCGAGGGCAGTGATAGCGCCGTGGAATTGAAGCCAATGATCAACGCTGCACATTCACCTACCTTCTATGAATTTGATTCTAAGGATCTGCTCGCTCTTTACCGAGAGTTAGATGAAAAATCTAAAGAGATTGTTGTTGTTTATCATTCGCACACTGAAACTCAGGCCTATCCATCTCGCACAGATATCGCCTATGCCTCCGAACCAAATGCGCACTACGTCTTGGTTTCTACCCGCAAAGAGATTGCACCTGAGACTGAGTTTCGTTCATATCGAATAATTGATGGTGAAGTTACCGAAGAACCCGTTGAAATAATCACCACGCCCTAGCAGATTCTACGATTGGCAAGTAAGGCGCGCTTCTAGGATACTTATCCCATGTCCCCATCAACATCCTCAGCAGAGATAGAAGTTCGCATCCCAACAATTCTTCGCCCCTACACAAAAGGCGAAAAGTTAGTAACAGCTGAAGCGAGCGATTTAAAAGGATTAATCACAGCACTAGATGTTAAATATGCTGGACTTGGCGAACGTTTACTTGAAAATAACGAGTTGCGCAGATTTATAAATATTTATATCAATGACGAAGATGTTCGATTTATGGGTTCACTTGCCGCAACACTCAAAGCTGGTGATTCTGTAACAATTTTGCCCGCCGTCGCTGGTGGCTGCAAGTGACAAGATACGAATCGTTAGAAGCATCTCTTGGCCATACTCCGCTAATCGGATTGCCAAAACTTTCACCTAAAACTCAACCAGGTAAACCAGCAGTTCGACTCTGGGCGAAGATGGAAGATCGAAATCCAACTGGCTCGATTAAAGATCGCACTGCAATGGCAATGATTGATGATGCCGAAAAAACCGGAAAGTTAAAACCTGGCGCAACAATTCTTGAACCAACAAGTGGAAACACTGGAATCTCACTTGCGATGGTTGCGAAAGTTCGTGGCTACAAATTAATTTGTGTAATGCCAGAGAACACCAGCATCGAACGGACTCAAATTTTAGAGATGTGGGGAGCAAAAATAATTTACTCACCAGCTGCTGGTGGCTCAAATGAAGCAGTGCGAGTTGCAAAAGATTTAGCAGCAGAAAATCCGGATTGGGTATTTCTATATCAATATGGAAATCCAGCAAATACTCTGGCGCACTATAGGACAACAGGGCCTGAAGTCTTTGAAGATTTACCAACTATTACGCACTTTATTGCTGGACTAGGAACAACCGGAACACTTATGGGAGCCGGGAAGTTTCTACGTGAGAAAAATCCAGATATCGCAATTATTGCTGCAGAACCAAGATATGGTGAAATTGTTTATGGCCTCCGTAACTTAGATGCGGGTTTTGTTCCAGAACTTTATGACGCATCAGTTATTACTCGAAGATTTTCAGTAGGGGCCGAAGATTCAGTCCGTAGGGTTCGAGAGTTACTTGAAATTGAAGGAATATTTGCTGGTATTTCAACCGGTGCGATTCTCCATGCCGCACTTGGAGTTGCTAAGGAATGCGTAGATGCTGGCAAGGGCGCAGATATTGCATTTATTGTCTGTGATGCGGGATGGAAGTATTTATCTACCGGAATTTACGGAAAAGATAGCGACCCTGAAGTTTTAGATGGCCAACTTTGGGCTTAATTCTTTAGTAAAGGTAGGCTTGGCTATATGTCGGGCGCTGCAATAACTTCAACCTCACCAAACTCACCAATCGGAATTTTCGATTCAGGTGTTGGTGGATTAACAGTTGCTAGATCAATCATTGATCAACTTCCTGGTGAATCAATTCTTTATGTTGGCGATACCGCCCGCGGCCCTTATGGCCCAAGACCACTTGCCGAAGTTCGAACCTTTGCTTTAGAAATTCTTGATGAATTAGTTGAAGCTGGAGTAAAGGCAATTGTTATTGCCTGCAACACTGCAAGTGCGGCGATGTTACGTGATGCACGCGAACGATACTCAGTTCCGGTGATTGAAGTTATTCAACCAGCTGTTCGAAGAGCTGTATCAGCAACTAGAAGTGGTCGAATTGGTGTAATCGGAACAAATGCAACAATTGAATCCGGCGCTTATCTAGATGCTTTTGCTGCAGCCCCACAGTTAGAAATCGCTTCAGTGGCCTGTCCGTTATTTGTTGAATATGTTGAACGTGGTGAGACTTCAGGAACAGCAATTACCAAGGTAGCTCGAGATTACTTGAAACCGCTCATCGAAAAAGATATCGATACTTTAGTTCTGGGTTGCACGCACTACCCACTTCTTACCGGTGTTATCTCTTATGTAATGGGAAATGAAGTAACTCTAGTTTCAAGTGCCGAAGAAACTGCAAAGGACCTATATCGAGTCCTAGTTGAAAAAGATTTGCTCAACAGTTCTGGGAAACCCTCCCATAAGTTTGTTTCTACTGGTGAAAGTGAGTTGTTTAGCAGATTGGCTAGACGTTTTCTTGGGCCAGAAGTTTCTAAAGTCGAATCGAGGATTTAAATGTCACCAGAGAATAAAGATAATAAGTCGAACCTTCCAAGAATCGATGGCAGATTGCCTGAACAATTGCGGCCAATTAAATTTACTCGTAACTGGTTAAACAATGCCGAGGGATCAGTCCTAGTTGAATTTGGAAATACCCGAGTTCTCTGTGTCGCATCATTCACCCCAGGTGTTCCGCGTTGGTTAGTTGGGAAAGGTGGCGGTTGGGTAACAAGTGAATATGCAATGTTGCCGCGTGCAACTCACACCAGATCAGATCGCGAAAGTGTCAAAGGAAAACTTGGTGGTCGCACCCAGGAAATTTCACGGTTAGTTGGTCGCTCACTTCGTGCGGTTGTTGATACCGCTGCACTTGGTGAAAATACAATTGTGATTGATTGCGATGTCTTGCAAGCAGATGGCGGAACTAGAACGGCTGCAATCACTGGTGCCTACGTCGCGCTACAAGATGCAATTACCTGGGCTAAAGAGAAAGGTCATATTCCGGCTTCACGCAATCCAATAACTCAAGGCGTTTCTGCCGTAAGTGTTGGAATTATCGGCGGAGTCCCAATGTTGGATCTCTGCTACGAAGAGGACGTCACCGCTGACACAGATATGAATATCGTCTGCACTGCAGATGGAAATTTTGTTGAGGTTCAAGGAACTGCTGAAGGAAAACCCTTTGATCGGGCGCTACTCGATAGCTTGTTGGATCTTGGAGTTTCTGGTTGTAACCAACTTTCGAAATTGCAACAGAACGCGCTTAACTAATTAGCAATGCGAAAGCTAGTTCTGGCAACCCAAAACAGCGGAAAGATCAAAGAATTCGAGAGATTACTTGGTGAGTTTGTAAGTGATGTTCAAGTATTAGGGCTTCGCGATTTTCCCGATATGCCTGATATCCCAGAGACTGGGAGAACTTTTATTGAGAATTCATTATTAAAAGCGCGTGGAATTTCTCAATTTACAAATCTTCCAGCCCTCGCAGATGACAGCGGACTCTGCATCGATCATTTAAATGGTGATCCTGGTATCTATTCAGCAAGGTGGTCTGGAGTTCATGGTGATGATGCTGCAAATATTTCCAAGGTGCTGTTGCAATTGGATGGAGTCCCACCCCGTGATCGCAGCGCGCACTTTAGGTGCGAGGTTGCTCTAGTTTTTCCAGATGGACATGAGCACCAAGGCCGAGAGATCACCGAGAGCGGGAAGTTGTCAGGAATTATCACCCTTTCACCCCGTGGAACCTCGGGCTTTGGCTATGACCCAATTTTTCAACCACTTGGCTCGGAACTAACACTGGGTGAATTAACACACGGCGAGAAGGACAGAATCAGCCACCGGGGAATTGCAATGCGAGCAATTGCACCGCGAATTTTAGAATTACTCTAGAAATCTTAGTTTTGTTGAGGCCTAAGGTATCCTTTCACTATTGAGTTTTAAATCTGTATTTCAATCTCAAACCAAGGAGCACAACTGTGGCAGTTAAGAAAGCAGCTAAAAAATCAGCGAAGAAAACTTCAGCTAAAAAATCAGCGAAGAAAACTTCAGCTAAGAGAGCAGTTAAGAAAAGTGTAAAGAAGGCGCCAGCAAAGAAGAGCGCTGTTAAGAAGTCGGCTAAGAAAGTTGTTAAGAAGTCGGCCAAGAAAACTGCAAAGAAAGCATCATCAACTTTTGTAGTTCCAGCGGTTCCTTCAATATCAAGTCGATCTAGCTTCCAGAGTCCTTCGGTAGTTGAGCGTCCCGCTAAAACTCCGGGTTCAAGTGTTCCTGCTGGGATGAAGAGCTCGTCAAGTGATGCAACCTCAAAGCGCGTAGTAATTGCTGTTGTAATTGCTGTTGTTCTACTTGCAATAATTGTTGTCTCCCGAAATGGTTCTACCGAAACCCAAACTGCTGCTCCAGAAGCAACAGCGACTGCGCAAGCATCACAAGAAGCGGAACCAACTGCTGAAGCATCTTCCGAGGCATCTGCTGAAGCAACAACTTCAACAGTTGTAGATCAAGGCGGAAGCGAGCCAGTAGGTATCGTTGCGCAATACACTTCATCTGGTGCAACTATTTTCTGGAAAGCCCCAACTGATGGTGCCGCTGTCTCAAACTACAATGTTGAAATCCGTTCAAATGGCGGAACTTGGAAATTGATTACAACAGTTCCAGCTGATCAATATTCAATCGATATTACAAAAGGTGAAACCACAGGGTGGGCCTCTTTTAGAATCTCATCTGTTCTAGAAGATGGAACCGTTGATGGTGGAAAAGTCTTTGGTCTCCCAGGGCAGTGGGCTTAAAACTAATTTGCGTTAAGTGCTTCAAGTATTGATGCAACATAAACATCACTACCAGCTTCAATTAAGTGGACACCATCCGGAGCAAAAAACTCCGGGTGGTTTTCTGCTATTGAAGCCCAATCAACTAAAACTGCATTTGGATATTTAGAAACTACTTCACTAATAATTTTATTATTTCCATCTCGCCAAGTTCGAGGAACAGCTGTGTTTACAACTACAACCCTTGGCTGGTCTTTAAGTAGTTCCAATAACTTGACCATATTTTCACGAGAGACCGAATTATTGTTTCCGACATTTAAAACTACCTTCGACTCCCCAACGCGTGGTTTATCTGCCTCTACCTCTTTTATAAGTTCCTGAATCTGGCGCCCAACTCGGGCATTGATCAAGGCAATTTCTTCCTGCGCTGCTAACTTGTTGCGGATACCCAAGATAACTGAATCTCCAGTAACCCAGAGCCCAGACTTATTGACTCCCATAACGGTATCTGGCAATTCAAGTTCTGGTTTTACTTCAACAATTATTGATTGATCACGCTGCCAGGCAACAGCAACAGAGCTGCCAGATATTACAACTATAAATGCGGTTACAGATGCTACAAAAATTCGTTGTCGCCTCTGCATCACTTTGGTCCGATATTTAATTCCCCTAAACCAGTTCTGCACGACCCCGTTTCGGATTGGTATCTCAATTGCGCGTAGCGAGATATCAGCAAGTGCTAAAACAACTAAAACTCTGGCGACATTTAGCGCTAGTAGATTTCCAGTTAGATCAGCGCCAGGTCTGGTAACTTGAAAAACTACCCAGTGCCATAGATAAATTCCATATGATCTCTGGCCAATCCAGAGAAAGACTCTATTGCTTAGCAGCGGCGAGAATCTTGATGCTGGGTGAACAATTGAAACCATAGTTGCACAACCAAATAGCGCCGCAAGCGGAAATGCAATTTGATATAACGTTGCATTCTCTTGATCTATAAATAGAAAAATACAGAGCAGACCAATAAAGCCAAAGACTCCAATTCCATCAATAAAGTCTTGGGCACGCTGTGAAATATTGCGAGTTAAGTTTCTGGGGATCCAGCTAACCGCAAGGGCCGATCCTAGGAATAAACCAAGGCTATGAGTGTCTGTTCCAAAATAGATATGGCTAATTCGACCTGCTGTTGCATTATCTGCTTGTAATGAGAATAGGAAGAGCGCGGTGCCTGAGAAGGTAGCAATAATTAGAGCAGCGCGTCTGACTACATGCTTACCAAATTTACGCCACACAAATAGCAAAATAATTGGCCAGATAAGATAGAACTGAAATTCAACTGCAAGCGACCAAGTGTGTTGCAGGAGCGGTGGGCGCCCAATGGCTTGAAAGTAATCCTGCTCTAGCGCAACTAAGTGCCAGTTATTGGTCCCGGATAGCACGTATGGGACATCCTTAATAAATCTTCGAATCGCATCAGGAGCAAATAGCGCAATCATGACCGATGTAGCAATCAAAAGGGCTATTAGGCCTGGAAACAATCTTCTTATGCGCGCCGCATAAAACTTTTTTAGATCTAATCCATTTGCACTTTCAATTGAATCCAAAATAAGTCTCGTAATCACATAACCTGAAATCACAAAGAAGAGATCGACGCCAAGAAAGCCTCCCGGCATCCATGAAATCCCTAAGTGATAAAGAACAACGGCAAAAACTGCAAGTGCACGCAAACCATCAATTGCAGGAATATGCGTGGAAGAAATTGATGCGCGTTGCATCTAGACTACCTACGTTTTTTAGTTGTGCTTTTCTTTACAACTTTTCTTACTGGCTTAGTTGCAGAGCTCTTAACTTCGGGTGTTGATGAGTTTCCGGCTGTAGCTGAACTTTTTCCATTATTGCGCACGAACGTCTTTTCTACTGGGCGGTTATTGGAATCAATGTTTGCATCGATATCGCCTTGCAGCGCCGCAAGTTTTTCAAAAGCCTGCTTTAATCTGCTTCTGGTCTCACCAATTGCTTGTTCTGCGGCATTGAGCGACTGAGTTTGAATTCTATAAAGACGCTCTGATTCAGAGATTGCACTTGTAAGCCAAGAGCGGAATTCGCCAACAGCAACTGTTGCTTCTGAGATGATTTTTTCAGCTTCGCGCTTCGCCGCGCTAGAAAGTGCATTTGCTTCGCGACGGCTTTCAGTTAATAAGTTTTCTGCGCTACGAGTTGCCTTTTCGTGTAGCTCTTGCGCTTCAGATTCTGCTGCAGCTAAATATTTACGACCGCGTGATTCTGCGCCAGCTAATATTGCCTTCACTTTATTCTCTGAAGACTCTAAACGCTCTTTTACAATTCTTGTAGTTTCAGCAACCATCTGTTCGGCCGATGCAGTTGCTCGTGACTCACGCTGTTGCGCTGTCTTGATTAGGCTCATTGCGGTCTCGCCCGCAAGAATTTCAAACTCTTCTTTGCTTAAACTTGTTATGTCACGACGTGAGCGAAGATCTGCTAATTGAGTTTCAAGTTGGCGAATACGTTCAACCGCATTCTCAGTTGGGGCTGCAACAGTTTCTTCTTTAAACCCAACCCATGATCGGAATTTGTTATCAGCCATTTCCGCTCCTTGCTCTAATCAGTTATCTCGGCAGAGCCTATAACATCGGGCAGGGTGAGTGCCATGAGTGATTTCCCTTCCGCCGCCGCTATTCATGAGCCTATAGTTGCGACATGAGCGAATCAATAAAGAGTTCACGAGACCTTCTAGCGGAATTCATCAAGAACGGCAAAGAGTTGATTTCATTAGCTAAGTCCATATCTGCGGAAGATATGAAGAAGTTTCCGATACCTGGCGAATGGTCTGCTGCTTACGTTTTGCACCATATGTGTGATGGCGAGATGCACTTTGCAACTAGATACATAACCAACCTTGCAGACGTTACTCCTGACATTCTTCCATTCAACGAAGATGTTTATTCAGATCGCTTGCAGTATGAGAAACGTGATCCCTTCGCTTCGATGGCGGCAATCGAGGGGATTCAAATAGCTATGGCAAATATCTTTGGAGCGATTCCTGAAAGTGATTGGTCACGAACTTCAATGCATCCAGAAGGCGGACTAATGACACTTACAGATTTATTTAAAATGGATACTCGCCACAGCAATTCTCATGCCGGTCAACTTCAGCAGATAATCGATGCGCTTTAAACCAAACCGTCGCATTAGCTTCGGATTTTCACTCATATTAGTTTCAGTTCTAATTGCTCCTACAACAAATGCGGCCAATCCAGATGACGGCTATCCAGAAGGGCAGGCTGCTCCAGGGCGCACCTGTCCGAATAATGATGAAGGTTTTAAGCAAGTAAGTGCTCACAGCGGAAAAACTCTGGTTTGCACATTAATAACTGGAGTGAAGAAATGGTGGATCGAAGGCGAACCACTTCCAGTTACTCCATCGAAACCAGCCGAGACCTCCAAACCAGCTGATGCTTCGAAACCAGCTGATGCTTCTGATGACAATATGCCACCAGGTTTCAAACATACATATTCATTGCCAGCTAAATCTCTTGCGAAGATGAAAGTTTTCGATGATGAGAGTTATTCTGCAATTGATGCAGATATGCGACTAGATGTTTATTTACCTAAAGGTGTGACGAAACCACCGTTGATGATCTGGATTCATGGCGGCGGAATGGTTTTTGGTAATGAAAATTCAGTCAAATACGATGAGAGTGCCAAACTACTTGAAGTCTTAATCAAGAATGGAATTGCAGTTGCTTCAGTGAATTATCGATTGGCGACCAAAGTTTCCTATCCTGTAACGGGCCAAGATGTAAAAACTGCAATTAGATACCTTCGGGCGAATTCTTCAAAATATGGCTTCAATCCAAAGAAGTTTGCAGTTGGTGGCGATTCGGCCGGAGGATATCTTGCGTTGATGGCTGCCATGACCGGTAATCAGAAAACACTTTTTGATGATCCAGCCGACCCAAACTTGAAAACTTCTGCAAGTGTTTCAGCCGTTTTTGATCTCTTTGGCAATGCAAATATGTTGACTATGGCCGAGAACAAACTCAAATATCCATGTCAAGACAAAACTGATTTTGCATACGGCATGGACCCCAAAATGAGTGTCTGGTTTGGCGATGTAACGCTGCCCGAGGTTAAAGATAAAGTCGATTCTGCAAACCTCTATCAATTTCTTTCGAAGAGTAAACCTTTGCCAAGCTTTTTTATCTTCCATGGCACAGCCGATTGCTCGGTCAGCAAATACGATTCGATTGAATTGGATAGCAAAGTTAAAGCCCTAAAAGGCAAAAGTGTTCTTAAATTAATTACTGGCGAGAATCACGGCGGACCAAAGATTTGGGTCGAAGTAAATAAACAAGTTCCGGCTTTAGCAAAGCTCTTCGCTGCTATTAAGTAGAGATAAAAAGTTGTAACTGGTGCGGGAGGCGGGACTTGAACCCGCACGTCCGAAGACACAAGTTCCTAAGACTTGCGTGTCTGCCATTTCACCACTCCCGCTGGAGAGATGAGAGAAGATTAAGGGAACTTAGGCAAAAGCGCCAAACTGAGATTAAATTAGGGCAAGCAAAGCGGTCGCTCAATCATTCAACGAACATGGAGCCAAGATGTCACTAACACCAAGTCCTGCAGATAAGTTCACATTTGGTCTATGGACTGTTGGTTGGCAAGCGCGTGATCCATTTGGTGATGCAACCCGTGCTGCTTTAGATCCAGTCCGCAGCGTTACTGAATTAGCAGAACGCGGTGCCTACGGTGTGACATTTCATGATGATGACTTAATTCCATTTGGTTCAAATGATTCAGATCGCAGTGCTCATATTGCTCGATTTAAAAAAGCGCTTGCAGATACCGGAATGAAAGTTCCGATGGCAACAACAAATTTGTTTACCCACCCAATCTTTAAAGATGGTGCACTGACTGCAAATGAACGCGACATCCGACGCTTTGCAATCTCTAAAGTTATGCGCAACATTGATTTAGCTGCAGAACTTGGCGCTGAAATTTATGTTTGCTGGGGCGGCCGTGAAGGTGCCGAATCTGATGCAGCGAAAGATGGCTACGTTGCGCTAGAACGCTATCGTGAAGGTTTCAATATTCTTGGGCAGTATGTAATCGATAAGGGTTACAACATTAAGTTTGCAATCGAACCAAAACCAAATGAACCACGTGGCGATATTTTCTTGCCAACTATTGGACATGCACTCGCATTCATTAACTCTCTAGATCATCCAGAACTCGTTGGCGTAAATCCGGAAGTTGGTCACGAGCAGATGGCTAACCTCAACTTTGTTCACGGAATCGCACAAGCTTTATTCCACAAGAAGTTATTCCATATTGATTTAAATGGTCAGCACGGTCCTAAGTTTGATCAAGATTTGGTCTTTGGGCATGGCGATTTGAAATCAGCATTCTTCTTGGTCGATTTACTAGAGCGCTATAAATATGCAGGTCCAAAGCACTTCGATTACAAGCCAGGACGCACTGAAGATGACCGCGGTGTCTGGGTTTCCGCAACATCGAATATGCGAACATATCTTGCACTCAAAGAGCGCGCATTGGCATTCCGCGCAGATCCTCGAGTTAAGGCTGCTATGGAAGATTCTCGAATCAACGAACTTGAAGTGCCAACACTTGCAAAGGGCGAGAGTTGGAAGGATTTAACTTCAGTAAATGTTGATGTTGATGGCTTGGCTGCTCGTGGATATCAATACGAGACTATTGATCAATTAGCTATCGAACACTTGATGGGCCTTTAACCGCACTTAAACCTGTAAACTTCGCTAGATGAGCGCCGAGCAAAGTAACCTGAGTATTCAGGATGAAATTAGCGCGGCGATTCTTCAAGTATTGCGCGATGCACATTCACAATTAAATTGCGATATTCCCACCTCTCTTACTTTAGAGCGTCCGAAGAATCGTGATCACGGAGATTACGCAACTTCAATCGCACTGGCACTTTCTAAGCCATCTGGAATTGCACCTCGTAAAATTGCCGAAATAATTGTTGCTGGTCTACAAGTTCGTAAAGATATTGCGGCACTTGAAATTGCCGGTCCAGGCTTTGTAAACATCACTCTTGATAAAAGTAGCCAAGGTGGAGTTATCGCTAACATTCTTACAGCTGGCAAAAGCTTTGGTCATGGCAATAAGTTAAATGGCATTGCAATAAATTTGGAATTCATTAGCGCAAACCCCACTGGTCCGCTGCATCTCGGTCACACCAGATGGGCTGCAGTCGGAGATGCACTTGGTCGAGTTTTATCGGCTGCTGGCGCAAAAGTAACTCGCGAGTTTTATATAAATGATCGCGGTGTGCAGATGGATAAATTTGGCGCATCACTTCAGAGCGCTGCGCTGGGTGAGCCAAGGCCCGAAGATGGTTATCACGGCGCATATATCGATGACTTGGCCAAAGAAGTTGTGGCTTCAAATCCCGAAGTTTTGAAGTTAAGTGGCGAAGAACAGACATTTGCATTCCGAGATTTCGGATTCAAATTACAGTTGGCTCAGCAACAGAGCGTTCTAGATAAATTTGGCACACGCTTCGATGTCTGGTTCTCTGAGAAAAGTTTATATGACAATGGTTTTTTTGCGCACTGCCAAGAAGTTTTGAAATCGAAGGGTCATGTCTTTGAAGATGGTGGTGCTATCTGGCTTAGGACAACAGATTTTGGCGATGATAAAGATCGCGTAATGGTGAAATCTGATGGATCGATGGCCTACTTTGCATCTGATTCTGCTTATTACATCTCAAAGCGCGAACGTGGATTTGAAATTTGTATTTATATGTTGGGCGCAGATCATCATGGATATACCGGAAGATTGAAGGCGCTTGCAGCATGT
>Ga0315900_10007156_pt1 | contig 14719 bp, 12 predicted proteins | sample LakEriMetagenome_FD_203521 | JGI IMG/M metagenome (GOLD analysis project Ga0315900, IMG submission 203521) | Freshwater fungal communities from buoy surface, Lake Erie, Ohio, United States - Buoy 12 MA114 | ecosystem: Environmental > Aquatic > Freshwater > Lake > Lake biofilm | place: USA: Lake...
AGGCGGGGGTTCTTGCCGAGCCCTTGCCCGATGTTGGCTTGTGTGACCCCGGCTTCGGCGTCGACGATGCGCTGCACTTGGCGCCCGGGCATGACGGCCGCGACGCCGATGGACGTCACGGTGTCGGATCCGGTTTGCACGTTCGGGATCGCCCACGGCGAAAAGCGGGGCGAGACCAGCGACCCGATGTCCAGTCGCCCGTATTCGTCGACAACCCACCCGCAACCGATAGGCCGGAGGAACGTCTCGGCGATCCACTCCATGCCCTTCTGCGGGCCGGTGGCGCATACGCCCGGCCAGTCCGGGATGACGAGCCGTTCGGCAAGGGCGAGCACGTTGTCGGTTGCCACGGCGGTCGTGTCCATCCGAAGCTGCCAGTGGAAGGGCAGGTTGCTTCGGAGTTGCCCGAGGTGGGCGAGCACCATGTGCAGGGGGTTCGTCAGGATGCCCGCGCCCCCGGGCTTGTCGAGCGAGTAGTAGGGGTGCTCGGCCGGAACGGGCGGGGATCGGACCTCTTCGCCGGTCGTGTCACGGGGGATCAGCAGGGGGTCGGAGAGTAAGACCTCCTTTAGGTTTTGCCCGACCGAGTCGTCACCGGTGGAGAGCAGGTCGATCTGGTCGCCCGTGGCGGTTCGGTTTGTCGTCGCCTTTAGGCCGAGCCGTCGCGAAGTGAGCACGCCGATCCCGACCGTCTCCGCGCCGCCGACGTCCACCGACCGGTCCATCCCGACGACAAAGTAGCCTTCGCTGTCGGCTGAATAGGCCGCGCATGAGCCCTTCCAGATGCGGCGGTCATAGGCGTCGGATGCGGGGTCGAAGTCGACGTAGAGCACGCTGAACGTCGCGGACTGGACGGCCGCGATCCCACGGTCCGCGACGCCCCGGGCGCCGAGCTGGGCGTCGGAATACGAAGCCACGTAGGACGACGCCGACACCGAGACGGTTGTCGAGTCCGAGTTGATCGTGATGTCGTTGATCAGGAACTGCCCGAAAAGCTGCTCGCGGTAGCCTTCGCCGCCGGTCGCGTTGACGCCCCACGACACCCGCCGGAGGTACACCCGCCGAGCCCGAACGCGGGGGTTTTTCAGGTACACCCGATCGTCGGGCAACGGGGGCGCCTCGTTCGCGGTCGGGATCTCGTGGCGAGCGATACGGCTGCCGATGGCCCCGATGCGGCCGACCGCACCACCCCCGGGTCGAGTCGAGGATATTCCGACGGCACTATCTGGCCAGATCGGGCTTTGCGGGAAGTTCTGCTCAATCGTGACCTGCGTCGCGCTGTCGACCGTCTGGACGCGGAAGCACTCGGCGCCGATGTAGATCACGTCGCCCGCCGTAATGGCCGACGTGTCGGTCATGCTGATCGTCGTGTCGGTCGGCGTCACGGTGGCGGTCAGGACGGCGATCGGGTCGGGTCGACTCAGGAAGAAGTCGGCGATCTCCGGCCGATTGTCTGGCAGGGCGAGGTCGAACGATAGCGTCTGCGCGGCGGGCTTATTCGCGAACGGGCTGAACGATTGCCCCGAGAGCTTGACCGATCCGGGCTGAAGTACCGGCTGCCAGATGTCGGTCGAACGGTTGTCGTCGCCCGGGGCTGGCCATGCGCTATCGCCCGGGTCGGGTTCGGTGGTCAAGGCCATGGGGAACCATGATCCGTTCCCGATGAACCCTAGCCGCCCGAGGCCTTCAATCTCCACCAGCCAGATCCACGATCCGCGCATCGTCATAAGACCCCCACGCGTGCGGCCACGGCGCACAGTTCGACGGTTCGGGTGGCGCCTGCGGTGGAGTACACGGCGACGTTCGGGGCGCGAAGGTTCCGCCACCCGCCCATCCCGACGGGGGCGTCGTCGTCGTCAATGATGCGATACACGTCCCAGTTCGGGGTGGTCGCGTCGGTCTCGTCTTCGATGGCCGCGAACCGGTATTGCCCGGCGCACGTGCGCTGCCACCACCCGTCCTCCTTGTCGAGTGCGGCATCTCCCGGGTTGGTGGTCAGGCCCGCGATGGTCGCCCACTCGGGGGTGTAGGTGGAGATCGCCTTCGGGTAGCTGCACCGGGCGGCGGCCACCTGCGTCATGCGCCACGACCGCCACCAGCGGACGACCCCGTCGTCTTGCCGGACCGACGCGACGAGCGACCCGGCGCCGGTAAGGCGCGAGGATCGGGCCTGCTGTGCGACGGTGGTGTAGTCGTCCTGATTCACCGCGAAGGCCTTGGCGAACCACGAGTATCGGGGGATCCCGGTGGTCAGGGCGGTGGCGAGCTCGCCAACCACCGTGAAGGATAAGCTGGTGATGTTCCGAAAGCCGATGGCCCAAAACAGGTCGGTGGCCACCGAGTTCAAGCCGGTGAACTGCAGGGAAGTCAAGGCGCCCGGGGTGGTCGTGTCGTCGTAGGACAGGGAGCACGACAAGCCGAGGTTGTCGGTCGGGGCGAGGGCGTTGAACTGGAACGGCCCGAGCCCGGGGGCGGCGTTCAGGGCGGCGATCAAAGGCGTGACGAGGTTGCGAGCGTCGGTGCTGGCGCCGAGGAAGTACCGGTCGGCGGGGATGGTCACCGACACGGCAATCGGGGCCGCGCCGTTGCGCACGACGTTGAACGTCGCCGTCTGCGTCGTCAGGCCGAACTCGGCCGAAAAAAAGGGCTTGCTGGCCATGGTCACACCCGTGAAGTGCCGCCCGTCGCCGCCGTCCGAGACTGCCGGTCAATGAGCGTGCGCATGGAGTCGGTGTCGTTGGTCACGATGGTGACGCCGGTGTAGTCGATCAGGTTCGTCGGGCCTTGCCGCTGCGGTTGCGCCATCGGGGTCAGGCCGGACGCCTCGCCGACCGACCGACCACCGCCGCCACCGCCGCCACCACCGCCACCGCTGCCCGCGCTTTCGCCCTTGCCGCCCATGGCTTTGCCTGTGGCGAGCAACGTGCCGCCGAGCGCCAAGCGGGCCGCACCGGCGGCCGGGTTGAAGTTCGGGCCGAATGGGATCAGGTTCGATAAGCCGGTCAGCAGCTCGGACACGCCGAGCGACACGAGCGACTGCCCGAGGGCGGCCTTGAAGGCCTTGCCGAACTTCTCTTGTGACGACAACGCCGCGCCAAGGCCGGACGACAGGGCGCCGCCTAGACCCTCGGCCGCGCCACCGATGGCGCCGAACGCCTCCTGTGCGGCGTCGTAGTCCTTGCGCAGTAGTGCGCCGAGGCCGAAGCCCTCGCCGTCGACGGGCTGCAGGGCTGCGGCGATCTTGCCCTTGGCTTCGATGGACGCCGTCAGGGCCGCTTCGGCATCCTCGGCGATGCTCTGCTGAACCCGCTCGCGTTCCGCCTCGCCCCGTTCGTTGAACTGCTGGAGCAGGGTCGCCCATGCGGCGTCCTGCTCGTTCATGGCCGCGATCTGGTCGACGATGGCTTGCGCGGACTGCTCGGCGGCGGCCTTTAGCTTTTCGTTCGCGACTGCGGCCATGTCGACCGCTTCGGCGTACGATGTGATCGCGGGGGCCGCTTCGGTGGCCGCTTCGGTGGTGCCGAAGAAGAAGTCGGTCAGGTTGCCGACGGCTAGCGTGGCGTCGATTGTGTTCGACATCTGCAGCCATGCCGTCTCGAACCCGTTCACCGGCTCGGTGGCGGCTGCGGCGGCGTCGGCGACGGCGCGGACCTCGCGCTCGGCCTCGCCGACGGCTTCGGTCACGTTATTGACGGCCGTCCCGAGCAGCTGCATGGAATCAATGAACGACCCGATGGGGGTCAGGTTCATGAGCGCGTCGTTCACATATCCGGCCGTGGTCGCGAACCCGCTCGTGATCTCCTGAACCTTCACCCCCGTGAGGTAGTAGTTGTCCATGACCCGGATCACGTCGGGCATGATCTCGGTCAGTTTCTGGAGGGCTTTGATCGCGGCGTCGAAGCCGTCGCCGAACGCCTCGGAGTTGGTCACCGACTCGCCGATGGCGGCCTTGAGCTTGCCGAGCTCGGCGTTGAACTGGGCGATCTGCGCTCGGCCCTCGTTCGTCGACTGCATGTATTCAAGCGTGGCTTGACGGGCGAAGTCGAAGGCAGCCCCCGCCGCCTGCATGACCATCTCCAGCCCCTTCATCGCCGTCTCGGCCGACAGGATGCCCGCGACGGTGGCGCGGAAATAGTCGCCCATCCCTTGCGCCTTGTCGCCCGCCTTCTCGGCCTCGTCGCCGAGCCGGTTCAGCCCCCTGACCGCATCGTCGACGTCGGCCCGCCCTCGGACGGTAAAGGTGCTTGTCGCGTCAGCCATGCGTCACCCCCTTGTGAGCCGTGACGGCCCCGTGAATCGCGAGCATGATCCGGTCGTACCATGGCGGGGCATCGGTGGGCGGGGTGCGCAGACCGGCCGCGATGGCGGCGTACAGCCGAAGCCACTCCACCACGCCCGGCGTGGCAAGGTAAAGCCGGAGGCAATGGTCAATCGGGGCGAAGTAGTCCGGCCCCGAGAAGGCCTCCGCGAAGCCCTTGATCCCGAGCTCCGACGCCTCGCGGGACACGTCAGCCCACCCGTCCCGATAGGCGGGGCGGTCGGGGCGGGCGATGGCTCTCGGGGGGCTGCGGCGGTCAATCGAGACTCCTGTGTCGTGGTAGATCAGCGGACCGCCTGTGCAGTTTCGCGCCTTATTGTTCGAGAACTGGATGCACACCGGGCAGTCGTAGCGGGGGTGGCTTAGCACACCAGACACCTCCAGCCGCGCTGCCGCGACTATTTTTTTTCGTACGCCTCGTCGACCCGCCCGGCAAGGATGCCCGCGAACGCTTCCTGTGCGGCCCGGGGCGGAAAGTTGGCCATGAGCCACGCGACTCGGGCGTCGGGCAGGTCGGGCAAGTGCTCCACCTCGCCCGCGAAGTCGACCGCGACCAGCGCCTCGGCGACAAGCCGGACCATCTGCGTCTCGCGTTCGATGACCTTGGCGACGTCGTGTTCGACTTGCGACACGAGCGCGGCGAACTCCAGCAGGCCGGGGCGGTCTTGCATGGTCACGCGATAGAGGATCGCGGCGTCGGGGAACGAGGGCAGGGTGTAGCGGAGCGGGGGGAAGCGCATGGGGGGTGTCTCAGGTGGGGGGGCAAGGGGTGCGGGGCAGCAAGGCGGGCGGGCAAGGGCGCGCGGGGCGGCAAGGGGCCGACTGCGGGCGCCGGTGGCGCGGGGGGGTTCAGCTCAGCGTCAGGGAGATCGGCGGGGTCGTGCTGTCGGGGCTGACCGCCTTCGCCGTGGTCGGGAGCCGGACGACCGAGCCGGTTGTATCATAATCGAACACGATCTGCACGGCGGGCGCGGCGACTCGCAAGGTGTAGCCGGTGTCGACCGTTCGGCCTTCGGGGGTCATGGACCCGGCCATGGAGTAGGCGCCGTCCTCTTGCTCGAATTGCGCGTCGCTCATCAGGGTGATGTCCGTGCCCGGGGTCGGCGTGCCGGAGGTCTGTATCGGGTTCAGCGAGGCGGTGACCAGCGCCTGACGGGTGCCGACCGTGGCCACGCCCGCCGAGGTGGTGTCGCCTTCCTCTTGCGAGGCGCCGAAGTCGATGGTCCACGTCGTCGACTGGCTCTGCAGGACGTAGTCGGTGCCGCCGAAGGTCAGCTCGGACTGCGCGGCGTTGGCCCTGACGAAGTCGGTGCGCACGTCGTCAAGGTCGGCCGATGAAAGGTTCTCGGTGCTCGCGACGGGCTGCACCGACAGGCCGAGGATGTCGACTTCGAGGAAGGCCCACTGCCCGACGGTCAGGACGAACCGGACCTGCGACACGCGACACCCGACCATGCGCTGCAGGATCTTCGTGCCGGTGTTGACCGCGCCATCGCGGGCGAGGAAGTCGTACACGGTGAAGGTGCAGTTATTGGCCGACACACCGCCACCGACGGCGGTGGTGCGGGGGTAGATTGAGTCGGGGGTCCACACGACCGCCGTCCCGGTGGATGCGCTTCGGTCGACGTGGCCGCAGCTCGCGAGGATGACCGACAGCCACCGAGGGAGCACGGGCGACGTCGGGGGGCCGACCACTCGCCCTTTGCCGTACAGCGGAATCCGGTAGGTCGCCGACGGCTTGATCGTCGCAATCGCGGCGGGGAGTTCGTAGCCGGTCGGGCTTGCGGGCTCGTTGCCGACCTGCGTCACGCCGAGCTTGATCCCGGGGGAGTCCATCGACACGAAGAGGTCGTCGGTGCCGACCGCCGGGATCGGGTCAACGCCGGGGGTGGCTTCAAGCTTGGCCAGAACGAGGCGGGAGCGGGGGTTCAATCCACACATGAGGCACCTACAAGGGAAGGGTCAGGGAACGGGGGGCGGCGGCGGCGCCTGTGCGATGCCCGCCGGGACGTAAAGCCGCTGATAGACGTCGAGGAACGCCACGGCGTCGGCGCTGATCACGCCCGACCCGTCGGCCGGGACCGAGCTCGCGATGTCCAGCGCGGGGGGCGAGCTGATGTTGTTCCAACAGATCCCGAAGGCGCTCGTGGGCTCCAGATAAAGCCCGGCCTCGCGGAGGTATTCCGAAGTCACGATCTGCGCGAGCCGACACATCGACATCGCCCGGGCGTGCAAGGCGGCCACCTGTGCGGCGGTGCTGGTCGTCGTCGACGGCGGCCCGACCGTGGTGGTCAGGGCGGCCGATGACACCCGGGCGCGGATGCCAAGGCGGACGAGGTAGATCGACGCCTCCGAGTCGGTGAACTCCGAGATCGTCGGCTGCCCGTCCACCCAGAACTCTATGAACGGCACGGGGCGCGGGGAGTCCGGCGCCTGCATCTCGCGCATGTAGTAGCCGCCGTCGTTCGGAACTCCCTTCGGGCTGTAGCTCGTCGGGGTCGCGGGGAGCGGCGTCGTGTAGAAGGGGTCGCTGGTCCAGCCTGCGGTCGCGTATGCGGCCATGTAGTCGCCGCACGCCCGCACGGCCGCAAGGGCGACGTGCTCGGGGCCGAGCCATCGGGGGATGTTCAGGGTCATGCGTTCACCCCCGTCGTGCGCTCACTCGCGCCATGCGTTCGCCCCGTCATAGGTTCACCCGCAAGCCGTCAATCGACCGCCCCTCGGCCTTCAGCTTGAACACGAGCCACCGCTGATAGGCGCGGGCAACCTCGCGACCGAACTGCCGATCCACCACGACAATCGGGCGGCCGGGGTGAACGATGTCGTCGAATCGCTGATAGCCGCCCTCGTGGAACCGCCCTGCATACGACCGGCGCGACCCCCAGACAAAGCCCTCGGCGTCGGCCCGGGCGATGTTCTGCGGGTGGCCCTTCTTGAAGGTGGCGAACAGGGGACGGCGCGAACCTTCCCAGATGCCGATCTTGCGGCCGCCGCCCTGTGCGGTCTTGCGGGCGAGGTACTTCGGCTCGCGGCTGTAGCCTTCCCACCCGCCGAGGAGCGCCGTGTTGCCCTCGTTCGCGAAGGCGTCCTCGGCCTGCTGTTCGAGCGTGAAGGCCGCCCGCATGATCGGCTGTGACGTGCCCGGCCCGGGAACGGGGCGCATGATCGACTCGTTGATCGTCGTCATGGAGGCGGCGTCGAAGGCGTCGGCCATGATGCCGACCGCCCGGCGGATGCCGTCGATCCCGAGCACGTTGACGTCAAGGGTGGCCATTCACTGCCTCCATCGGGAAGGCATCGACGGCTGCAGGAACCGCGCCTGTGCGCCGAGCGTCTCGGAGTCGGTCGACAGGCCGGGGTTGTAGTTCGTCCGGCTGCGGGCGGTCGCGGTCGACGAGGCGTTCTCGTTGTAGCTTTCGAGCATCTGCGGGGACTCGCGCAACATGCGGATCTGTTCTTGCATGGCCGCGACCCGGTCGCCGCCTTGCTGCCACGTGCCGGTCGCGAGCCAAAGGTAGTAGCCCGCCGCGCCGAGGATGACCACCGACCGGCACCAGTTGAAGTCGTCGACGGCGTTCAGGGCGGTGATCGAGTTCGGAGCGATCCGAAGGGCGCGCAGGACCACGTTCAGCTGACTCGCGGCCCGGTTGATGGCCTCGGTCATGAGGTTGGCGTTGTAGTCTTGTAGGAAGCTCAACTGCTCGGACTTCACGTCGGCGGCCGTGACGGCGAATGCGTAGGTTGTGGCCATGGGCAACGCCTCGGGAGGGTTCGGCTGCGGGGCGGGCTGTCGGGTGGTCGGGTCGGTGCTCGGCCAGACTACGCGAAAGCCCCCGAAGGGGCAAGGACGGGCGCGGGGCGGGCGGGCGCCCGCCGTTAGCTCACTGCGTCATCGTGTCGAACAGGACGCCGAGCGTGGAGTCGTACACGCTCTCGGCCGTCGCGTGCTGGCCGCGATAGTAGATCGCCTGCTCGTCGGTCTTTTCGTAGGTGTCGATGGTCAGCTCCAGCATGCTGTAGCCCTTGCCCCATGACCGGCGGCGAAGGCCGTCGCCCGAGTTGCCCTGAATGGTGGGCTGCGAGCGGACGAGGCAGGTCTTGTCGGTGACGACGTAGGTCGGGCTCGGGTTCGGGCCGACGTTGCCGGTCGACGCCGTGGCCTTGGCGATACGGATCTCGAAGGCGGCCTGCATCTCGGCGGGGTAGCCAGCCATGACCGTGTTCTTGATCAGGTTCAGCACGTCGGCCGGGGTGGCCGGTGCGGCTGCGTCGCCGAAGCGGGCGCGGACCTGTGCGTTACGCACGAAGGCGTTGAAGTCCGCTTGGCTGAACATCATGCGGTACATCTGACCGGCTTCGAGCGTGCCGCCGCCCTGTTCGATGTCGATCACGGCCTGCTGAATCTGCTCAATCGGGTCCACCGAGTCGTCGGTCCAGTAACCGTCGGCCGAGCCCGAGAAGTTCGACCCGAAGTTGCCCGACACGAGCAACTGCGCGGCGCGGCGCTCGCGGTCGTTCAGCAGGGTGTCGACGAGGAAGGGCGAGGCGACGTCCTCCTCCCAGTTCGAGATTCCGAAGCGGTCCATGGTGGCCAACTGTGCCGTCATGATCGGCGTGGCGACCTGAAACACGGGGGCGTCGACGTCGTAGTCTTCGAGCGTCGAAAAGACCCGCTGTGGCTCCTGAAACTCCACGGCGCGGAGGTCGGTGGTGCCGGGCGACTGCCGGTTCTGGTTCTTCTTCACGCGGTAGGCCTTACCGCGATAGACCATCTCGCCGGGCTTGATGGCCGCGCCCGGGATCGGGGTGCGGGGGAAGAGGAACTCGGCGATGTAAAGGGACGGCTCGGTGAACGCCGCGCGTGCGGCGATCTGGAGTGTAGGGCTTGCGATTGCCATGGCGTTAGCCTCCTAATATCACGAGTGGAAGGCACCAACGCCGACAAGGGCGCGGATGATGTCGTCGTTTTCGGCGCTTGCACCTTCGCGAGCGTCGGGGATGGCGCGGACCTGCGAGGTCACGTCGCCAAGGGCTTCGAGGAACTCGCCGCCGGTGGTCGGCTGAACGAAGGGCGAGGTGCCCCACGTCACGGTTCCGGCAAGCTTGATGTACGCCGGGCCCGCGAGCACGACGAAGACCTCTTCGCCGGTCGACACGGCGTTCGCGGCCACGCCGAGGATCGGGCCGGTGGTGACCACCGCGACCTCGCCGGATGCGTCCGGGTAGCCGACGGCGCAGCCGAAGCCGATGGTGCCTGCAGCGGTGTAGGGGGCCGCATATGCGGTCGGGAGAATCTGTGCCTGTGCGCTTGTGGCCATGGTTTAGCCCTCCACCAGTTCGCCCTTTGCAAGGGCGTCGTTGATGCGGGCCTTCGCGATCCGAAGGTGCTCCGCGTATGTGTAACCCTTGCCGCGCGCGATCAGCTCGCGCTCGACTGCCTTCATGATGCCGTCGGCGGTCAGCCGTGACGTGGCGGCCGGTGCCTTCTCGCGGGGCGTGGTGCCTGCGACCCCTTGCATGGTCGACGCGACCGACCAGTCGCGGAGCAGGCCGTCGACCTTGTCGCCCACCTTGCGGCGTGCCACGAAGTCGCCGACGTGGGCGGCGAGCAGGCGGCCGGAGCGCACGAGCTCCTTGACTTCGCCCGCGATGACCTCCTCTTCGATGGCCCGCGCCTGTGCCACGATGTCCACCGACTCGGTGGCTTCGGGCAGGGACGGGGCGGCCACTTCGCGCTTCATGTAGCCGCGAGCTTCGAGCAGGCCGTCAAGGTCCGACTCCATCATCTCGCGGCACATCTCGCGCACCTTCGCGCGGGCGGCTTCGGTCCCGAGCAGCGCTGCCACCACTTCGGGCGTCAGCACGTCGGGCGATACTTCGATCTCCACCGATTCGGTCGGTTCCATGGGCAGGCTCCTGAACTGTGCGCCCCGAGCAATCACGAGGCCGTCGTCATGCGCGGCAAGCCACGCGGGGGAAAGGTTACGCTTGACGGGCAAGGCCGAGCGAGGCGCGATGGCGCTCGTTGACCGGCTGCCCGTGTAAGGGATGGCGCCGAACGGCAGATAGTCGGCCGCCGTGCCGATGGCTTCGAGGAAGGGGACGTCAACCAGCGACACCTCCACGAGGAAGTCGCCGGGGATGCGCTCGCCCGTCGACAGGGTGCCGTAGCTGGAGTTCGTCGGGCTCAGGCAGTTGAACTTGCCCGAGTTGATCAGGTCCAGCCCTTCGGCCGTCCATTCGATCAGCGCCCAGACGCCGCCCGGGATGGTGCCGCCCCGGGGGACGTACACGAGGTCGTAGATCGACCCAACCCGGCGCCGGTCTTCGATGGATCCGGTACCGTGCACGCCGACGTGTTGGATCTGCACCGGCAACGGTTGCGCGGGCATCCCATAGGCTTCGGAGGCGGCGCGGAACCGGCGGAAGCGGTCCACGATGCCCTGACACCACTTCGGGGTGTAGGTCGTCACAACGGACTGACCGCCCGGGCGGGGGTACTCTTCGCGCAAGCCCTCGGGGAAGAGGAACTGCCACCGCGAGCGGGTCGGGTCTATGGTGCCCGTGGTCATCATCCCAGCTTCACCACGTCGTAGGCGGTGGCGCCGGTTTTGATGGTTCGGACGACCGCCGTCTCGTTCTGCTGCACGGTGATGGTGCCGATCAGGGTGACGCCGGTGTTGGCGGTCAGGGTGATCGTCTCGGCGGCGTCGGCGGTGTTCTTGATCGTCGTGTCGAAGAACGAGCCGACGACCAGCGCGGGGTTCGCGGCGTTGATCTGCGCGGCCGTCGGGACGAGGTCAGCACGGCCCGCGCCGTTCGGGTCGCGGGCGATGTATCCGCCGAGGTACTGCGCGGCCGTGTAAGTCTGCGCGGAGGCCGCGGTGATGGTCGACGCTTGCACCGGCACCTGACCGGGGGCGGCGAGCGGGTTCGCGGCGATGACCGTCGCGGCCGTGGAGCTGGTGCGGATCGCGGTCAGGACTCGGGTCGCACCGGCGGGGATCACCGTGTCGCCGAGCAAGGTGATGCCCGCGCCCGTGGAGATGGTCACCGCGAACGAGCCGACGTTGCGCACTTCCCACTGGATCGAGTCGCCGTTGCTCGCGAGGGTGTAGACGTTCGCCACGCCTGCGATCAGCAAGGCGGCGGTCGGGAGCACATCGGTGCGGGCCGCACCGGACGGGTCGCGCAGGATGATGCCCCGCCCGATCTGCGCGGCGGTGTAGGTCGCCGGGCCTGCCGTGTCCACCGAGGCGGGGGTGTTCAGGCTGTCCACGCGACGGGTCAAGACGGGGAGGATGTTCGCCCCGCCGACCGTGAAGCCGCGAAAAAATGACCCGCTAATCCGTTCTACCTTCTCGCCCATGGCTTCCTCGCATGTTCAGGCCGTGCCACAATGGCACAAGCAGTCCGTCAACGTGTGCCAAAATGGCACAAGTTGCAAGGTAGCGCAAGGGGGCGGTTTTGCGCGGCGTGTCAAGCAATAATCGTCACGACCCCCGGGGCGCCCGCTTCGGGCTGCTGCCATGCGTCGATCAGGTGTTCGAGCTGCTCGATGGGGATCGCGCCCCGGTCGGAGTCGGCCCGCTCGGCGTTCACCCGGCGGGCGTGGTCGGGGGTCACTTCGAGCACGGTCACGGTCGCGACCACCTCGCGGTCGGCCGTCGCGATGGCGTGATCCACCACCGCCTGACGGCTGGTGTCGGTCAAGAGGCACGCGACGAAGTGGACCGTCTCGCCCGGGGCGGCCGACCGCAGGGCGTAGGTCAGGGCGACGAGCGACTCGGCCCGCCCGTCGGGGTCGTAGCCTTCGGGCGTCAGGACGTAGGCGTCCCGGTCAATGACCACGCCCGGCTGTGACGCCGCCCACGTCGACTTGCCCGCGCCGGGTAGGCCGACGACGAGGTTGAGCCGCACGGGGGCGGGGGCTGCGGCGGGGCCATCGGCCGAGCGCACCACCAGCCCGCCCGTCGGGGTCGGGTTGATCGGCCCGGGGCCGACCGTCGGCTCTTCGTATTCGTAGACCCACACGCATTGGCACAGGTTGCGCAGGCCGCCGCTATTCGCCACCGACCGACAGCGCGGGTTCGGGGGGCTCAGGCGGCGGTAGCGGTCGGAGCCGTACTCCACCTCGGTGCCGTCGGCGTCGGCGCATACGTCGCAAGTGTAGCGGTCCATGACGGCCGAGTAGACGGCGCGGACGATGCGCGGCCCTTGCTCGGCGGCCGTGACTGCCCGGGTTTCGTTGACCGTCGTGGAGGCGGTCTGTTCGAGCAAGCCCCCGGCGGTGTTGCCGATTCTCATCGGGGCGGCGGTCAGGGTCGACGGGCGGGCGCCGTTGGCCACCTGCAGGGCCGCGCCCCGCAGCTGCTCGTTCACCCGGTCGTTGACGGCCTTGGCCGCGAGGGTTGCGGCGGCTTCGACCTGTGCGGCCGAGCCGGTGGCGGTGTCGGAGGTCGCGACCCACGACCGCGAGCCGATCTGTGCGGCGATCTCGTCCAGCATGTCGGCCGTCGCGAACTCGCCGAGCGACCGCAATGCGGGGAGCATGGCTTGCCGGTAGCGTTCGGTAAAGCTGACGTCCAGCGCGGCGATGGCGGCTACGTCGCGGCGGTCGATCAGAGGTTGCGCGGCGGCGGCATAGGCGGCCCGGTGCGCCCGCTGCTCGGCTTCAATGGCGCGGGTCATGCGGTCGACGGCGGCGTCCCTCTCGTCGGCAATGCGGTCGAAGGCGACCGACCGTTCCACGGGGGTCAACTCGCGCCACGTCATGAACTCGCCCGTGCGGGTGGCGACGGCGAAGAGCGGGCGCTTGGCGCGGGTGGTCGGGGCGTCGGTGGTCGGTGAACAGGCGCCGCAGTCGCACTCGGCCCGGGCTTGCTCGGCGGTGCGGCCGAAGCCGGGCAGGGTGCGAGGGGTAGTGTCGGGGGTGCCTGCGTCGGGATCGTCAGGGTAGGCGGGGCGGGTGCGGGTTTGCTCGTCGGCGGCGTTCATCTGCCGCACGAGCTTCGCCGACCACGACCGGCCCGGGTCGCCGCCCCACAGCATCCACGCTTGCCATCCCTTGCCCTGTTCGTCCCACGTCTCGCCCTGCTTGTCGACCTCGTGGCGGTCGAAGTAGGCCTTCATCCGGCGGGCGGTGTCGGGGCTGACCGTCCGGCCGTTGGCGAGGTCGCGGGCACGGGCAACGCCTACCTCGGTTCCGCCACGCTGGCTCGGGGGCTTCGATGCGCGAACCTCCAGCCCACGGCGGGCGGCCTCGCGGACGCCTTGCGGGGGTGTGAAGTCGATGTGTGCATATTTCTCGGGGGCGCGTGTTTGTGTGTTTGCCGCGACCAGTTCCTCGCCCGTCTCCTCGCCCGCCTCGTCGGCGAAGTCCTCGTCGGCGGCCGTTGTGCCCGTCTCGGCTTCCTGCGGTACGGGGGCGGGGGTGGTCGGGACACCGTCGTCGTCGGCGAGCTCCACCCCGATCCAGTCGGCCATCGCCTGACCACCGAACGAGTGGAACGCTTGCCAGAACGGCCCCTCGGTCGCCCACTCGGGGTGCTGCGTCGGGTCGCCCACGATGCGGGCGAAGAACGACTCCACGTCTCGCAAGTCGGCCTTCGTCAACGGCTCGCCCGCCGCGATGCGCTTCGTCAGGGCGGCGTCGGCCACCGTCGGCGCCCACTTCTCGGCGGCGTCACGGCGCACCCGGCGGCCAAGGGCGGCGTTGCGTTGTGCAGCCCCCGGGGCGGGCTTGCCTTCGACGGCTTCGGGGGTGGCGGTCGGGGTGGCCACCTCCATCGGGTCGACGGGCGGGGCGGTGGCGTCGTCGGCGATGGGCGCGGTCTGGGCGTCGTCAAGGTCGCCCTCGCGGCCGCGACCGTGCCAGATGACTTCGGCCTTCTCGGCGATCTCCACGAGCTCGCGGTCGGTGTACTGCGCCGACTGAACGAGCGTGCCGAAGGAGGTCTGCAGGTTCAGGACTTCGGTGGGCGACCGAGTAGCGAAGCCGGTCACACGCAGGGTCGGGTAGACCCGCAGGCCGGGGAAGTACAGGTCGCAGTAGACCCGGATCAGGTTCTGCCACGCCCGCTCCACTTGGCGGGCGAACACGCCGAGCCCCTTGAGCCACATCTGCGACTTGACGTCGCCGAGGTTGTACGCTCCAGCGCTCTCCGTCCCGAGGCCGGAGATCGCGTCCCGGATGGCGCTGCGCTTGTACTTGGCACACATATCGATGATGCCTTCGAGCCCCGTGTCCATCTGCATCTGCAGGAGTTCGACGTCGATCCCGTCGCCCAGTTCGAGCACGGCGTCGCTCATGTTCGCGTACTGGCTCAAAGCGGCGAAGGCGGCGTCGGAGGCGGCCGCCGAGTTCGGGGCGGCGCTGTTGCGTCGGAGCACCGTCACGCC
>Ga0315900_10007158_pt1 | contig 14713 bp, 10 predicted proteins | sample LakEriMetagenome_FD_203521 | JGI IMG/M metagenome (GOLD analysis project Ga0315900, IMG submission 203521) | Freshwater fungal communities from buoy surface, Lake Erie, Ohio, United States - Buoy 12 MA114 | ecosystem: Environmental > Aquatic > Freshwater > Lake > Lake biofilm | place: USA: Lake...
CGAAGCGGACCGAGGTGCAGTTGTTTGGTCCAGCCGCGGGCGAAATCAAGCTGGGCAAACCAGTGCATGAGTGTTGCACCCCAGAGTCCGACTTCACCGCTGGTGGGTTGGTATCCCCGCATTACTTGGGTAAATAACTCAGCAGCGAGCGCGGGATGGGGCTCTGCCTCGAAAAGGCAGGGTAAACCGTGATCGCTGAAGCGGCAGCCGAGTTCATGGAACTGTTGGTGGCGTCGATCGAGCGCGGACAATAAATCAGCGAAAGTGAGAATAGTCGACTCGGCAGCGGTCGCGAGACGTTTGACCCAGGCCGAAAAGTTCGCCGGCTGGTCGATAGCCAGGGCTCGATCGGGTCGAAAGCTGGGGGTGACTTTCGGGAGATCGGTCTGGCTTTGGCAGCGTCGATGCCAGTCGAGCGAGTCGGCGGGATCATCGGTCGTTCCCAGCGCAGCGACGCGGCATTGACGAAAGATGCGGCGGGGTGTGAGCGGATCCGCGGCCAGCTGTCGAAGCGTTTCGCTCCAGATTCGGGGTGCGGACTCGGGCGTCAGCAGTTCGGTGATTCCGAAAAACATCCACAGCTCAAGCCGGTTCCAGTCGAAAAGCGGACTGCGGAGGGCGAGCGGTACGGTTTGTGCCCAGGCGAGAAATTTCTCTTCAGCCGGAGCGTCGCCGGTGATGTACGTTTCCGCGATACCCGCAGCCCGCATTGCCCGCCATTTGTAGTGATCGTGTTCGAGCCAAAGTTCCGCGAGATTTCGAAACGGACGATCGATGGCGATTTCCACCGGCGAGAGATGATTGTGAAAATCGTGGATCGGCAAGCTTCGGGCTATCTCTTGATAGAGAGCCTTGCCGGCGGAGTTTGTGAGCAGAAATTGTTCAGGTTGGAATTCCATGCCGTGCGCTCAAGTTCAAACGGGTGAATTAAGGTCTAGCGGGGAGCGTGATTTGATTCGTTGACCGGCTCACCGAGCGCGCGCCGTGGATTGGTCCAAGTCAGGCGGTGGATCCAATCGTCACTCAGATCGAGATGCTGCTTTAACAATGAAATGGCCGTGTCGAGCAGGCAGGTGGAGCCAGCGAGAAGTTGGGGTTGATCCGGGAGTCTTGCGATGCCTTGTGCATCGATGTGTACAGGTCGGCCGTTGATTGCGAAGGGACCTGGGGGCAGCCCCCCGGCAGCAGTAACATCGCTCACCAGGATGGCTCGGTCTGGACCAATGGCTCGAAGATAGTTACCGAGAGCAAAGTAAGGAATGTGCTGGCCATCGGCAATCAAGGTAATGTCAAGCTTGTCGGAAAGGCTCAAGACTCGTTGGATAATATTGTCGTGACGAGGGAGGGTTGCCGGGCAGGCATTTCCCAAATGGGTGAAAAGAGAGAGGCCTGAATCGAGCGCGGCCTTCAACTGATCGAGCGACGGGTTGCAGTGTCCGGCCGCGATCCGAACGTTTCGGTCGCGGAGCCAGCGGATAGTCAGCCCGCCGCGATCGGTCTCCGGTGCCAGCGTGACCAGCTTTAACATGCCGGCAGCGGCATCAAACAGTTGGGCTGCCGTTTCAGGAGAGGCGGGGAGGGCGCATTCCGGCCGGTGGGCGCCGATATATCCGGGCTCAGGATTGAGAAATGGTCCCTCAAGGTGGATGCCCGCGATGAGTTTTCCGGCCAGCGGATCGGTTGCAGCCAGATGGTTCAATCGCCGGATTCGTTGCAGCATCAAGGGGAGCTCATCGGTAATCAAGGTTGCCAGAAAGCGCTGCACGCCGCGTTCGGCGAGGTCCAGGCATACCTGATGAAGCTGATCAGCGGATAATTGATCGGCGTTGAAGTCGACGCCCCGCCAGCCGTTGATTTGCAGATCGAAAATGGGCGGATGGGAACGGTTCAAAGTGCGGCTCCATCGCGGCGGGCCGCGCTCCGTAAAAGGCTGGCGGAATCGCGATCGAGAAAGAGGTCGACTGCCCGGTGGCGACGGAGGATCGAGGCAGGGAGCCAAGGCGTCTCCGGGCCCTCCAATGCGGCCGCTACTGCCCGGGCCTTGCGCAGGTCGGGGACGGTGCAGACCAGCCGGTGGGCCGCAAGGATTTGCTGAATCGACATGCTGATCGCTTGGGTCGGAACGGCTTCGAGATTGCAGAACCAGCCTTCGCCCAGTTGTTGTCGGCGACAGGCCTCGTCGAGTTGTACCACGTGGAAGGGGCAAGTTGTCTCGAAGTCCGCGGGAGGGTCATTGAATGCGAGGTGACCGTTCTCGCCGATCCCGATCAAGGCGAGGTCGATCGGCTGCGCTTGAACCAGCTGCGATAATCGTTCGCACTCTGCCTGCGGGTTCTTTGTCAGGCCGTCAATCCAGTGAAAATCGCGAAAGGTCACCAGCGAAGTAACCCGTTGCTGGAGGTAGTGACAGAACGAGCCGGGATGGTCCGGGCTGAGGCCGAGGTACTCATCAAGATGAAAGGCGGTAATCAGGTGCCATGGCAGCGGACGAGTAAGCAGTTCGGCGAGCAAGTCGAACTGGGATGCACCCGTCGCCAACACGAGTCGACAGCTCCCTTGATTAGCGATAGCTTCGCCGATAATCCCTGCTGCCCGATTGGCTGCGGCAGTGCCACAGGTTTTGGCGTTGGACAGAATTTGGATTTTCACGCGATTTGTCCTCGAAGGTCAGCGAGGTTATTTTAACTGGAATTCGTCGAGTGGATGGAGCTCGGGGAAAGGTTGACGGTGAGCCGGAAGGTCTTGAGGGCGGGGCTTCAAGTGGAGAAACGGGGGCGAATTGGTGGGAGATGAACTGATTGTTTGGACCGTCCGAGTGGGGATGATCTGCTTTGCCGCCGTGCTCGCCGGGTGGGCATCCGGGGCTTGCAGGCTGCAGACTGTGCGGGGGATGCGGCGCCTCTGGAGCATTGGGTGGGGATTGATGCTGGGCCATTTTCTCGCCGCTTTTCATTTTCACCACGGTTGGAGCCACGCCCATGCCGTCGCAGAGACTGCCAGGAAAACATTTGAGTTAATCGGTTGGGAATTTGGGGGCGGAGTCTATTTCAACTATCTGTTTTTGCTCGGCTGGGGCATGGACGTCGCACTCTGGTGGCTCGGCAAAGAACAAGCATCCTGGTATCGATGGGTCCGGCCAATCCTGGTCGCCTATCTCGTGTTCATCGCCTTGAATGGGGTTGTCGTCTTCAAAGACGGTTGGTTGCGTTGGGCTGGGGTGGCAACCACGGTGGCGATTGTTTCGCTTTGGATTCGTCGTTGGCCTCGCCGAGGCGGTGGTTAGAGGCAAACCTCCAATTGATTGGGAATCACGTCTTGCGGCGGACGCCCCTGGATTCGCCATCGCGAACTCGCCGGACTGGGGCCCATGCGGTCAAGGGAACTCGCAACTGAGGTTGTTTCGCAGTAACGAAAGGAGCGGTCGAGGCAGGCCGGAACGGTGTCGCGCGGATAGCGGAAGAGCGCGAGGCTCGGCTAGTCATTGAGTTGTTTCAGTTGCTCGGCGGTCAGCCAAACTCGAGGGACCTCGTTGGCGGTGACTGCATCGCGGAGGAATTTCTTCTGGGGTGAGCGGGCGGCGAGAATGGCGAGTGCGAGGTTTCGATTGTCTTCGGTCAAACCCGGTAGGGCTCGAACGAGGGTCTTGGTGGCGGCAGGTTCTGTCAGGTCAGCAGTTGCGTTTGCCGCGCCCATCTGCAATTCCTCATCGCCGCCTGATTCGAGATAGCGGCGGAGTACAGGGCCGTAGAGCTGCCAGTCGGCGGCGCCGAGTATTCGAAGTGCGTCATAGCGGGTCCCGCTCGGGATCTCGGTGTTGTCAGCCATCTCCGCAGCCAGCTTGAGAGTCTGCTCCCAGCGGCTCCTTATTTCCTTCGGTGTTCCCGAACTCTCCAGCAGCGCTTCAATTTGTTCGGATGGGGTGAGCCCCAACTGGCTCAAGCCGTTGATCAATCCTCCCCCGAGGACAACCGCTTGCCAGTCCCTGAGCGGCTGACCGGGGTCGGGAAGAGAGAGCAGCAGCAGTTCCCGCTGTTGTTCCCGTTTGTTTTGTTTGGTGCAATTGATCGCGATTCTCCAAATCCACGGAATTCTGCGGTAGGCTTCCGCCCGGTCATTCGCGGGAAGATCCCGAGTCAGGGCAGTGATCACTGCGGCGGCGTGAGGCAAGCTGTCGTCGGCGAGCTTGCTTTTGAGATCGTCGTGGTTGGCCTCGTCTAAAATCTGCCGCGCTACCTGGGTTGCGTCAAAAGCCGGGGCTTGAGCGGAGGCCGACAGCGGAGTGAGCGTCAGGCTGAGTAAGGCGAGGCCGAGCAAGGCGCCCGTTTGTTGCAAGCGAATTGGCGAGGTGAGCATGGGGCAGAGACCCAGTTGAGGGAATTTGAATGGGAGGTGAGCGCCCCACTCGAGGCGCGAGCAGGGAAACGCGTCATCATCCTTCACGCATTGGACACGCTTCGGACCTTGAGGCGAGTGGTGAGGCTGGGATTTAGTCTAGCTCAATCGGCAAGGGGGCGGGGTGGGCTTGGCCGAAGCTCATCACGATGTTTCCCGACTGGGGGATAAGTTCGAGCAGCTGAAAGTCGGGAAGCGACCCGAGCATGTCGATGGTGGGTCCAAACCGGCGGCGCAGCAGAATCAGAATTTCCTCGCCTCGGGAGGAAGGCCGGGGAACAAGATGGACACGGCAGTGGTAGCTGACTCGCTTGCGTGCAAACGGGTTGACGGTATCCTGCTCGTCAGCGATGACTTGAAGGTGGCAACGCTTTGAATTCAGGAGATTTGCGGTATGTTTCGCCAGACCGCTGACGAGGATGAAGAAATTTCCCTGGTGCAGCAGGAAGGGGGCGGAGCTGGAGTGGGGTTCGCCCGCTTCATTGGTCGTTGCGAGGGCCACAGATTGGTAGCGTTGGAGCAGGTCGCGGGTCGCTTCCAAGACTTCGGGGCGAGCGTTCATCGTGAATCCCTGGCAGGCAAAAAGCGGGCAAGTCGTAAGGGGTGATTAACGGGAGCACAATAATAGGGAATGGTGGCCGGGAAAAGCAAAGGTATAAATGTCGTTGCCGGAAAAGTTTGCTTAGTTGCGCCAGTCTTCAGCTGGCGAGGAGCTTTTCCCCGAATTGGCTGTGAGGGAACCCGGGCGAAGAAACAAGCGGCTGCAGCTTGGCCGATGAAGGTATAATGGAATGCGGTTGCGGGGGATGTCGAGTTGACTGATTTCGCCCGGCCGCTTTAGGAGAATGAAAACGTGTTGTTCCATCACCTGCAAATTGGCGGTTTAGCGTTGGCCGTGCTGCTCTTGTGCGACACGGCGGCGCATGCCCAGTTGTTTGGAGCGAGGCAAATGGGAAATCCCCTGATTCGGCAGAATGCGGCCGGCGGGGGAGAGTTTGCCGGGACGGTCGGGATGGTTCAGGGAAACGAGCGGTTCATCCGCGGCAATCGCCGGGCATCCGACTTTGTCGGGGCGGATAACCGGGAAGCTCAAGGCTTCGTGGGACAAGTCAACGCAGCGAATTTGAACGCGGCCCAGGTCCCAACTACTTTGGGTACCCAGCGACGGCCAAACCAGGCTCCGCAAATTAATCGCCCAGCTCAACGACACCGTCCGAATACGCTCCACTACCCGCCGCTAGAGCTTGGCTTTCAGCCTGAGCCTGAAGCGTTGCAACAGCTTGCCGCGAGCGCTGCAGAGCGGATCGCTCAATCTTTGGACGAGCGCTTTGGAAGCCGGATCGAGGTGTCGGTGGAAGAGAGGACAGCCATCCTGCGGGGTGAGGTTGATAGCGCGGATGCGTCGCGTTTGGCAGCATTGATGGCTGGTTTTGAGCCTGGGATTTCGACGGTTCGGAATGAGTTGCGGGTGAATCCGGGGTCCGCTCCGGGGAAGTAGCCTGGTTTGGGGGCAGTCCCGAGTTCGCGGTGGGAATCACTGCTGGACCACTCTTGAGAGCGGGCGCTTTGGGGGCTTCTTTTCCCCTGCTGTCTTTATTCGTGTCGCTGTCTTCGGTGACCTTGCGGAGTCGCTCGGTAAAGCTTGGCGTCAGCTGAATGGTTTCCGCGCTGATGCTCCGCGAGTGGGCCGCAGCAGGTTGGCTCAGCGGTGAGATTGGTTCGGTGTAGCTGGCTTGAGCGACTCCTTCGTTGGGTGGCGTACCGGTTGTGCTCGCGGCGCGATTTTCGCTTTTCCGATTGGTGGCTGAGGGTGGGGAGAGAGCGGTCTCCGCCGCCGGCTTGCCGGGTGGCGGATTGTAACCGCTGCCGGGGAGAATCTTTCTTGTGACACCAGAGACAACAGAGCCTCCCTGCTCAAGTTCGATTTTGGTTACCAGGCTGAGTTTGCGGTTGGGACCATTTACCGGCCCGACAGGGACCCAAAAGTTGTAGGAGTGTCCCAGAGAGCACTTGCTGTAGCGAAGTTCGAGTGTATCCGCGGGGAAAACATACTTTTTCTCGGGCACCTGAGCTTCATCAAGGCTGCGGTCATCATCGAAGAGGTAGATGGAGACTTCACCCTTGGCTTTCATCGTTTTGCCTTGGTCGTCATAGAAGAAGACTCTTCCTCCGAAGCCTCGTTCGCCGGGCTTTCCCGGCTCGGTTTTCACGGCATCTGTCCAAACGGCCATGATTTTGTCGGGCGATTTATCTGCCTTGTCTCGATCCCAGGGGAAGGGAGCCTTGACGTTGAGCGTCTGGCATCCGCAGCAGGCCAGAATGGACAGGCCAAGCAAAATGGCTGCCGCACTTCGGGCTGAGGGTGATTTGGCTGGAGAGGCGAGAGTCAACATGTTTGCAGACCGGGCGAGTTTGAAGAATTGAATTGAGTGTGGGGCCGCGGTGAGGAAAGTAACGAGACCCGCTCAGCGCTTCGGTTGGATTGAGTTAACGGGGACGGGGTCAACGCTGAGATTCGGGGGTGGGGGAGTGACAATCGGCGGCGGACCCATGCGATTGGCCTTGGGAGGCAGGGGAGCCGACTGTGCGGGAGTCTGCTGCCGACCCGGTTGCACGTCGGGCGTTGAACCCCAAGCGGACTCGCTGTTGGACGGATCCTGGCCTTCGACCGCCGGGGCCGGTTCAGTGGCATCTGGCGGATAGACAATTTCGGTGGCTGGGGGATCGACCAGATTAGGCATCTGATTAATGGTCGAGCCGACGTCGCCGTGGAGGTCCTCGACATCACAAATGCACCAACTCATTCGTGAGTATTCGGCCTGCTTCAGTCGGTATTCATCTTCCGGTCCCCGGATCACGTAGGGAGTGAGGATAATCAGAAGTTCCGTCCGCTCTTGCTGATTGAGATCGTAGCGGAAGAAATTCCCAAGCAGAGGAATATCGGAGAGCAGGGGGACGCGCCGGTCGACGGTCAACGTTTTCTTGGTGATCAACCCGCCGAGGATGATGGTCTCTCCGGACGAGGCTGAGACCGTTGCTTGTGCAGTGGTGGTATCGATTCGGGGTGAGCGGATAACGCTGCCGTCCGGGGCGATCGAAACCGGTATCCCGTCGCTCTCTGGTCCGAGAGCGGAGCGTTCGGCGTCGACTTCCATCACGACGGCGCCGTCCGGACTAATCCGGGGGGTCACCCCCAGGATCAAGCCGACGTTTTCGAGTGTGATGGCGTTGGACTGGCCATTTTGGTTGACGGTTGAGCCAACGATTCGAGGGACCCGTTGACCGACCTGGATGAAGGCTGGTTGGTTGTCGAGCGTGCGGACTTGGGGTCGAGAGAGGACTTCCAGTCGCTTGCACTCCTCGAGAGCCCGAACGAGCAGGCTGATACTTTCGCTGCTCGCCGAGAGAACCAAGCCGCCGAAACCGAGTTCACTGTTGGATCTTCCCACGGCAAAATTGCTCAAGCCTTGACCGCCGACGCTGTTGCTGGTGGCGAGGGACTTCTGGCTGCCGCTATTCCCTAAAGTCTGGTTGTTGAAATTGAACCCGGGTTCATTGGTGGCAGACTGAATTACCTGTTCCGTCGTCGTAACGATACCGGAGGGGGTCGAGATATTCGTGGTTCGGGTCGTGGTGATGAGATTATCGAGGAGGCTGCGGTCAAAGAGAATCGAATCCTGCAAGCCAAGTTCAACTCCGAATTCATCGACATTGTCCAGCGACACTTCGGCGATCAGCACCTGGATGACGACCTGGGGAGGCGGCTCGTCGAGTTGTTCGATCAGGTTCTCAATCTCGTCGAAATACCTTGGGGTGGCGCTGACGATCAGGCGATTGCCAATGGGCTCGGGGACGACAACCACTTCCCGTTCGATTTGTTCGAATGGGCTGAGCGTGCCGGGGGAGATCTCCTGAGCTTGACGCTCGCTGCGAAGGAAGTTGTTGATCGCCAGAGCGACGTCGGCGGCAGGCGCATTTTTCAGCCGATAGACCGTATTCCGGCGCTGCGAGAATTCCTTTTCATCCAGTCGCAGGAGGAGCGCCTCGATGATTCGCAAGTCACCTTCCGAACCGGTGGCGATGATGCTGTTGGTGCGCGCGTCAATCGAGAAGCGGAGCGGTGCCAGGGAGGGCTCCTCGGCATCGCTGGAGAGCTTCAATGAGGGAGAAGTTTCGGCTGGCAAAAGCGAGCGGAGCATTTGGACCAGACTGGCGGCATCTCCATTTTCGACTCGAAACACCTTGATTTGGGCGCTGGAGCCAACCACATCCAATTGTTTGACCAGGGCGTCGAGCAAGTCCATGCTTTCCGCCGGGCCGGAAAGGATCAGCGAGTTGTTCAACGGGTTGGGCGTAATTTGGACTTCATCGAGCACGCCGCTGCGGAGGATCTTTTCGCCGGCAGCATCGATCGCGAGGAGTTCGAGGACGGCAGCCTGCTGGGGACCCGTTCCGCGGGCGGCGTTGATTGCATTTTGCAGCGTTGTGGCCAGTTCGCCCGCCAGCGCATTGCGGACCTTGATGACTCTCGCCTGCTGGGTCTTGCGGTAGTTAGGCACATCGAGTTCGGAGACCAGGCGGCGGATTTCCTCCATATCGCGGGGCGAAGCATAGGCTACCAGCGAATTGGAGCGGGGGTCGGCTACCAGTTGCACTTGCGGACCCAGACCTTGGCGGCCGGCGAAAAATGCGGTGATCGAGGTCTGCAATTGGGCAACAGTAGCTTGCTTGACGCGAAAGACCTCAAACTGGCTGGCTGCGTCGACAGGTTGGTCAAGCTTCTCAATCAGGTCGGAGACGATTCCGACTGCGTCGCCCCAGCCGACGAGCAGCAGGGAGTTGGGCTTGACCAGTGGTGTGATGGTCACTCGACCCTGTCGGGTATTGACGAGATCGTTGCTCACCGTCTGAATGATTCGCTGAATGGCATCTCCGCGGGTATGTTTCAGGTCGACGATCCGGATTTCGGGCGTCGTGTCGGCGCTGAGCCGCTCCAGTTCACGGATAATGCGGCTGAGCTCCTCAACCTCCTTTTGACGTCCACGGAGGATGATGACTCCAAGCTCCGGGAGTGTTTCGACTTGCACGGAATCCCGTAATTGCCGGAGTAATTCTTCCTGTTTCTTCTGAGTCTCTTCATCGAGCCCTTTGTCTCCCGGAAGCGGTTCCTGGGCGGGAACTTGCGTGGAAGGCGGCAGGGCCGGCTCTTGGGCGTTGACTGAGGGAACTGCAGGTGCCGGGTCCTGAGTCCCGAAGCGACTGAAGCTTGCCGGGCTTGCGCGAACGGAGCTGGGATTGCTTGCCAGAGAGGAGGGCGAAACCTTGCCGACACCGTAGGCGTTGATCACCTGCTCGGCCATGCTCATCGGTGAGCGGTTGAGGCTGACCAACTCCCGGGCAGCTGGCGACCGAATCGAATCGCCGGCGGTCGCCGCATTCAGGTTGCGAACGAGGCTGGCAAACTGGGTTGAGATTTCATTCGGGCCGCGATAGTAAACTTTGGATTCCCCGGATTGCCAGCCGAACTGGAAGGCTTGTGGCGTTCCCTCGTTGAGCGTCAACAGCAGGCCTTGATCGACTTGGGTCGTTGTCGCTCGGGTGGCAAACAATTCCCGCAGTTCATTTTGTATCGCATCGATTCGGCCGGATTCGAGTGAGAGTGTGCTCCAGCCGCCGTTAGTGCCAGGCGAGGAGAGCCGTGTTTCTGCGTCAGGGCGTGTCGGGGAAGTGTCTGATGTGGTCGCGAGTTTGGGAACTTGTCGAGCTAGTTGCTCGTGAATCTCCGGGCGGGCGAGGACGATCAGGGTGTTTTGAGTGCGGTCGACTCGCAAGGAAAATTCATCTTGACTTGCGAAATCGCGGCGCCATTGTTCGGCTACCGAATCGAGTTGCGCTGCAGCTGGCTGGTAAATCCTGACTTGTGGGCGAATAACCGTTTTTTCCGCCAAAGCGGCTGCTGAACCCGGAAGGTCAAAGCTCGTGACAAGTTCAGTGACCAGGTCCAGCGTCGCGGAGTCGGTCATCACGGAGACTTCCCGCTCATCACGGGCATTGCGGAAGATCTTGAGATTGTATTTTCGCGCAGGGAGCATCTCGGCCAGGAATGCCTCGAGTTCACCGGCGGTCCGATGTCGGAGGGTATAGACCTTTTGCTGCTCCGTCGTTCGCGGAGCGGACCCACCAGCGGAGGAAAAGCCGCTGTTGGTTAGCCCGCTGTTGGACTGGCCCGGGAGTTGCGGGCCCAGCATCAACTGCAACGCGATGAAGAGAGCGATCAGCGAATGGTGGCGGAACGGATGAGAGGAGCAGTGGGGAACCATCGAGACCTCGACAGAGGTTGAGCGCATGAATTACGCCAACCGCGGTGGGTAAGGCCTGGTTTTGCGGGTGCCCAATGTTTGGGTGGCAGTCCGCGGTGCCGGGCAGGAGAAAAGTCGGGCGGACGTTAGTTTTTTGAACCCGGCGGGTCAAGGCTGACTCGCTGAGAACCGCGTGTTTGGCCCGAAAAAGGGCGGGTTCCGGGACTTGCCCCAAGCCTGGTAAACCGCGCGGGGGGGAATGGTCTTAGTTAGGGGGCCGAACGTGCCATTGAAGCGAAAAGCCAGCACTTTGCAGACAGCGGTGGACACAGAATGGCAGCAAAACAAGAGGGTCCGCCCAGGACTTTAGCTTGGGGGGTGTGCAGGCCGTACGGGGAATCGGGGGTTCAGGGGAGATTGGCAGGAGAATCTTCGATATCGTTGAGGTCGGCCACACTCTTTCCAACCTCGAGGAGGCCAGGATTGCCGTCGATCTCGATTCGAACCGTATCGCCCTTGATTTCGGTGACTTTGAGTTCCAGCGAGTCGATGATGGCGGATTCACCAACTTCGAGATAATGGGTCAGGCCTTTTTGGGGAATTGAGAACCAGGCTTCGTGTCGTCCAAAGCGGTCGGAAGTAATCGCAGTCAGGCGGGTCGAGCGAATGGTGGGAGAGAGAATCCCTTTACCAAACAGATTGCGACGTGGGATTCCGAGATAGTCGTCGAGTTTGTCTGAGGTCAGGCGATCGGAGGGGAGACTGGTCAAGGTCGTTTCGTTTTCGGAATTTTTGAGGGCGATCGCTTCCACGGTCAGGCTGAGGTCCATCTGTTCGCTGCCGCCGGTGGGGGTGAGCACTGCCTGCCGGATTTTGTGGAGGTGTCCGGCCCGGTAAAACTCGAACAGAAGATTGGTGAATTGTTTGAGGTTCGCCTTGCCACGGAGCGTAAACTGCAGGCGAGTGATGTCTCCTTCGGCAACGGGGTTGGTAGAGTCCACTTTGGGATTGGAAACGCCAAGCGAGGTGACCAGGTTGATCAGCCAGGACTGGTAGAGTGACGAGGCGAGTTCGGTATTATTGGGCAGGGCACGGGCCCGGAGTTCATCGCGGAGGGCGAGTCTCTTGTCCAACTTGCGGATTTTGAGCCGGGTATCGGCAAGCTTCTTCTGGATCGACTTTTCCAACTGGCTCTCGCGGGCAATTGGCTTGAAGTAGAAGCGATCGCAGAGCGAGTTGACGAAGTAGCCTCCGACAACCAGGACGAGCAGTCCGATCAGCAGTTGTCTGCGTTCCAGTTTCACGAGGCACCTCCAGGACGGGAATTGGCGTCCGGAGCAGGGGATTCGGGAGGGACTGCCCCGTCGGGTTGGGGGGAAGGCGGGGTCTGGTTTGCCGGTGGGGAGGTGGCTGCAGGGGGAGCCAAGAATTGGTCGCGGTCCCGTCGGCTGACCAGAATGTTGGCCCCGAATTGCCAGGGCAACTCCTGCTCGGAGTCGGACTGGCTGAACTGATTGGTCCGGACCTGGTGAAACTCATCGCGAATGGTTTGCTCCATTTGCGTGATCACGCTTTCATTTTTCGCCTGGAGGTTCATGGCAATCACGCCTGGATTTGCCGGCGAACTGGAAAGCGTCATCGATTTGACCTGAACGAGTGACCGTTCGGGAAAGCGATCGCTCAGCTCTCGCAGTTCGTCGAGCCAATTGATGTCGTCTACCCGCCAGGCAGAGATTTGTTCAACGACAGCTGTCTTGTCCTCGAGTTGCTCGAGTTGTTTCTCGAGTTTGGTCAATTGTCGTTTCAGGTCCGCATTGGAATCCTGAATCTGCGAAACTTGGTCGAAAGCCCACCAGACGGTACCAACGAGAGCGGCCGCTGCGGCTCCACCGTAGAACAATCCGCGTCTGAGCCAAGGTGACTTGGGGCGACCGCATTTGGAGTTCAGCAAGTCGATGGTGCGGTCGGCGGGCTCTTCAATCAGTGAGCCAAGCAATCCGGTGAAATGGTGCAGTTCGCTGGGGAGATCCTTTGGAAAGGCGACAAACGCCTCGATCGGATTCAGGATGGTCGTGGCCAGTTGCAGATTGGCCGTGAGGCGATCGGCGAGCGGGCGTTGCTCTGACTCCTGTCCGAAAATATAGATCTGGTCGGGGGTCGCGGTCTGCTCGGCTTCCGCCTTGGCCGTCACCATCAGACTGCGCTGAATCTCGATGGCCAGTCGCTCGGCCAGGGCGACCGGATCGTTGTCGGCTGCAAAGGAAATGGTCCGCACGAGGATGATTCGTTCGAACTCGAAAATCAGCAGCTCGATATCATTGCGATTGAGGTTGACGAGAATGCTGCGGGGCTGGGAGCTGAGGTCGACTTGTTTGCGGAGCAGGCTGGCGGCGGCGACATGCCGAATCGGAAGGCTGGAGAGGGTCCAGCCCTGTTGCTTGATGGCCGCCTGTTGTTTGGCGAAAGCGGGTTGAGGCAAGGCGAAAATCGAGAGCCGCCGCGTTTGGTCTGGCGCCCGCTCGACTTCAAGATAGTCGAGTCGCGCTTCATCGGCATTGGCCAGGTGCTTGTGGGCTTCGTTGATCACCAGTTCTGCCAGTTCGGCATCGGAGGCGGGTGGAAGCGTGGCTTCAAACTCCTCGACATCGCCTCGCGAGAGGACGAGGATGGCGCGGGAATTCTTGGCTCGCAATCGGAGCTTCAATTCGCCCAGCAGGGAATCCGCGGAAGAGGCTGGAGAGGCCGAGGTTGGGTGAGTGGTCGGTTCGGCGGTTGCCGGTGTTTCGTCGGTCGGAGTTGTATCCCCCGGTTGGATTCGACCAATCGCCCGGATCACCAGACGACGCGCGGCTTGGCCCGCCCAGAGGTAGCGCAATTCGTCGCGATCCCATTCGAGGACGACGAGGTTATTGCTGTTGGGAACCATAGTTCAAAGCCTGCTAGTTGCGAGTTTGCGTGACGGCAGCCGGGGAGGGCTCGGGGGGAAGTGATCCAGCCCGATCACGCAGGTCCTTACAGTATAGTTGCCGGCCGGTTTTCCCTGCGGCATCAATGATGAATTCGTCGCGGATCAGCAGGGAATAATCCTCCTGCCAAGCCGCGATTTCCCCGCTCCAGACATCGCCACCGGTTGTTACGCGCGGCAACAGTCGGCTCATCATCGGCAGATCGACGATGCCCTGTTCGAGCAACCAGGCCGGATGCGCGTGTGAGTGGCTGCCATCAGCTGAAAGAGTGCGCGAGGAGAGGATCCGATCAACCATGACGACGTCCATTCCAGGAATTCCGATCAGCACTTCGCGCGGCGCGAGTTCAATGTTGACTCTGCCGGGAAGGGTATTGCTTTTGTCGATGCTGACTTCATCGAGCACGCGGCTCAATTCGCCGGTCCAGCCGACTCGTTCGGCAGACAGCGGGCTATCGAGCGTTTTGGTGCTGCGGTTCTCCCGGCTGACCGGAACGCGGGAGCCGACCAATTCCAATTCGGAAGTGAAATTAAAACGGGCCGGTTGGTTCAGATCCGGTTGCCAGGCTTCGATCGTCGTTCCCCTTCGCCCGCGATAGGGACCAAATTGTCGCCAGGCAATTACATAGTTGGCCCAGGTCGAACCGAGGCGGTCGGTGATCTGCTGATGCAGCTCAACCAAGTCGGGGTGATTGAGGTAAAGCCGCGGCTGACCCTCGAAATTCTCGTTTCGCTCGCGACTTGAAACGGTGAGAAAGTCGCGCCAGGGTCGAGGATTGGCATCGATTCCCGCTCGCGGGGCGAGGGATTTGCTGCGGCTGGGCCGAGTGGGGCGAGCATCGGGATTTGTTCCTGAGCCGGAGTTGGAACGGGTGCTGGATTCACCAAGCAGCAACTCAGCGGTGACTCCGGGAATCAGCAAGAGCTCATCGAGAACGGGAGGAACGGCGTTGCGGGGCGAGTAGCTCAGTCCCATCGAGGCGTAGCGGTCCGCTTCGGCGCCATTGGTGCGGGGAGTCGAATCGGCATCAACCCAATCGAGGATGGCATCGGCGAC
>Ga0315900_10007162_pt1 | contig 14707 bp, 8 predicted proteins | sample LakEriMetagenome_FD_203521 | JGI IMG/M metagenome (GOLD analysis project Ga0315900, IMG submission 203521) | Freshwater fungal communities from buoy surface, Lake Erie, Ohio, United States - Buoy 12 MA114 | ecosystem: Environmental > Aquatic > Freshwater > Lake > Lake biofilm | place: USA: Lake...
ACAGACCCAACCCCTGGAAGTAGCGCGAATCCTAATCGGCTTTCCCGCAGGCTCCGGAGGTGATGTGCTGGCCCGGCGCATCGCCGAACGGCTCGCCCCAGGCTACGCCAAGCAGGTGATCGTCGAGAACCGACCCGGGGCCGGCGGTCAACTCGCCGTGACGGCGATGAAGACCGCTCCCACCGACGGCTCGACCATCCTGCTTACGCCGCTGGCCATGGTGGGCGTGTACCCTCACACCTATCGCTCCTTGCCCTACAACGTCGAGACCGACCTAGCCCCCGTCAGCCTGTTGGCCAGGATCGATGTTGCTCTGGCTGTGGGCACCGCCGTTCCGGCAACGGTCAAGTCCCTGCCCGAGTTTCTCGAGTGGGCCAAGGCCAACCCGTCCCGTGCCAGTGTGGGCTCGCCCGCGATGGGATCGCCCTTGCACTTCACGATCGCCGAACTCGCTCGCCTGTCGAAGGTCGAGCTTCAGCACATCCCCTACCGGGGGACGGTGGCTGCCATCCCGGAACTGATCGGCGGCAACCTGCCCGCCATGGTCAGCCCGGTGGGCGAGTTCCTTAGGCACATCCCCGAGGGGAAGATCCGGGTCCTGGCCACCTCGGGCAGCCGGCGCAGCGTCTTCACGCCTCAGGTGAGCACCTTCTCCGAGCAGGGTTTCAAGGAGCTGGAGTTCCAGGACTACTTCGGGATCTTCCTGCCTGCCAAGGTGCCTGCCACACAGGTGCAGGCCCTCAACGCGGCCATCAGACAGGCCATGGCGCATCCCCAGGTCAAGGAAGTCCTGGACGCTACCGGCCAGGAGGCGATGACAGGAACGCCGGAAGAACTGACGAGCACGCTGCGCGCCTACAGCAGGCGTTGGGAGGCGGTGGTCAAGGCCATCGGCTTCAAGGCGGACTGAAGCTGCATGGCGTCCTGGGATTTCATCATCGTCGGTGGAGGCATCGCCGGCGTCTCGCTGGCCGCCGAACTGGCGCCGCACGGCCGTACGCTGGTGCTCGAGCAGGAGTCGGCCCTGGGGTACCACGCCACCGGCCGTTCGGCAGCCATCGTGGTGCTGGACTATGGCGCGCCGCCCTTGCGCGCGCTCACCCAGGCCAGTTTGCCCACGCTGCTGCAGACAGAGGTTGACGGTCACCTCCTGGCCCACCGCAAGGGTGCGCTGATGCTCGAGTTGCGCGGCCAGGAGGGTGCGCTCGATGCCCGTCTGCAGGACCCAGCCCTGCGGGGCGAGGCCCGCGAGATCTCGGTGGACGAAGCGCTGGACCGGGTGCCCATCTTGCGGCGTGAGGCCATCGTTCGGGCTTGCTGGGAGCCCGATGTATGGGCCTTGGACGCCGATGGCTTGCTGCAGTCGTACCGCCGGCGCGCCCGCGCGGCCGGCGCGGAGTTCCGCTTGAACGCGGAGGTCACGGCGCTGAAGCGCGCGGGCGATGTCTGGCAAGTCACGGCGGGCAGCGTGAACGAGCAGGCCGGCACGGTCGTGAATGCCGCCGGCGCATGGGCCGACACGCTCGCCACGCGGGCGGGCCTGCGCCCGCTGGGCCTGCAGCCCAAACGCCGCACCGCGCTGACGGTGCCAGCACCGGCTGGGCACGATGTGCAGGGCTGGCCGGCCGTGATCGACCTGGGCGAGACGCGCTACTTCAAGCCAGACGCGGGCGCGCTGATGCTGTCCCTGGCTGATGAGACCGACTCGCCCCCCTGCGATGCCTGGGCCGATGACGAGGACGTGGCCACCGCGGTGGACCGGGTGCAGCAGATCGCCCACTTGCCCGTGGAGCGTGTGATCGCCACCTGGGCCGGCCTGCGCACCTTCGCACCCGACCGCGTGCCGGTGGTGGGCTGGGCACGGGACGGTGAAGGTTTTCTGTGGCTGGCCGGTCAGGGCGGCTACGGTCTCCAAACGGCACCGGCGATGGCCCAGTTGGCGGCCTCCATCGTGCTTGGTACTGCACCGCCCGAGGCACTCAGCCTCGCACGGGTCGACGCGACTGCCCTCTCGCCCGGGCGTCTCACACCTGGCCCTGAGCCTCTCCGAGCAAGCGCATGAACGACACCGGTCTAACGCCCCCACCCGTACCCTTCGCAGGCTCCAAGGCCACGTCTTCGGACGCGCCAGCGGCCCATTCGTCTTGGGTGGTGTTGCTGCTCCTACTGGTCCTGATTCTTTACACCATCGTCGACCGGCCGTTGTTCAGCCTGGTCGTGGAGCCGCTGAAGAAGGACCTCGGCCTGACCGACCTCCAAGTAGGTTTGGTGCAGGGCCTCAGCGTGGCCCTGTTCACCGCAGTGGCTGGCTACCCGCTGGGCTGGCTCGCCGACCGTTACGACAAGCGCTACATCCTTGCTGGCTCGATCGCGGTCTGGAGCAGCTGCCTGGCCCTGGCGGGTTTGGCCCAGAGCTTCGAGCAACTCTTCATTGCCAGCGCGCTGGTCGGCGCCGGTGAGGCTGGCCTGGTGCCAATCGCCATCGCCATCGTTCCCGAGCTGTTCAGAGAGCGCCAGCGACAGTTGGCGAACTCGCTGTTGCTGGTCGGCGCCCGGCTGGGGACGGGCTTGATGATCGCCGTGTGCGGCTGGGTGCTGGTGGCCGCTGAGCCGGCGCGGGCCTGGTTGCCTGCAGGGTTGCAGGAGTTGTCAAACTGGCGCCTGGCGTTTCTCTTCATGGCCTTGCCTGGTCTGGTGTTCGTGCCGCTGATCCTCCTGCTGCCGGCTGCTGCTGCGAGGCCGCACCAAGCGAAGTCAGGCGACGCATCAGCTACGGCCGCCAACCCTCCCGTCTGGCCGTACCTTCGGAGCCAGTGGCGGCCTTTCCTGTGTTTTTACGGCGGCGTGGGCCTGCTGTGCTTCGGCATCGGCTGCGTGATGGCTTTCGCGCCAATGGTCGCCATCCGTCAGATGGGGGCCACCCAGCTCACCACCGGCAACCTGATGGGCACCGCCACGTTTACCGCCACGGTGGTGGGCTTCATGCTGGCACAGGGCATTTCTCGGTGGGGCCGGCCGCGGATAGGCGAGCGGCTGCCGGCGGTGGCCCTGCTCGGAGCCGCGGTGGCGAGTTCCTGCGCTGCGGCTGCCTTGCTGCTGGCCAGCACGCCCGTCACCCTGTTCATCGGCCTGGGCGTCTTCCTGACCGCCATCATGGCCGGTACCCTGCTCTTTCCCACGGCCGCGCAGGAATTGACACCACCCCGGCTGCGGGCCCGCCTGGTGTCGATCATGGCAACAGTCAACATCGTGCTGGGCGCCCTGGGACCTGCCGCCGTGGGCGCGGTGTCGGACCGGCTCAAAGGGAATCCCGAAGGGCCGCTGTGGGCCATGGCCGGATGCGCCACGGTGGCGCTGCTGGGGTCCATCCTCTTCATGTTGCCGCTCACCCGCTTGTACGGGCCGGCGGTGCGCGCGGCCCGCGCCGCCTGAAGGGGCCTGCGGCCGCTGCTGCAAGGGACCATGCAAAAGCCGTTCGGCGGATCAGGTGGCTCCCTGTGCGCCCGGTACCGTAGGCGTGAAGGCGAGCCGGGTAGCGGCAGGCCTCGACTGGAACACCACCAGCGGATCCGCGCCCGTGTCCGGGTCGGCCAATGGAATGCATTGCACGAACAAGGCCAGCAACTCGGCCTGGCTGGTGATGTCGAGCTTCTGGTGGATGTTGCGGCGATGAATCTTGACCGTGCCCTCAGCAATGCCCAGCCGCTCGCCAATCAGCTGGCTGCTGTAGCCCAGCAAGAGGTAGCGCAGCACCACATGCTCGCGCGCCGTGAGCACCGAGGCACCGAAGCACTGCGTGGTGAGGTCGATCTTGCGCTGCACCAGGTCGTTCACGCGCTCGGGCTCCAGCGCCGTAGCCGACACCAGCGAGTGTTTGCGCAACAGTTCCTCGACAAACGGCAGCAGCGCTTGCAGTGCCTGGATCTCGTCGTGGGTGAAGCGGGGCCGCCCCGGCCCGCGCACCAGCATCAGCAGGAAGGCCCAGCCCTGGGCGGTGGCCACCAGCAGGTCCAACTCGTCAGCGTGCCCGTGGTTGGCGATGAAGTGCTCATGGAACTCGCTGCCGATGAAGCCCGCGGGCGCGATCTCCTCCAGGCGATACAGGCCCGATGGCGCCCCAGCGACGAAGTGCTGGTGGATGGGGTCGAAAAGGTAGGGCCCGGCGCTGTAGGCCTCCCAGGTGAGCGCTTTCTGCGCCTCATCCATTTTGAGATCGCCATCGTCACCTGCCAGGACGCGCGGGCGCTTGTCGATGAACAGCTGCAGCGCCGAATAGGCGTCGATGGGCGTGGCCTGACGCAGCAGCGCGAACACCGTATCAAAAATCCCTAGCGTGCCGAGTGCGGCCAGCGCCGAGGTGCAGCTCGCCAGCAGCGGCGGCGCGGGTGGCAGGTGGTCGGTGGCGGACGGCTGCTCAGGCTCCATGCCGCGGCAGTCTAGGGCAAGGGCACTCGTTGGCCAGCGCCGCGAGATCGGCGTCGTGAGCATGCAGGCGCTAGCTGCGCAGCCGAGCGACGTGGCGCATGCGGGTGTAAGCCAGCAGCCCAGCGCGTCCACCTTCGACGCCGAACCCCGACAAGCCCACGGGCTCAACCGAGGCGCCGCGTGCCATGGCTGGAGCGGCCAGCGGCGTGGCCATCAGCGTCACCGTGCCGGCACGCAGGCCTCGTGCAAAGCGGTCGGCCAGCGCGTCGTCGGCCACCCACACGCTGGCCGACAGCCCATAGCGTGTGGCGTTGGCCAGCGCCAGAGCCTCCTCGGGCGTGTCGAAGGCCTGCAGCGTGGCCACGGGGCCGAAGACCTCTTCCTGCACGATGGGGGCGTCGGCGCTGACGTCCTCGACCACCAACGGTCGGAAGTGACAGGCTTTGGCGGTGGCGGCGTCGTAGGGCCCCAGCGCGCGCGCACCACCGGCCAGTGCGTCGCGCACGAAGCCGTTCACCTTGGCCCATTGCGCAGCACTCGCCAGCGGCCCCAATGCGGTCATGGGGTCCAGCGGACTGCCGGTGCACAGCGCGTGCATGCGCTCCTCCAGCAGCCTCGCCAGGCGGTCACGCAGCGACCGGTGCACCAGGATGCGCGAGCCGGCCACGCAAACCTGGCCGCTGTTCCAGGTGAAACCCTGTACCAGCGCGTCTGCCACGGCAGGCAGGTCGCCGAAGTCGTCAAACACGATCTGTGGCGACTTGCCGCCGCACTCCAGCATCACGGCCTTGAGGTTGCTCGAACCGGCCGCCTGCATGATGCGCTGGCCAGTGACTGTGGAGCCGGTGAAGGACAGCGCGTCCACGTCGGGGTGCGCAGCCAGGGCCTGGCCGGCCTCGGCGCCCAAGCCGGGCACAACGTTCAGCACACCCGGTGGCAGGCCGCAGGTGATGGCCAGGTCGGCCACGCGCAGCGCCGACAGCGGCGCCAGTTCGGAGGGTTTGAGCACCACGGCATTGCCCGCAGCCAGCGCCGGCCCGATCTTGGCCAGGGCGGTGAACAGCGGAAAGTTCCAGGGCGTCACCAGGCCGATCACGCCGTGCGGCATACGTCGGTTGATCGCCGCGGCGCCAGGGCGCGACGGCAGCATCTCGTCCTCCAGGGCGGGCATGGCGTCCACCGCATGCCGCAAGGTGCCAGCCGCTTCGGCGACATCGGCCAGCGCGCCGCTGATCGGCATGCCCATGCACAGGCTGTCCAGAAGCGCCAGTTCCTCTGCATGCGCCTGCACCATGTCGGCCAGCCGCAACAGCACGGTGGCGCGCGTAGCGCGGTCGGCCCATTCACTAGGCACTTCGCTGCGCGCCAGCGCGGCACGTGCCGCGGCCACCGCGCTGTCGATCTCCGCCCGACCGCCGCGCGGCAGCTCAGTAATGGACTGGCCGTCCTGTGGGTTGATGCACGCGAACCGGGCAGCCAGGGCGGCATCGTCGCGCCGGCCATCGATGAAGGGGCGGCCGTCGAGTGACAACTGGTGAGCGCGTTGCGCCCAGTCGACAGGGGAGCGGGCGATGCCAGCACGGTCTGCGCCAGGAGTGTCGTGGGTGTCTTGCACGGCGCGACTCTAGGGTCGCAACGGCCGTCTCGGTGGGCCTGCGGCGCCCAAAGTCCCCGAACTACCACCAGAGGCATATGGGTCGATGAAGACGCGGCCCATAACCTGCCCGATGAGATCCATCTGGGCCCGGGTGGTGTCGTTCGCCTGCCCGGCGCCAGCCCTTTGAAGACCCCTGGAGACGATGATGAAGACCAAGCCTGTCCTCAACGGTTCCCCCGGTGTGCGCTTGCCGCTGCCCACTGCGGTAGCGCTGGCCTCCAGCCTGACCCTTCTGATGCTGGGGGCGAGCCTGAGTGCGCCAGCCCACGCCCAATCGTCAGGCACACAAGCCGCAGGTACCACGCAGACCATCACCATCACCACCAGCGCCCGCAAGCGCAAGGAGGCCGTGCAGGAGGTGCCCATGTCGATGGAGCTGTTCGGCGGCAAGGACCTGCAGGAAGCGGGCGTCCTGCGCGTGCAGGACATCCAGGCCAACGTGCCCGGGCTGGTGGTGACCAGCTACGAGTCGCAGGGCAACATTTCGCTGCGAGGCGTGGGCACCGGCGACGTGGGCCTGGGTACCGACCAGTCGGTGGCCATCCACATCGACGGCGTCTACCAAGTCTACGGCGGCGCGGGACTGAGCCGGCTGTTCGACGTCTCGGCGGTGGAGGTGCTCAAGGGGCCCCAGGGCACGCTGTATGGCCGCAACTCGACCGCAGGTGTGATCAACCTGATCAGCAACGCACCGGGCCAGCGCTTTGCCGCCGAGGCCGACGTGTCGCTGGGGTCGCTGCGCACGGTTCTGGGCCAGGGCTTCGTGAATGTGCCGCTGTCTGCAGACACTGCCATGCGCCTTTCGTTCGCAGGCGGCGCGGGCCGCGGTCCCATCACCAATGAAAAGAACGGATCGCTCGTGGGTGACCGCGACGACTTCTCGGCGGTACGTCTCGGGCTGCGCAGCCAACTCGGCAAGGCGCGTGCCGATGTACGCCTGCAGTACATCGAGGACGGCAACCAGGTCGGCCAGGCGCTGCTGCCCATGCCCTACGACTCGGTCTTCGGCCCCGGCGCCGGCTGGACCGACCGCGCGTTCTACATCCGTCCGCCCGCGCAGAAGAAGTCCGACCTCAACGCCGCGCTGACGCTGACCATGCCGCTGGGCGACGCGACGTTGACGTCCATCACCGGCTACGGCCGGCACCGCGGTAACTACCTGGTGCCGCTCGGCGGTGCACGTACCGAGGACGAGCGCGCGATCGTGACCCTGGGCGACCCCTACGAGCAGGTTTCGCAGGAACTTCAGTTCAACTTCACTACCGGCCAGACCACCGACTGGGTGGCCGGCGTGTTCGCGATGGACTCCAAGGGCCAGGACAACCGCGCGCTGGACTCCGGGCCTGCCAGCGTGTTCGGTGGCTACACGTCCGACACGCGCGCCCGGGCCAGCGGCCGCACCGCCGCTGCCTTTGCCGACGTGTCGCACCCGATCACGCCGACCTTCAAGCTCAATGGCGGCCTGCGATACACGTGGGAGAAGAAGGAGGCCACCTCGTTCGGCCTCGGCCCCTTCGACGTGAACCCCGCGCTCAGCGCCAGCAAGACCTGGTCGGCCTGGAGCGGCCGCATCGGGTTCGACTGGCAATTCAGCAAGGCGAGCAAGCTGTGGGGCGGGCTGTCCGAGGGCTTCAAGAGCGGCGGCGTGATCCCCCTGGCCTACAACGGCGGCGGCGGCATCTGCGAGGGCGGCACGTTCGATCCCTCCGGCTGCGCCATCACGATCTACAAGCCCGAGACCCTGCGCGCGCTGGAGCTGGGCCAGAAGACCACACTGCCTGGCGGTACGGGCTTCGTCAATGCGGCGGTGTTCCTGTACGACTACCGCGACAAGGTCGAGTTCTACCAGTACGACCTGAGCAATCCGCTGTCCTTCACCTTCAACAACGCGCAGAAGGCCAAGGTGCAAGGGCTGGAGCTCAGCGGTGACTTCCGCCTGTCGAAGCACCTGCGCACCGACATCGCCGCCACCTTCCTCGACAGCGAGTACACCCGCTTCGTCGACGGCGCCGGCAACGACATCGCCACCGGCAAGCGTCTGGCACGTTCGCCCAAGGCCAGCGCCACGGTCGCCCTGGCGGGCGACAAGATCCCGCTGGCCGGCGGCGCGCTGCGCTTCCGACTGGAATACGTCTGGCGCGACAAGGTCTACTTCGACTTCCTCAACGATGGCATCGGTGCGCACACCTACGAGCGCGCGATCGGTCTGTTCAACGCTTCCGTCGGTTGGACGCCCGCAGGCAGTTCGTGGTCGCTCTACGCCAACGCGCGCAACCTGGCGAATACGCGTTACCTCGAGTTCGCACGCAGTGACGCACCCGGCGTGATCGCCGCGCCGGGCCGCACCGTCCAGGTCGGCGCCAACCTGAGGTTCTGAGCCCGTGATCGACAGCCGCCACCAAGCCTCCACGCCACGCGGCGCGAACGTCGACGTCCTGTTCCGCCAGCCCGTGCCCACGCCCGACGGCTGCCGGCTGGCGGCCATGGTGTTCAGGCCGCGTGGCCAGGCGGCGCCGCTGCCGGTGATCGTGGAGATGCTGCCCTACGGCGTGGACATGCTCTATGCCGACGGCGTGGCCTTCGCCAACGAGGGGTTCGTCTTCGTCGCGGTGGATTGCCGCGGCACGGGCGATTCCGAAGGCAGCTTCGCACCCGTGGTGAACGACGCGACCGACTACTCGGCTGTCTTCGACTGGCTGGTGGCCCAGCCCTGGTGCGACGGCCAGGTGGCCACGCACGGCGGCTCCTACAGCGGCATGAACCAGTGGCTGGCGCTGGCCACCGGGCACCCGGCGCTGCGCACCATCGTGCCCTTCGTCGCGCCGCTGCCGCTGGGGCTGGCCGCCGGCGGCGTGGGCCACCACTACCACCTGCGGTGGGCGGCCCTGGGCAGCAGCCGCGGCACCTACGGTGCCTGGTTCGCCGACGGCGGCTACTGGGGTCGCGTGCTGCGGGAACTCGGGTCGGGCCAGCTCGACGCGATCGACGCCCCGCGGCAGGCCTTCGGCCATGGGCTGCCTTGGCACCGCGACTTCGTCGAGCACCCTGCGCCCGACGCGTTCTGGATGCGGTTCGTGCCGTCGCCCGAGGCCCTGGCCCGCACGCGCATGCCGGTGCTGCAGGTCACCGGCCAGAACGACCTATGGCTGTGCTCCGCGCTGCAGTACCACCAGCGCCTGACGCGGTGGGGCCACGGCGACGCCGGCCGCCATGCCCATATGGTGATCGGCCCGTGGAACCACACCGGCAGCGGTGACGCCAACCCGCAGGTGGGAAGCCTGCGCTTCGGCGAGGCAGCGCGCATCGACCTCATGGCGCTGAAGCTGGCCTGGTACCGCTGGGTGATGAAGGGCGGCGCGAAGCCCGCGATGCTGGCCCATCGCGTGCAGTGGTACGTCTGCGGAGAAGAAGCCTGGCACGGCTGTGACCGGCTGGAGGACGTGAGCGCCGGCGCGCAGGCGCAGGCGCTCGCGGCCGCGCCGGGGCCGAACGACGTCTTCCACTCGGGCTGGATCGCCACCGATGCCGCCGAGACCTCGCCCTACCGCTTCGTCTGCGACCCGAACGACGAGGCCCTGCTGGACGTCGAGCGTTTGGAGCGGGCCGACGCCGCCGAGCCGGTCCCACCCGGCAGCCGTCCGTTCAACAGCCTGTTCCTCGCGCTGAGCGGCGAGGAACCGACCTCGCAAGCCTATGCCACCCACCTGCGCGGCCAGGGTCTCGTCTACCACTCGGCGCCGCTGGACGAACCGCTGGCGCTGGCCGGCTGCCCGTCGCTGGAGCTGCGCTGCGCCGTCGACCAGCCCGATGCCGACCTGGCGATGCTGCTGTACGAGATCCGCGCCGACGGGCAGGCGATCTTCCTCAGCTCGGACCTGCTGCGCCTGCGCTACCGCCACGGGCCCGACGCACCCACGCCCGTCACCCCCGGCGAGCCGATGACCGTCACCTTCGGCGCCGCGCGCTTCTTCGCGCGCACCCTGGCCCGGCACAGCCGCTTGCGGCTGGTGGTGCGCCATGCGATGGGGCTCGACTTCCAGCGCAACGGCAACTCGGGCAAACTGGTGCAGGAGGAGACGCTGGCCGACCGCCGCGTGGCGCAGGTCACGGTGATCCATGACGGGCCGGAGCGCTCACGTCTGCTGCTGCCGTTGGCGTCGCTGCATCCCACGGTCGACATGACCACGTGAACCCATGATCGACAGCCGCAACCAACCACCCGTTGCGCCGGGCGCGGACGTCGACATCCTGTTCCGCCAGCCCGTACCCACGCCCGATGGCTGCCAGCTGGCGGCGATGGTCTTCAAGCCCCGCGGTCAGGCAGCGCCGTTGCCGGTGATCGTGGAGATGTCGCCCTACGGCGCGGACTGGTGCTATGCCGACGGCGTGCGCTTCGCCAACGAAGGCTTTGTGTTCGTCGCCGTGGACTGCCGGGGCACTGGCGACTCCGAGGGCGGCTTCGCACCCTCGGCCCACGAGGCTGCCGACTGGTTGGCCGTGTTCGACTGGCTGCAGGCCCAGCCGTGGTGCGATGGCCAGGTCGGCACCTACGGTGGCTCGTACAGCGGGCTGAACCAGTGGCTCGCGCTGGGCACCGGGCACCCGGCGCTGCGCACCATCGTGCCCTCGGCCGCAGCGATCTCGGGCCGCAACATGCCCAGCGGGGGCCTGGGTACGCACTACAACCTGCGCTGGTCGGTGCTGAGTGCGAGCCACGGCACCTACATGGGCTGGTTCGGCGACGTCGCCTACTGGCATCGCGTGTGGGGCGACCTCTCGCGCGAGGCCTGGCCCGTGACGACGTTGCCCGAGCGACTGTTCGGCCACGCCCTGCCCTGGCATCGGCAGATGATGGAGCACACGGGCTTCGATGCCAGCTGGAGCCGCTGGCTGCCCACGCCCGAGGCTTATGCGACCTCTCATGCGCCGGTTCTGTCGATCACCGGGCAGTACGACAGCTGTATGTCACCGGCCCTGGAACATCACCGTCGCCTGCTGCGTTGGGGCAGCCCCGAAGCCCGGCGCGACAGCCATCTCGTCATCGGCCCCTGGGACCACGCCGGCTGCAACGATGCCAGCCCGCAGGCGGGCAGCCTGCGCTTCGCCGATGCGTGCCGGATCGACATCCTCGGGCTCAAGCTCGCCTGGTACCGCTGGGTGATGAAGGGCGGCGAGAAGCCGGCGATGCTGACGCGCGGCCTGCTCTGGTACGAGACGGGCACCGAGGTGTGGCACGCGGCCGACTCGCTGGACAACGTGAGCCGCGGGCACGTGGCGCACGACCTCGCGGCCGCGCCCGGCCCGAACGACGTGTTCCATTCCGGCTGGCTGGCGCCCGGCGCGGCCCCCACCGGGCCTTACGAGTTCCGCTGCGACCCGCATGACGAGGCCCTGCTCGATATCGAGCAGATGGAGCGTGCCGACGCGGCGCACGGCCTGGTGGCCGGTGGGCGCCCGTTGAACAGCCTGTTCATGACGCTGGGCGGCGAGGAGCCCACCTCGCAGGCCTTCGCCACGCACCTGCGCAGCCAGGGGCTCGTCTACCACTCGGCCCCGCTAGACAAGCCGCTGGCGCTCGCCGGCACCCCGATACTGGAACTGCGCTGCAAGGTGGACCAGCCCGATGCCGACCTGGTGATGCTGCTCTACGAGATCCGCGCCGACGGGCAGGCCATCTTCCTGAGTTCGGACGCACTGCGCCTGCGCTGGCGCGAAGACTTCGACGCCGAGCGCCCGGTGCTGCCTGGCGAGCCCATGACGCTGCGTTTCGGCGACGCGCGCTTCTTCGCCCGCACGCTGGCGCGGCACTCGCGCCTGCGCCTGGTCGTTCGTACTGGCATGAGCCTCGCGCACCAGCGTAACGGCAATTCGGGCAAGCCGGTGCACGAGGAGACGCTGGCCGACCGGCGCGTGGCCACCGTCACCGTGATCCACGACGGCCCCGGGCGCTCGCGCCTGATGCTCCCACTGGCCGCGGACCACGCGGTCGTCTCGATGAAGGGCTGACGATGAGCACCTCGTGGCGCGCCTGGACTGGCGGCATCGTGCAGGAGACCAACAGCTTCTCGCCGATCCCGACCGCGTACGAGGACTTCGAGGACTGGGGCGGCGAGCACCCCAGCTGGCCCGGCTGGGCCGAATTCGCCGACGAGGCGCGCCAGCACGGTGTGCAGGTGCATGCCGGCCGCCTGGTGGGCGCCCATCCGGCGGGGCCGGTCAGCGCCGCCACCTGGCAGCGGCTGCGCAGCGAACTGCTGGCGGATCTGGCGCAGGCCGGCCCGGTGGACCTGGTGTGGCTGGTGCTGCACGGCTCGCAGCTGGCCGAAGGCTGCGACGACTGCGAAGGCGACCTGATCACCGCCGTGCGTGCCCAGGTGGGCCCCGGCTGCCGCATCGGCGTGCTGCTGGACCTGCACGCCAGCGTCAGCCCGGCCATGCTGACGCAGGCCGACCTGGTGATGGCCTGCCACCGCTACCCGCACACCGACCTGGGTGACCGCGCCCGCCTGGGCGCGCGGCGGCTGATCGGCTCGCTGGGCCGGCCGCTGCGTTGGACCACTGCCGCGGTGCGCGTGCCGGCCTTCGGCGCCTTCCCGACCACCGAGCCGCCATTCGACGAACTGGTGCAGCGCCTGCAGGCCTGCGAGGCCCTGCCGGGCGTGGTGGCGGCCTCCAGCACGCACGGCTTCCTGGGGGCGGACAGCCCCTGGCTGGGCGGCGCCAACTTCGTTACCACCGAAGGCGATGCGGCCCAGGCCCGGCGCCTGGCGCAGGACCTGGCCGAGCACTTCTTCGCGCTGATCCGCAGCACGCCGCGCGCGCTGCCTTCGGTGGACGCGGCGCTGGCCGAGGCCGCCGCCACCGCGCCCGTGCCCGGCCGGCCCGTGGTGCTGGCCGATGCGGCCGACAACGCCGGCGGCGGCGCCGCGTCCGACGGCACCCAGGTGCTGGCCGCGCTGCTGGCGTCCAGCGACCCGCGGCTGCGCCCGGCCGCGCTCGGCATGATCTGGGACCCGCATGCCGTGGCGCTGGCGCACCGCGCCGGCGAGGGCGTGCGCATGCAGCTGCGCATCGGCGGCAAGACCGGCCCGCTGTCGGGGCAGCCGGTGGACGCCGAGGTGGTGGTGGAGGCGTTGCGCACGGACGTGCGGCAGGCGGTGTTCATGGCCGAGCCCAACACGCCGATCGGCCGCAGCGCGCTGCTGCGCATCGACGGGCCCGCCGGGCCGCTGCACGTGGTGATCGCCGACCAGCGCCACCAGGTGTTCACGCCGCACGTCTTCACCGGCCACGGGTTGGACCTGGCCCGCTGCCGGCTGGTGGTGGTGAAGTCCACCCAGCACTTCCACGCCGGCTTCGCGCCGCTGGCGGCGAAAGTCCTGCGCTGCGACGTGGGCGGCACCGTGAGCTTCGACCCCACGAAGCTGCCCTACCGCCACCGCCCGCGGCCCCTGTGGCCCTGGGAGCCCGACGCGGGCTGCACGCCGCTCGTCGACGAAGGCCGCTGATGTCCACGCCCACGCCGCGGCTGTCCACGGGCCTGCTGGTCCTGTTCGCGCTGCCCACGCTGCCGATGTTCCTGCTGCGTGGGCCGGCGTTCTCGATCCTCCCGGCGCTGTATGCCGAGCGCTTCGCGATCGCGCTGACGACGATCTCGGGCGTGCTGCTGGCGGTGCGCCTGGTCGACGGGATCATCGACGTAGCCGTGGGCTGGGGCAGCGATGCCACGCGCCACCGCTGGGGCGGGCGCAAGAGCTGGTTCCTGGCCGGCTCGCTGGCCACGGTGGCCTGCATCTTCCAGCTCTACGTTCCACCGTCTAGCGCCACCGCGGTCTACTTCGGGCTGTGGTTCTTCATCGCGTACGTGGCTTGGACGCTGAACGAGATCCCCTACGGCGCCTGGGCTGCGGAACTGACCAACGACTACCGCGAACGCAACCGCATTGCCGCCGCGCGCCAGTACTTCAACGTGGCCAGCGCGCTGCTGCTGGGGCTGATGCCCTTCCTGCCCTTCATGAAGTCGCAGGAAGTGAACTTCGACCTGCTCGAGGTCGTCGCCTGGACCGTTGCGGTGAGCCTTCCGCCCATCAGCCTGCTGGCGGTGTGGTTCGTGCCCCATGGCGCGGCGGTGGTGCGCAGCGGCGGTGAGAGCCTCAAGGCCAGTTGGGTGGCCGTGCGCGGCAACCGCCCGGCCTGGCGCTTCCTGGGCGCGGCGGCCCTGGCGGGGCTGGCCGATGCCTGCATGGCGGGGCTGGGCTTCATGGTCATCGACTCCTACTTCGGTCTGAAGGCGGCTGCCAGCATCATGCTCATCCAGTGGGTGGTGGCATCGATGCTGGGCGTGTGGTTGGCCACGCGATTGCTGCGGCGCTTCGACAAGCACCGCCTTTTCGTGGGCGCCGCGCTGCTCAGCGCCGTGATGTTGCTGGTGAACAGCGTGCTGACGCCGCAGACGCCGCACCTGATGGCGATGTACCTCAGCCTGAGCTTCCTTCTGATCATGTGCGCCGCGGTGACCGACATGCTGCCGCAGTCCATGGTGGGCGACCTGGTGGACTACGACGAGTGGAAGACCGGTGCCCAGCGCGCCGGCCAGTACGTGGCGCTGCTGGCCTTCGTGCGCAA
>Ga0315900_10007163_pt1 | contig 14702 bp, 17 predicted proteins | sample LakEriMetagenome_FD_203521 | JGI IMG/M metagenome (GOLD analysis project Ga0315900, IMG submission 203521) | Freshwater fungal communities from buoy surface, Lake Erie, Ohio, United States - Buoy 12 MA114 | ecosystem: Environmental > Aquatic > Freshwater > Lake > Lake biofilm | place: USA: Lake...
CCCGAAGTCGATCGTCACTTCATTCGCCATGATGATTCACTCCATCAGCGTAGGCAACTACCAGAACCCGACCAATGGTGAATCATATCGGATTTTTCTGTGATGGTGCGTGAAAATCGCAAAGAGTCGGAAAGTAGCACAAATGGGTGGCTACATGCCAAGCCACTTGGCTATTCCTTCGCAGGCCAGATCCGGCCTTCCATGCCAAGCTACAATTTTCGGAAGATCGGACCTGTTGGCTTCGGAGTAATCCAGGCTGTTCCATTCGTGCCCGATTGCCTCCGCAATTCCTGGGCTTTTCTCGATCAGCCGATTCATCGGATGCTGTTCCCACCACTTATGGTTTTCGTCGGATGAGTCGATCCACTCCCTAAGAAACAATTCCAGCTTGTCGCTTGCGTGGGCAACAATGACGCCAGAGTTGTAGTGATGGTATTCTTCATCGAGGTGGAAGGTCATTCCTAGAGGTGCTTCCTGACCTGTTTCGATTGGCTCTCCAAGCCAGAGGGTGTCGGCGTCAAGCCACACGATTCTTTCGTACCCCTGATTGACTGCATCCAGAATCATGTAAACCTTCTCCCATGCAACGTGCCGCGATGTGTCGCGATGTCGATGGGAAATCATGATCGAGTAATTGTGCCGTGAAGCGTGGCGGCAATGGATTGATGAGGTCAGGTCTGTCAGCGGTTGGCATCTATCGGTTGAGTTCTGAAGGATGATGGTATTCATAGATCTGGAAACTCTAGCCTTCCGTCTTTGACGTACACGACTCCCCTCCTATTGAAGCGAACGCATCCATCCTGAGCTTCTGGAACCTCGACAATCATATTCGGGTGCTTCAGCCCCTCGGCTATTGCCGTGGAGCATGTTGGGTTTCCGACATAAAGATCGCATCCTGCGATGACTCTTGCGACTTCCATGAAATCATTGGCTGGTATCAAAGGGATGTGCTTTTTGTATGTCTCGCAAAACTCCAGCCACTCATCATAGACTCCGATGAATCCTATGCTTTCTCTGTATCGATCGCACACTTGCCCCCAGTCAAACCACGGAGTCTGGTATCTCTGAGTTCGGTTAATCACTACACGATAGATCCGCTTTGGGCTTGGAACTTTGAGCCAAGCGGTGTTCCTGTTCCACCAAGGATGGCCCATAGTTGACAAGTGACGATCGGCCAAATTGCCGTTGAGGTGATCTCTGAACCCGTTGAGATTCGTGTCCTGAGCGTGATTGATAAAGCCAAACTCTGTGATGTAGTCTTGGTACTCAAGAAGCTCTCTAAGTTTCTCGGCTCTCTCTTCTGTCATGCGGTGCATAGTTCTTCCTGGCATATTGAACAGCCACAAAGATCCTCCTCCGCAAGCGCGTATTGTCGGGAGCGAATAGATGATGTCGCCTAAGTCTCCAGCGTGGCTAAAGAACATTTGATCTTTTCTCCTCCAGTTGCTTGATAGCGTCTTCTACGCTTTCTGCCTCTATCATGTGCCATCGAGCAAACCTGAATCTGCCCAAGAGTTCAGCAGTAACCGAAGGGTGGTAAAGACATGGAAGAACCATATCGTCGCGAACAACCTCTCTCTGCACCCACTCGTACCATCGCTTTAGGTTTTCCTCTGGATGCGATGATGAGATTGCTTGGCATACTCCATTGTCGAGTCCGTCAGAGTTTTTCCATCTCCCCTGGTGCCACCCTATTTCTTGCAGTTTTTCGGCAACTTCCCTGCTGGCTTTCAGAAAGATCGCCTCTGGCTTGGTGTATAGAACATGCTCGGTCGCTAGCTTCCCTGGGTGGTGCCACCAGTTTTCGTCATTCTCTTTTCCGCTGATGTTCGACCATCCGGCATCCTGACCAACAATCCACCGTTCGGGAACATAGACATTGACGCCACGACATTCGTGAAGCCTTCCGAGGTGATGATCGATGTGTTCTCCTTCATGGAACGGCAGTGAAAGCAGATGTTCGTACAGCTTGGAATATCCTCTACGATGGACAGCAAAACAGTGAGTCCGGTTGACGTTGTAAGGAATCAGCCAATGCGGACTGACCCTCTTGGGTGGATGCTCAATCTCGTAGAGCAACTGCCCCCCCAGATAAGCCTGATCCCAGTCGTCAGGTATTGACTGCATCATGGTGCATAGGGCTTGAGAGAAATCCTCAGCAAAAACAGCGTCGTCCTCGAATACTAGATAGGATTCATACCCCATATTCCATGCGTGTTCGAGAATCTGCATGTGGGACCGATAACAACCCCACGCGCCGCGACCGGCAGTCCACCAGGAGGGGTGCTGGACAGTGTCGCCATGCACTGCTCTCCAGACTTGAAGTTCTCCGAGAAATGATTCCGGGTAAGCCTCACGGAATTTTTCTAGCCTGTCGTTTTTGAAGTGAAGGTTGATGACGAATGCTGCGTCAAACGGTTTCACTGCCTCTCCTTTCGTGCAGCATGATCGCGGTCATTACCAGTCCGCGAGCCGCAGTTTCGATGAACGGGATTCCTTTTCGAGCCGCTTCCGTTCGCAGCCACGACAAGATTTCGTCAATGCGTTCCCGGCACAACGCCGGACCCCAAAGATCCATCATCTGCTGATGGGCCTTGCAGTCGCAGCCTTCGGTATCGAGCCACGAAAAGAACTTCGACAAGGATGTTCCCGGCCCGGACTTCGGAACTTTTCCGACTGCTCCATCGCGAAGGTAGGCGTGCTGGCCGTTGATGTCGAGCTTGCCTTCGTTCTTGAGGTGATAGATCGCAATGGAGTAGGTGACATGGTTCGGTGCCATTGCCTCGGCCTGGGCGTGGCAAAACACACAAGCGTCGTTGGTGACTGCCGCCCTCTTCTCTCCGTCTGCAATCCTCGCCAGAGAGCTTGCCACTCGGCACGAATAAGAACCGTCTCTTTCAACTTCACGCCAAGCGCAGTTCATATTGCACCGCAATTCGTAACTACAGTTTGACCAGGAAAGTCACCGTTAAATTGTGGCGGATTGCAAGCACATTTAGGCCCACCTGGGAATGGTGCTGTGCAATCGTCGCTAGTGTTTGTCCATCCAGATCCGTTCCATGTCAAGGTGCATGTTCCGCAAACAGGAGGCTCGCCGCCTCCACCGCTACTGCTGGACGATGACGAGCTTGAGGAACTAGATGATGACTTTCCAGGAGGCGGTAGGGAGCTAGACGACTCCGATGGAGGCGGGCTGCTGGAGCTTGACGGGCTTGAGGAACTGGAGCTTGGGCTAGAACTGGAGGAGCTAGAAGAACTGGAGCTTGATGGGCTTGATGAACTGGAGCTTGACGAACTAGACTCTGAGGGTGGTGGAGGAGGTGTCTTGCAAGTGCAGCAAGTGACTTCAAAGACTGGGACGAACGATGCTGTGGCCCCAAGGTAAGTGCCTGGGTATCTCAGTCCCGGAGTAAACGTCTCGCATTCGTTGACTATGAACAGGGGCGATCCGTCCGACGATGGACCTGCGTAAACCATCACACGCCTCGACGCCTTCTTATCGCCGCAGCGAGTACCGAAAACGGTGTTGCCAAGGTGAACAGCCTTGTACCGCCTGCGAGTGATTGAGCATATCCCAGATGAAGATGAACTGCCAGAACTCATGTCGATAAGTCCTTGACCTTGCAGACGTATAGGTCACGCCAAGATCCGTTCTCGAATCGCTGGACGATTCCGTCGTAGAGTCCATCTGGTCCTGGTGCGCTTGATGTCACCAGGACAACTTCCATCACCGAATACGCTCTTTGGATCGGCTTGGGTAGATCGAACTCGAATGGTTCAAACAGTTCGATGACTGTGTAGTCGCCCTTCTTCTTGGAGTCGTGGTAGTAGACTCGTGACAACTGTTCTCCAGGAACAAGATCAAACAGGAGTTGGGAGTAGGCTGATAGTCCAGGAAGGGAATTGGCGGTCGCCTTGCCGTAGATCGAGTACGAAAGATCGGTGGCTCGGTTGTTGATTTGCGTGGTGTTGTAGACTTGGCCGTCAAGGAGGACCGTGTACGTCGTATCGACAATGCTGACCTTCGTTCCAGGAATGGCTCCCGATGCCCCGCTGCTGAACTCTATCGCCTCTGGCTGTGCGTAGGAGGCCCAAGTAATCTTCGTGTGCAGAACCGGAGGAAAGACGACGCTCACCTTTTCTGGTGCGTTGCGTCCGTTGTACGGAACATCTGCCGTCCACTTGATAAGAGGCTCGTAGCTTGAGAGAAGTGCGCTCAATCCAGTCTGCGTGCCGTTGTGCGAAGCGAATCGGTACAGCCCCGTTGCGAGATCGTAGACTGGGAAATGGCCGCAGGCTTCAAGGGCTTGGCAGATCGATTGCCAGACGCTCACTCCGTCGAAGTTCAGATTTTCGGGAACGCTTACCGGAGTCCTAGCAAGCGTAGGGCATGTCGTTGAGTTTGCTTTCGCTGTCGCTGGGAGAAGCAGCCATAGTGCGTTGAGTAGTTGCTGCCAAGTAAGTCCTGCGCTAACGTCATAGGCAAACATCTTATCGTTCAAGAGCCAAGAGTTATCGACGAACGCATTCTCGCCAACATGCCTTGGGTCTTTGCACTGAACGTAGTAGGTTCGTGCTGGGTCAGGATTCGCCTGTGCCTCTTCGATCGCTTCAATCTTGGTGATCGTCCACCCATCGCTAGAGAACGTCGGTGCCCCGTCTTGGGCGACCGAAATTGTTACTGTCGCTGGTGCGGCTGGAAGCTGTTCGACGTACTGTTTGTCTACCAGGAGGTGTGCTGTCGCCGCCCTTCGTCCACGAAAATGCTCGATGCTGTTGACCTTGTTCCACCAGTTGATGGGATAGATCGATTCGCTGCGAGGGGCGTGCAGTAGATCCGGCGAGGTACACGGATACCCATTGATACTGAATTGCGTCGGCATCAGAGAATCACTGGGGCTAGGTTGTTATTGTACGGGAATTGATAGATATACTTCCACGCTGTTCGGTAGAGAGCATATCCCTGCCCCCACTTTTTCGGAGAAGTGTAGGCTACGGTTGTCAAATCTTCTAGGTAATTCCATCCAGACGCAAGAGGTGATGGAGGAGTTGGGTATCCGAGTAGGGATACGGCGTAGCCGCTGTGAACGATCTTTTGAACACTGTAGTACGATAGGAGGCGAGGCTGAGGGTACTGGGTTGGGTAAACCCTCCACCGCTTGATCGGACCCGCTGTTCCGATCCTCTGAATCGTGTCCTGGTAGTCAACGACGTTCGAGTACGACGACACAAACTCGTTGTAAAATCCTGCTTGAAACGTCTTCTTCGAGCAGAACTCAGTGTCGTCCCCAGGTGCCCAATTCAAGTAGGTCAGCACGTTTCCTGTGAGGCTTGTCGAATGTGCCGACTGAAGGAACATCGAAGTAACGTCGCCATCGTCGCGATAGAATCCGACATCGTTGTAATCGGCTGAGTATGCTGCCTCCAGTGCCAGCATTTTCGTGTTGAGATCGTCTTGCTTCTGAAGGTTGGTGGTCAGTGTCGGGTTGGCCAGAAGTTCTCCGCGAACATGAAGCTCGACTCTGGTGGTCATTCGCCTCCCGCGAGGGGATCTGCTTGGTCGGTAGTTGAAACTTGCGACCGTCACCGTGTTGTCGTCGTGCTGATAGCTGCCGACCTTGAAGTACATCAGTCTGCTCCAATACGGTCTAGCAAATCTTCGACTAGCCTGAGTCGCATGGTAAGGTTCGCCACTTGACCGGCAAGTCGTTCAATGATCGCGACTGAATGCTCGTTGAACTGCTCAAGCGAATCGCTCTGGTCTTCAGACTCCATGCCCTCTTGCGAAAGCTGCTGCCACTGGTTGAAGTCGGCCCCTGTCGCCTGCTCGATCGCCGACCCTTTGACGCCAGCCATTTGCTGGTTCAGCATGGAGAACGGAGTTGGCCCGATGTCAATCGGTGCCCCCGGCTGAGGAGGCCCTGAAGGTTCTTGTGGCCCCTCGTCTACCGGCTCCTCCTCCCCAATGATAAACGGCTCGTCCTGCGGCGCGGCCTGGACGCCCTGATCTTCCTCCAGGTCCAATGGCATCGCCGTCGTCACCGCCTCAGTGACCGCCGCGATAGGCGTCTCAGGGAGGGGTTTCGGTCCCTCCAGTTCTGACGGCTTCAGAACCTCAAGAGGCTTGGAGAAAATCGTCGGAGTCGTGTCCCTTGTGGCGTCGGCCTCCATGCCTGACGCCTGTGGCTCCTTGCCTATTTTAACTGACAAATTGTCAGCAACTTGGTCGGTCGTGACTTCGGTGACTGCTTCCGAAAGTCTCTTGGACTGCTCTTTGTCTGCGGAAAGATCGACTTGTGAGGCGAAGGCGGAAAACGAAAGATCCGATTCCATTGTGTCGGGCGTCGTTACCTTCGCCTTTGGAATCTTCGGGATCGTAGATTCGGTCGAGGTGAGCTTCTGGCCGATCGCGAACTTGGCGTCGTTGGAGAGAATCTTGAGCGCTTCGTTCGCGGCCTTCTTCACCTGGGCCGGTGTCATCTTCCGCTTAGGTGCTGCCATAATCCTAGCTAATGTTGGTTACGCTGAGTTCATTTCCTGACGCGCTGGCCTGTGCTTCGAGCATGAATTGGAGCGGCATTTCTCCGTGGCCCTTGGCCGTCGGAGGCTCCTGGGTGTTAAGCATGAGAGGGAAGTCGAACTGAAGGGCTTCGTCCGAAACGCCTGTCCCAGTCTCCCATCGCAGCCGAACATCGTCGGCGGCGTCGTAGAGGCTCTGGGCGGCTGACCATGCCCCGGTCGTGAACGGCGACGTAATCATTGCCCGAATCCTGCGGCGAGTCTTGAACACGCAGTTGGGAGTCAGGCTGTTTCGCGTGCGTGCCTGGATTCCGTTATCAATCAGGATGGAAGTCTCCATCGAGTTGTAAGCAGTCCCATTGATTGAGAATCGATGCTGGCCGTGGGTGTATGGAGCGTAGTCCTCGCCGTCAAAGTGCGTCGGAATTGTTCCCGGCCACGACTTCGTAAGATCCTCTTCGCGTGCGATAATGCGAAGCTGGGTGTTGAGGATTTCTTCTTCGTCCCCTCCGTCCGCCGACTTCGACTGGAACAGGGCTGCGGCTACTACGCAGTTGCGGTAGTAGAATACGCCGTTGTCCCGATATATCATCATGTCAAATAGCTTGATCGATTCCGAGGTAGCAAAGACGTTGCTTGATTCGTCTGCTCCGAGAATCCTCGGTAGCCACTTGTCGAGTTCTGCCGGTCCAAGCTGCAAGCCGATCGGCCCCTGCGGGACGTAGCTTGCCTTGGTGGATCTTGAAGAATACTGGGAGCCTGATCCGGTAATCAGGTTGCTTGACACCCGCTTGCGAACTGCCTTCACATCCTCGTACAGAAACGGATAGATTTCCGACGATGCGTTGAACGTCGGGTCTGCATCTGTGGTGTTGGTTCGCGGCATGACCAGCATGACCGCAAGGCTTCCGACTGCTGCACATCCAGTCATTGCGTCTCTCCTACAAAACTTCCCGTATCAGGGTGGTGACTTCCATTGCCGAAACGTCCAGCGACTTTCTCCATTCTCTGGGAAACCGCATTTGGCTCGGCTTAACTTTCGTGATGATTTCGCAAGAACCATCCGTCATTATCCGCAAGTCATTTAGGTACTGTCTCACCAGTATGCGGAACTGAGAACGATAGTTCAGGCTGTCTCTTTGGTGGGTTGATACGGGAATCACCCGTACAACGGTGCATTTGTATCGAACGTCTGTCTTGTTGGAAACTCCGATGCCAAAGTCTTCCTCGTTGACAATGACATGAATCCCTCTGCCCGGAGAGGATGCGTTGAATACGTCCTCAGATCGGCGAACCTCGTCGGCTTTGATTCCGTCTGGCCAAGTGATCGTCTTCAGGATTTCGACGATACGGTTGGCGTGCGCTAGGTGCCGGTCGGTGGACCCCATTACTGGCCTCCCATCACATCCACGTTCGGTTCAAAGTCCTCGAAGGTATCAACATCGTAGCAGATCGCACTTTCGCTCTGGTTGGAATCTGCGGAATCGGCGGCGATTCCCCGGTCAAATTCCTGGGTGGCAAGCGCCCTGGCGGCGGGAAGAAGCTCGACGGCCTGCTCGTGATTGATGCAGTATTTTTCCCACGACAAGGCTTCCAGGGCGGCAAGCATTGTAGTTGGGTCGATGTCTGCTGGATCGCTGACGGTGTACCCCTTGCCGCTTGCGGTCGCCGTGAACGCTGACGAAACCTTGACTTCGGTAGGAGAGACGACTTCCGTGATGAAAGTCTGGATGGCGAAGTCAACTCTCGCCTCGTCGAAGACCGTCCTTCCCCTTGGGAGAGTGGCGCTTGCGGAGATTCTAAGGATGCACCCAACATGATTTGCCTCGAACGCTGCCGTGGCAGAGGTGAATGTCTTGGTGCTGGTGGTGTATGCTCCGTCGGTGCCGGTCAGTTCGTAAGTCTTGAACGGCCTGGGCCTGACGATCATCGCAATCTCAAAGCGAGTCGCCTGGGCTGGGACTGGGCTGAACTCGATCTCCTTCAGGCCCATGTAATTCTCGCTCGATCGCAGGGTGTATCTGAGAGTCTGTCCTGTGGTTCGTGCCAGCTTTCGATGGCGAACCGCATCGGCTGGACTCATGTAGACAAGTGGCCGGTATGCGTCCTCGTCAATCACCGACCTGATTTGCCGGATCATGAACGGTAAGGCATAGCTCGCCTGCATCCAGGTGACGGCTTTGCTGGTGAAGTTCGCCGCTGGTGCCGTGGCTGAATGAATGAGCAACGTGGTATCTGTGAGCCTTGACGCAACTTTGTAACGCTGGTTGTCGTATACCACCTCGCCGTACTGCGCGTCGGTCGGCCATGTTCCTGTGGCGATGGACATAACCATCGTCGAAGCATCGTAGGAAGCCGTGTGGTAGGAGACTGCCTTGGTCGTTACCGAAGCTCGGCGATTGTAGTGCCTCCATGTCGATCGTCCTGCAAGTTCCGTGAGTGCGTCCTGCACTGCAATCTTCAGCATGTGAATTTCGCGAGTGCTTCCAGCCAAGCCCCTCTTGTCCCTGAGTCGCTGGACAATATCGGCATAGGTAAATAGGTCGCTCGTCATGTAGATCGCCAAAGGATACGGAGGAACTTGGAGGGATGGGTATGTTCCCGCACCGCTCGCACCTCCACCTCCACTGCCACCCGATCCAGTCACCCAAGCCTCGTCGCCACGATCGCGGATTGCCTGGAGTGAATCGGTGGTTTCGTTGTACGCCGCCCCTGCCGTGGTCGCGTTGATCTCTGCCCTGGTCGCCGAGTCTGCCGTCTTGCCAGCGATTGCTCCAAGCCAACGGCTCATGTAGGTGATGCCAGAGAACAGGTTTGCCGTGATCCTTGACGTAAGCTGGTTGACTCCGGTGAGAATCGAAGTCGCGGTTGACTGTAAGGCAATCCCCATATCCTGAACGAACGTCGCAGCAAAGTGGGTCGAGTTAATGACTGCTGGCTGTAGTTCGTGGATGACGGCGGCTACGTGATGTGATCCAGTCACTTGCACTGTGCGGTTGGCATTGGCGGCAACCAGAACACTTCCAATATCTGACGGGATCAAGTCCGTCTTTGCTTTCACCTGAAGCAGCGTTGTCAGTGTGTCGTAGTCTACGACTGCACCGATCCATTCAATGTATCTGCCTTCCGTGGAGACTGTTCCTGAGACTGTGATTCTTAGGCTCTCAGCCGCATGTGTGCTAGCCACGGTGTATGTGAATGTGTAGCGCCCGGTAGATGGGTTGGAGACTGCCGATAGGTTCGCAGAGCGGCTTGTTCCTGCGGCATTGGCCGCTGCGATAGTCGGGCTTGCGTCAAGATTCACGAGCTTGTCTTCGTCGTCCTTCACCAAAACCGTGAAGGCATAGACGTTCGAGGACGAATCTGGAATCTCCAGAAGCGGAGAGCCAAAGATGTTGATCTTTGCTGATAGGTTGTTGAGATTCTGGATTGCCGTGAGGATCGACGAAGATGTCGCTTCCTTGGCAAGAATCGTAGATCCTTCGATTTGAACCAGCGTCGGCTTGCCGTCTACGCTGGTCTGTGACGCTGCTGTTTTTGCTGCGTCGTATGCTGGCGTCAGCGTTCCGGCATCTGCCACGGATTTGATTGATGTATTTTCGAGGCTTACGATTGCGGTTGGGTTGGCGATCTTGCTCTGATCGGTTCCAGCGTAGCCGAAGGAACTCGATGCACTGAACACCGCTTGAGCAGTCGCGGGAATACAGCCAGTTTTGTAGACGTTGATCCTCAGTGAATCGCAGTCCGTCTCACCCTGAGTCGGTGTGTATGAGTGAATTCCATTGCTTACCGCAAGCGTCCCGCCGCCAGAAGAAAACGCACCTCCATCCTTAGACACCTCAACCGATGCACCCGAAGTCTGGACCGCACCGTCGCTAATCTGGACAACTGCTCCAACACTAATTGGTCTAGGGGTTGCATTGTTTCGTGCGTACATTACCGAAGCCCTCCACCAATCAAAGTTGGTCGCCGTGATGCCCATGCTGCCCGGAATGATGGGCCTGCTGCAAACTTGAAAAATCCAGTGTCGTCTATCGGAAACAGGTCTGCGTTTCTGCCGCGAAGATACAGCCCCATAATTTCGTCGGGAGTATGGGTTACGTTATAGAGCCTGCAATCGCTAAGTCTTCCGAGGTAAAAATTCGCGGCAGAAACGCGAGCATAAGCACCTAATGACACACGGTTCAGCGTCATTGTTCTTGACACTGTGTCTGCCGTTTCAATGTCGAGCCGACCGTTAATATAAATTCGCACCGATGACGTTGACTGTGACACATAAACGTGAGTCCAGATATTTGCATTTGTTGCAACAGATCCCTGGACTCCGAGAGTACCAGTTCCGCCATCGGCTCGAACGTCTAAGCGAATAGGTCGTCCAGCATTTTGAGACCCTATAATCCAGTAAGGGTTGTTTGAAGTTGAACTTGAAAGACCAAAAATTCCTCGGTATCCAGTTGCCGTATCGCTAGTCTTAACCCAGAGCGACATAGCTACCGTTTTGTTTTGCGCCATCGCCCCTTCAACTTGCGTCCCAACGATGGTTGCATAGTCGTTTGAGCCATCAAAGTCGAGACAATACGAAGATCCATCGGCAACCCAGTCGGTCGCTGGGTCCATATCAACAAGTCGCATTCGTAAGTCTTCACGCCATACGTCTTTTATGCCCCAGCCAGAGGGGTCTTGCATCGAAAACGCTCGAACTAATCCGCGAGTCGTCATGACTGTGCAACCTGCCTACGAATCGGCTGAATGCGAATTAGGTGATCTCCAGAAGTAGAACTTAGAGCGACACCGGTAGAGTGAGTTACAAACAGGGACAGCTTCGGAGGGAGTCCTACTAGAGAACGGAATGCCGATCGCAAGGACAACCCGGAAAAATGATAGGTTCTTGCTGTTGCATCTGTGGCAATTTCTGTCAAAGCACCGCAAACATAAGGCTTGATTAGATTGCTTGAAATTGTTCGACCACCATCGGAACCAACAAAAACATCAGGCCAGCTTGTGCCGTCGTAAGATGCGATACCGAAAAGCTGGATCGATCGATTTGCTGTTGGCGTACCAGCCGTGGTGATCTTGCCAGAAATTAAAAAGTCTTCCCATCCGTCGGTTGAAAGATCAATCAATGCCGACTCTCGGCCAGTCAACAGGTTGGCATCGCTCGCCAAAGATGCAAGCGTAATCGTCAAATCAAATGCAGTACCGTAGATTAGCTTGATGTCTCCAGCAGCCATATCAGCCCCCTATTTCTTTCCTCGCATTGCGCACGAATCCCACGCCTATTTCCGGGAGTCCGTTCGCCTGCGGCCACGGCAGCAACTTCCATCCTAGCTCGTTGATTTCGCCTGCCACCTCTGGGGTTGCGTGCCCAAGCTCCACAAGACTTTCGACCATCTGAACAAAGCCTGGATCATCTGGATCAATTTTTGCCAAGCGCCCACCGGAATCATCTACATAGCGAACTACGGTCAGACACAATGCCCGAACGTCGATCGGTATCGCTGCGTCCCACGCCATCAACTCCAACCGAGCGAGCAGCATCCTGCGGCTCAAGGCCACTTTCAGATCGCCCAAGTCAATAAGCATACGGACTGGGATCAGCTTTGCATTTATCGCGATTGCTGCATCCTGGTCAGTCATTGAGGAGTATGCAGGGTCACGCAGTTCTTCTACAAGTTTCCGTAAATCCATCGCATCCTCTAGGCTATTTTCTGCTCGATTTCCTCAAGCCTGCCCTTCATGTACCCCACTTCCGAAGTGAGTTCGATGATTTCCCTGGTGGACTTCTTGTGTTCTTCAGCACATGAGGCAACTGCATCCTCAAGGCTTTTGATTTTCTTGCTGTTTTCGCCTTCGCGTATCTTCCACATCGCGGCAAGGGCACTGGCAAGGATTCCAAGAACCCAGTTCATCAATCCAGAACTGTCGCTTGGTGGTACTGGTAGATTCTCAGGCTGCATGATAGTCCCTTCTGTAGCCATGTCGTAAACTCTCACGCAATCGCATTGATAGCAGTGACAAGTTCGTTTGCCGCACCTCGATTGCCCATTACAACCGCAAGAGCGGTTCGGCAGTTCGCTGGGATGGCTGCGCCTGTTTCGCAGCAGTCGGCAATCGTGTCAGCCTCTTTGGCATTTCCGATTGCAATGGTCAAGGCCCTTCGTGTTCCGGCTGGAACGGCGGTCCCTGTGGTTCCTGCGTCAGCGATGTCGCAAATCTTGTTGGCCGCTGCCCTGTTGCCAAGCCCAGTGGCAAAGATGCGTCGTGTTCGTTTGCTGATTGGCATGATGCCTCCTAGTGAATTTTGTGACTGTGCTTTTCGATAACCATTTCCCGCAATTCCCTGCGGCTTTTGTTCCGCAGGGACGGATCTGCCGATTGGTACTTCGCGATATTCCTTCGGATAATATCCTCGCCAAGTGGCTTGCAGTTCTTGGGAGCGAGAGGATCATCTTCGGGTGGTCGAGCAACGATCTCGGATAGCTTTCCGTTGCACTCATACCCTCGTGATTCGAGCAGCCTGCGAATGTACCCTCTCCCCTGCGCTCGGCTTACCCAAGCGGCGGGATCTCCCGGCCTCTGTGCGAGTCCAGGCATGTAAACGTCGTTGACGCCTGGGGTGAATCCCTGCTTCTTCGCAGCATCGACATACCGCTTCAGGTGCTTCTGGCTCTGGAACTGATCGTAGACTGTACCAAACCCTGCAAAGAACGTGTCGTCGGTTGATAGAACCGGACCCGCCTGGGTCGCCACCATTTCAGCAAACTTGTGGGCAGTGCCCTCTCGCCGCATCTTGACGTAGAGAGCCAAGCATGGGATGCCGTAGCTTGTGACCCGATGTTCGTAAGACTTCAGCGAACTACGGCCGCACTCTGGAAACTCCTCGACCACCTCGCTCCAATCGGGAGGGATGATGAGAAGATCGATGTACCCAGCCCAGTCCGGGTACTTAGCGACAATGGCTTCGTGAACGCATTCGTCTTCTTCGTCCTGAATCCAAGCTGCTGTCATGTTGAGAGCGCCTTCTTTATCATTTCGATGTTGAACCGCTCAACGTCTTGTGCGGTCTTCTGCTCAAACTCCTGCTGTTTCTGTCCGAGTTTGAGTTGTGCTTCCTGCTGTGCCATCATCAGTCGCATTTGCTGGTCTGCCGTCGGGTCCGCCTGTCCTTGCATCTGTGCCATCGCGGCTGCTCTTTGGGCCTCGCCTTGGAGCTTTGCGATCGTGGCTTCGTCCTTCTGCATGGCGAGCATCTGTTGCTGCTGCTGCATCTGCTGCTCTTCTGGGTCCGGCTCTGGCCTCTCTGGAATCATGGCATCGTCCAGGTCGGCATCGTGATACTCGGCCCACTTCCGCATCAGTGCATTCATTGGCTCGTAGTCGCCAGAGCTTGCACCGTACTGCTGCATAACCGGCATCCAGATATTCATCGCCTGCTGGAAGTTTATTACATCCCGGTCGCGGTTCGGCCTGCGTATCGAGTTGGCTTCGATGGTGTACTCGTACTGGCGAGTGATCTTCTCGTCGCTCTGTCCTTCGATGAGGTCTTGCCAAAGTCTTGTGCCAAGGGGGCCAAGCAATTCGTCAACGTCGGCGCTGGTTACGAATGTCTTGGTGATGAATGCTTCGAGGGAGGCAAAGTCCGATTGCCACTTTACCACTTGCTTCTGCATGTACTCAGGACGAATGCCAATCGCTCTCTGCTTGGCGATGGTTTCCTCTGCCGTCCTGTTCTGCGTGCCGCCTTCGTTGCCACCGTAGGCCGTGGCCATCAAGCCGGTTCGCTTGTCGAACTGCATCGACACGAACTCAATGATTCTCAGTAGGTCGCCGCGAGTCTCAGGCTGCTGAAGAATCTGAAGGGACTTGCGAACATCGTCCACTCCAGGAGGGACGGCAAGTATCGACTGGTCCTCTCCCTTCAGGATCGTTTCTCGGTAGTCGTCTAGGTACTGCCGTGGAACTGCCCAGAAGTCTCTCGAAGAACTCCACACCCGATTGCACAGCCAGGGGATCAGGAAGTTCAGGAGCTTCAGTTCCCCCATTGCAGGCTGGAGTGGAGGCATTGGCCAAGGCGAGGTTGGGTCTGGGTAGAAGTCCAGAACTTCCATCGGCCAGCGACTATCCTTCCATGACTGGATTGGCCAGGAGAACGCTTGCTGAACTTCTTCGTTCGTCATGCCGTC
>Ga0315900_10007166_pt1 | contig 14699 bp, 25 predicted proteins | sample LakEriMetagenome_FD_203521 | JGI IMG/M metagenome (GOLD analysis project Ga0315900, IMG submission 203521) | Freshwater fungal communities from buoy surface, Lake Erie, Ohio, United States - Buoy 12 MA114 | ecosystem: Environmental > Aquatic > Freshwater > Lake > Lake biofilm | place: USA: Lake...
AAGGTGGTTATCCTAAATGCTTACCTAAAGCCAAAGCAAATAAGTTGTCAGATAAAGAACGTGCAACACTCATTCAAAGAAAAAGAAAGACAGGCATGCCTCAAGATGGCAAACCTGTCATGACTTCAAGTAAAATCAACAAGTATTTTTAGTGGTATCAACAGAGGGATTTGAACCCCCAACCTACTGTTTCGAAGACAGTTGCTCTGTCCAATTGAGCTATGTTGACGTTGGCACCGACGGTAGGAGTCGAACCTACGACCTACTGCTTAGAAGGCAGTTGCTGCTGTCCACTGAGCTACGTCGGCGTATTATGAAACTGTTACCACCACTTTGTTCACATCAAATGATGTACGCAAACGATTAAGCAAATCATTTGCCATTTTTTGATACGTTGACTCTGCTAAACGAAAATAATCATTGTAATCAATAACTCCTTCTACAAAAAACGAGTGCTTGTCATTTACTTTTGTTTGCATTACCACTTGTACAGGATGCAACATACTTGAATTAATTTCAAGCACACGTCCTGTTAGCAACACATTTCGAATAGGTGAAACTGCTTTATTCGACTTTTGCATAGAAATATACCACTTACCAGTGCGTTTCCACTCTGATGGCAAGTCTACAGACGTATTTGGTTGCCAATTAGTCAATTGTACGTATAAAACAGCGTTCATTCTGCATCCTTTTCGTTCGACTTGAGTATTGCAGTTGAAATATCGGTTATCATACCAGCGCACTCAATATAAAAACGAGAAATTAGTTCTTGACGTGCCTCAGTAAAACTTGGAAAGTCAATTTTAGGTAACGTATCGGAAAATACTCGTGAGTGATTCATCATGTGCTCATCAAAGGGGCTGGAAAAATCACCTGTTGTTGCATTGATTTTCCACGAATCACTCAACTCATATACGTCCAAACGAACAGTGATTGCGCCAAATGGAATGTACGTATACCACTCAAGCACACCTTTATCTTCTTGGCTCACAATTTCATCAGAAAATGGAACGACCGCCAACAACGCTAGTAGTCGTTGGCGGACAATATTATTGACCATCAATTCATCAGATAATGGATGAGATTGTCGAGGATTTGTTGTTTCAAACAACACGAGTTGCGATACAGACGAGCCTTCATCTACAAGCAACACATTGACTGTCACCTTATCGTGATTTTTCCATATATCTGCAATGACAGTAACACCACTGCGCTCAAATTCAAAGTTGGAAGATGGTAAACATTCATAACGAATTTGTTTTGTGTGCATTGGTTCACTCTTTTTTATTTATGGAGGAGAGAGTGGGATTTGAACCCACGGGTCTTTCGACCTCCTGTTTTCAAGACAGGTGCAATAAACCTCTCTACCATCTCTCCTCGTGGTGCCTGAAGTAGGAGTCGAACCTACAACCAATCACTTAAAAGGCGACTGCTCTGCCATTGAGCTATTCAGGCTTTGGTGCACGGGGATGAGATTCGAACTCACTTAGGGCTTAGTTCCCTCCGCCCACCCTACCATTCTCTGGCATGGGTGCTTTATCCCACAACGACGCTCCCGTGCATATAGTCCCAAATATACAACAGAGCGAGAAGTTACGAAAGCACACCCTCTAAGGATATTGCCTTCTCGCCCTGTTGCATTGCCAGCAATTCGCCGACATACACACATTATATACTTAAATCACCGATTTTACAACGTGCTTCACACGCAACACAGGAATAATTGGCGATTTACGATTATACGTTTTATGAACTACGATAAATTGCTTCAACAACACATGCAAGTGTGTATGTTTCACTTTTTCCTTACGCATCCCATCTGGCGACTTAATCATTTGTGGTTTACTCATAGCATCCTCGTTTGTAGAGCGTCTACGTGCAACAAAAAAGTTGTGGAGCGCATTTTGATTTATACGCTCCACAACATGGTGTTTAGTAGTACACGGACTTGTTTCGAAATACATACAACAAAATGTACACAATTAACCAAAAACCACCCGTAAGCACAGTCAACACAATGTGCAACAAGTGATTAAACGGACGAAGCCCAACTTGTGCTTGTGTTGATGAATTCATAAACACGTTTGGTGTCTGATTTTTTTTGAGATTCTCAATTTCTCGCATTTGCGCATCTAAAATCTCACCACAATGCTTACATTTTTTGGCTTCAGCCAACACCATCTCACCACAATACTGACACTTTTTGTTTGCTGAATCAGTCACAATCGTTCCTTTCTTAACTTTACGTACATGGAGCCGATGGTCGGGCTTGAACCGACGACCTATCGCTTACAAGGCGATTGCACTACCACTGTGCTACATCGGCGTGGGTGCGGTGGCAGGAATCGAACCTGCGTCCTTTTGGATATGAGCCAAACGAGCGTCCACTGCTCCTCACCGCTAGGCATATTATATCAAAAAACGCAATATTCACAAATTGAAAGCAACTACCGAGGATTTCTCGGTAGTTCGCATGTTTTATGGCACAAAAAATGAGTTACCGAGGATTACTCGGTAACTCATTCATTGGTTACAACTAAATATCGTAACGGCTTACCATGACAGCGTCCAACATGATTTTCATCGGTGACAATTCTTCAATGTTCGCACCCAAAACAGCTTTCATGATGACGGGCGAGAACCCACTCACCATCGCAACGCCACTTTGGTCAAAACAAACAGGAACGTTGTCATTGGCGTTTAAATTCCAAAACACCACTGCTGGCATTTCGTATCCTGCATTCTGATACTCTCGACCAATCACTTCATATGCGGACATGTCAAGCATTTGGTCAGCATCAAATTGCATGTCTGAGAGAACAAGCAACATGCGTGGCATATCAGCCTGTGGAACACGACCCTCTACAGCGGTCTGAAGAATCTTCTTGATGGCTTTCACCAAATCAGTATTCATTCCCCACTCTGAACGCTTCATTTGATGCATCTTTTGCACGACGTTGCCTTGCAAGTGCAACAATTCAGGGTCAGCCGAGAACGTCAAGAAGACATCCTTGAATACGCCCTGATTCTTGTCAGCCAAGTACAATCCAAGGCTAACAGCAACATCCATGCAGGTCAGTGACTTGTTGCCACCGACAAGACATGTCATCGAACCACTCACGTCAACTAATGGCAATACGCTTGCATCCCCAACATAGTTAGGGAGCGCATTCCACTGTGCAACGACGTGATTCAACTCGTTAGAGTTGTAAACATCTGCCTCCACGCCCTTCAATACATCATACGGGTAAACCGCTGACGCATTAACTTTTGCTTCACCAGAGTTCAACTTTTCCACGTATGCACCAAATTGCTCTGGAGCATTGCGTGAAAATGCTTTCTTATAACGAGCTGAAGCCAACGATGGGACGTGCTCAAAGTTGATACTTGACCACTCACGAGCACACATTTGCTGTTCTACCACTTTGGTCAAAGTAACCAAAGTCTTGCGATACCGCTTTGGGCTAAAACCCAAAAAGTTACGCAATGCGACAGCGTCAGCACCCTGACGTGGCATCCATTTTGCGCACAAACCATTACCATTCTTCAATGCCTGAGCAATCAAGGCGAAAGCCTCGCCACGCAACGTATTGAAGGAAAACAAATCGTCCCAGCGACCAATTTCAGGAATCTTTGCCATCAACGCACGAGCTCCCTCAATGTCGTTGACCTCCAAATATGCGACAATGTCACGGAAAATTTGACGCTCACCAGCCCCACCACGCACATCCCGTGCCCATTGTGCGATACGCAATGCCCACTCACGATTTTCAACCAAAGCCGAAACGAATTGCGGCACAATGTCTTTGCCACGACTTGCGCCGATGGCGAAAAACAAATCCACATTAGCATTGGCAGTGCTCTGACGAGCCAACATGCCATTTTCAGTGCGAGCACTTTGATTGATTACTGCATTCACAAAGTTCATTGTTTTGTTCCTTTCTTATCAGGCGAATTATTGCCTATCAAACAAAAAATCACAACATAGCAGAGGTTTATTTCCACTATGTTGTGATTCGTTTCAGGTTGATTGTGTATTCGCATTTCAAGTGCAAAGACGTTTGCGGAAATCAACCTAGTGGCGGACTGCGGTCATGGACACATTACTTAAGCAGTCCAATTAAGTATCGTGTTGTAACAGGATGATTTTGTTGCATGAATAGTTAGCATTAATGGTTGCGGAAATCATCCTAAATGGTAGACTGCGGTCATGGACACATTACTCGTGCAGTCCAACCGAGTAATATGTTGTAACAGGATGAGTTTTTGCATGGCATTAGCATTAAATGGTTGCGGTAGTCATCCTTATGTTTTCAATAGTATCACATACTATATTGTTTGTCAAAAAGAGTTTTTAAATTGGTTGTTGAGCAAGGATTCGAACCTTAACTAATAGTTCCAAAGACTACTGTGCTACCGTTACACCACTCAACAATATGGTGGACCAAGCAGGATTTGAACCTGCAACCAAGTCGTTATGAGCGACGTGCTCTAACCGTTGAGCTATTGGTCCAATTTGACAAGCAAAAAATATGCTATAATAAACGCACGACGAGTTTTGTTCCTTTCACTCGTTGCACACCCCCCTCACGGGGGGTGTTCTTTTTTACCTACTTGCCAACCACTCGCTTAATAAACACCGTCAAATCGTTCAAGTAATCTTGCACTTGTTGGATAGTGCTTGACCCTTGCAAGAAACCCATGCGAATCAAATAATTCACATCCCAAATCTTTGCCCACACAATATCTTCGATTTGCGACTTGGACAAAATTTGTTGTGCCATCTGTTGCTGTTGTTGTGTCAACGTGGCAATTTGTGCTTGCAATCTGCGAACCTCTGCTCGCAATGATTCAACTTGATTGTTAGCCGTTTGCGATTGAGCCATTGCACCATTTGCAGTGTTTTGCGCCAATGCAACTTGTTGCTTGTACACCGCCATCGCAGCTTCGTTCACATTAATTGTCTGACTGCTTGGTTGATTGTCAGGGTCAATGTACCCTGGAACTTCAGCCCACCACTGAATCCAATTTTTGTCGCAGTATCGAATATACAACTTTCGATTAATTACTACGAGGTCGCCATTGGAGTCAGGTGCAAAAAACAGTTGTTGTGGTCTGCCACCTTTTGGTGTGCGAAACAGATAAAACCCCCACGGACCAGCTCCACTCAAGTTGCCAATCTGTACGGTGTAGTCTGCACCTGTGCGGTCAAACGTACATGGCGCACCTTGCGCTGGGTACGATTTTGTTGGCACAGGCATCCGTTGCGGAATAATTACTGGTGTTGTCATGATGCACCTCCTTCATTAGTTAGTATATCACGCACACCTTAACACCCAATTATGAAAACCGTTCCAAATCATTTACCACAGAGTCAATTCCTTTAACGCAGTGTTCTACCGCTACATCAAAATCCTTTTGCCAATCAACGCAGTACGAAGTCTGTTGAATATTCTTCAATTGATAGTGTGCTATGCCCAAAACACTCCACATCCAAAACTGCGCATCTCGCAATGGCAACGTGCGATTAATTGCGTAGTGCGGCGCAAACTGCAACAAGCGAGCATCAACACATCCCCACGGAAAAAGCAAACTAATAAAAAATCCTGATGGTTGTTGAACCCACTGCACACCACGCACTTTTGGCGGAATCACAGTGGCATTTTTTTGTGCTAACGCTAGCATTACATTTCCTCCACAAAAAGGTTGTTTTGTTCAGAATCTACTGTCGGATTGATAGCAAGTTCAATAACAGATTTTACTGTAACAAAAAAATTATCCCACCCTTGCGATGTAAAAACTCGCATGCTGTACGGAAGCCGTTTAAAGTAAAACGTCTGCCCAGACTCATAAAAACTCATATCCCCTAAGTGCATAAGTGCAATTTTTTCCACATCGGTTTTATGCACGTAATCCTCATCAAATCCACACAACACAAAAACTTGATTCCTTCGTGCACGCTCAAGCATTTGCCCATAGTAAACCAGTGTTGATGGAGTGGTGTCATGGTCAAACCAAAACACAACAATATTTGAACGCTCAATGTGCGCATATTGCCATGTACTTACACGTTCTGACGTGAACGGATATGAATATGGGTGATGCCATGGGTTAAGTATCGCAAAACTAGGATTGTTAATATCCATTCCACTAGATGATAAATCATCTATTAATTTTCCTTGCCATCCTTGCATATTGTCTTTAATACCATCAAGACCGCCAGTTAATGCAATTCGCACGTCAGGCAACGGTTTATCCAGTGAGTATTCTGGAAATGAAATAACCATTAGGAAGACCTTTCAAACTGCGTAAATGCTTCAGAGTCAATAATGGGGATGTTGCGATGCCTAAACACCTCCAACACATCGTTATTGTCGTCTATCACCAATACAACTTTTTGATTTTGCCTTATCAGTGATTGATAAAAATCGTATTTCACTAACTCCTGAGCACGATTATCATCATTCCCACGCATAAATAACAACGTATCAAACTCTGGGTATAACGGAAACGTATGCATATCAAGCCAATTGAGTGTTGCACGTCGATGCATTTCCTTGCGTCCAGTCATATATACAATACGACAATACTGCGAAAGACTCTTTACTACATCACGCATTGCCAAAAAGGGTTTGTCGTTGATGATAACGTCGCTATCAAACTTATTAGGATAATTATTACGCCATTCACTGTTGGCAATAGTGCCATCAATGTCTATCATAACACTTGATGTCCAATAGTTACTATTTGAATTACTCATCGCTGTACATCTCCCACGGTGCGTGTGCATGATATACGCCCCAAATTACATTTGAGCATGACTGACACGCACCTGCCAAGCTGAATATGTCATCTTGCGTCTTGACTGTACCAAGTTCATCGTTGTAAATCGACATCTGCCACCGATTGCGGTATCGTTTGCTCTCTTTGACTATTGCAATAAATGACTTATAAAAGCATCGGTACGCTGGTTGCGAGCCATCTTGCCACAATTTCCATTCAAGAAGCATAATGCTTCCACGATGTCGTGTGATGATAGTTTTTGGACTTGTAGTCATATCTAATGACGTTTGCTCAATTCCTCTGTCCCTGTGTCCAAAACTATGGTCTTTGTTTGTCGTTTCATTATTCCGAATCATATCCATTAAAATTTGCTTAAAATTCATGACTTGGAACTCCGTGGCTGAAAAATCAATCGCAACACACCAAGCAAAAAGAACATTGCCAACCACGTCAAAAATGTGATTTCAATTTGCGTGCCAAACAGCACATTAACAGAAATAATTACAATAATAGGCAATGCGATAGTCACGACAGTTACAAGCAGTGCAATCAGTATTACTAATACTCGATTCATCGGTGTTCCTTTCACTGATATAAACGATTACAGAAAATAGTATATCATAACGTATATAAAAAAGGAAAATGCATTACACATTTCGATTTACTTCGTGACTTTTCAATTCAATACGAAAGTGATTTGAAAATATTTGAAGTAAATCATCAACAGGAATCTTATCTCCCAGCCATCGGTGGTCGATAATGTCAATAATGCCAGAACGCATAATGTGCTTACCATACACAAAGTCATATTTCCCTAACGGACTTTGTGCCAACAAAAAAATGATGCGATGTTGTGGCAAGCTTTTCTCATCTATCCAACAACGAATCATGTCATATGTGCGCAGTGGTTTTGCGCCAAACTTAGCATATATTTGCGGATTCATTCTTGCGTACTTTGCGTCAGTACGAAAACACACCTGCGAATACGTTTCTGGAATAGTAACAATAATCATAAACCACTCCATTAAAGATTCCCATCAATTTCGTATTGACACGAAATTGATAAGAATCAACTCACATTTATTGCCACATTATACATCGTATGACTTGTCACCTGCAAGTTGCTTGATAAGTTCAATGTTTTGCCAAACCATAGGTTTCTTTTTGCCAAAGTTGTATCGACGAGGCACTACATCGTTAAACCACAAATCAATACTGCTGTTGAATTCCTGACTCATTGCATACCAATCGCAAACCATCTCAATAATATCCACTTGACTCATATCATCAGAATCCATGTGCCATTCTGGATGATGTCGATTATGTGTAATGTGATAGCGAACCGCATCTTGAATAGATTGGTCAAGTGATTGGTCTTTGAAATACGGAGACATGTCCATCATGTTTGCCTCATGATTGTTTGCACGCCATCGTGTACGCCAAATACGCCACACATATGGAGTAAATTCTGGCTCTTGCAACTTAGACAAATCATGCACATACAATCGTTCTTGGAGTTCTGCGTATACAGGACTGATATGTCTGTAGTGATTGACCATCAATTCCATATTGTTATTTACTCGAATAACATGCGCTTGATGCACATTGTAAAAATGATTTACCATGATTTTCCACTGTGTCGTGTATGCAAGAGGAAATTCTTTCCACGTTGTATGAGACTTACTCATTTCATTCTCCTTTTAAAAATAAAAAGGCGTGCCAGACATATGTCTGACACGCCTTTTGCATTACGGTAAATTATTGGCAGTGTTCCACACTGCACGATTGTTCTTATCAATGACCAACCATTTATCCCAACATGGTTTTGAAGCAGACCAGTTTTCCCACCCATAACCATCATTCCAGAGAAACTTAAACATCTCATACTGTACATGAGGCGGGGCTGATTCAGCTTTCGGCCATTGTGATAAGAAATACGTACTTGTGATTCCCAACTGATTGTTTGCAACAGGAATAATTGCCCAACGATTATCGGAATTCCACACCCAATAATCGTTAAATTGCCACGCACCGCCGTCTGTTGACCACTTGCCATTGTACCCAACAGCGTCCCAATCAACAGAGCCAAACGTTACTGTGTCGCCCGATTCACACGTGGCGACTGCAGCTGCTTCAGGTGATACCGCAATTGTGTGTGTGGTGCAATTTCCAGCAGTTACACAATAGTAAGAAATCAACAACTCAATAATAATCATTCAGCACTCCTCTACTACGATTCGCTCTTTGTTAATGACTTGCGCTTATACTTGCGAAAGTCGCTTAACGGTAGATAAATCTTGTTGGCTTGCAACAATCGACTGCCAATACGATTGCCAACCTTTCGTTGCAACATATCCAAATCAAGATTTGAAGTGACAATTGTCAACTTCTCCATACGTTTGTCAAAGATTTGCCAAAGTTGCGCATGCACAAACTCGGAAGTCATCTCTTCAACACCCATGTCATCCAATATTAACACGTCAGCGTTAATATAGGTTTCCATTGTGTCTTGCAGTGTATACTTTCCAGCAGCGTTTCGCAACTCGTTAATCAACTCTGCACCCGAAGAATATTCGACATTCATGCCTTTTTGTGCAAGTTCACGACCAATAGCAGCGGCTAAATGTGTTTTTCCTGCACCGTATGAACCATGAATATACAACCACCCTTGCGGATTTTGTGCGTATGATTGCGCACGACGGGTAGCAATTTCAAGGGTTTTTCGTTGACTTGTAGGAGACATAGGCAATCCAAGATACTCAAATTGCTCTAATTCTCGCTCTGCATTCCACGTTTGAAACGTACAATGCGCATATGCTTGCAACTTATGTTGTAGTTTGGTCACTTTATAATCAGGATTACCTGCACGACCACACTGACATCGTTGCAACACACTAAACATAGGATGACCATGGGGAACTGCGTACAAAAACCATCCTGTTCCATCACAACATTGACCTGGAGGTGCAACGTTTAATGGTGGCGGATTTGGCGTTCGTTTCACCTTTTGAACAGGTTGCGCCATTTCTTTGGCATGCTGTTTGTAAAAAGGTGTATCCGTTAAGTTAATTCGTTTCATGTTATTCCTCATGCTCACGCAAATACTCTTCAAGCTTCGCAGCTTGCGATTCAGCAGATGGCAACAAAACTTCGTCAGTCAACACAATTCGACGTCGTTGTCGAGTTTGCGTATCTGGCGCATTTCGTTTGCGATACATGTTTAACATGCCATCTACATTTGTGGGATTCCACCCATTCATAATCCATGTTTGAACAACAGTTTTCCATGCGTCCAAATCACTTCCCTCACTTGCCACCGTATCAGCGATTGCATTTGCTACAAATTGCTTAGGTCGGCGACTTGTTACTTCCATGTACGACAACACAGCAGGATGTTGTTGATTCGGATTACCTTTTGGTTGCTTGACCTTCTTCACTTTGTTTTCTTTTTCAACAGAAACAACAACAGGTGCTATTTCCTCTGAAACATCAAACAATGGTTGTTCGGTCATTTCGTTTGCATCATGAACTGGTGTGCTTTCACTTGAACCATGAAAATCCCAAATACATGACCAACGCCACTTTGTAACCTTCCCATCTAATACTGCATCATGTTGTGCAATAATCTCTCGTTTTCGAAGAGATTTAATTGCAGTGTACACTTGCCTTCCTCGACCAGCCATTTCTTGTATATCTGCAACCGATAACGGTGTTTGAATATTCATCACCACGAGAATAACTCGTAGTTCAGTGTCACTTAATTTATTTAAGTATTGAACGATATTCATAACACCTCAATAAAAAACAAAATGGCTGTAGTGCAATAAAACACACTACAGCCAATTGTCTACGAAAGCGATTCTTTGAGTTTCTTGCCAATAGCCATCAACTCGTTAACGCTCTTATTACGCCAACCCGAATCAATATTGACATCAATATCGTTTGCAGTTGCCTCTAACAGCAACTCTTCAATACGTGCAATCAAACGCTCACGATTCACCTCTTGCACTTGTGATGCAGTTGGTGCATTCGATGCGGTTGGTGCAGATGACGAGTGTTGTGCACTCGCCAACGTCTGACGCAACTGTTGAAGCCCGTTCGGCGTAAACCGACGACGTTCAGCATCATATTCAGCCCACACTTGTGGGAGTGAATACAAATATCGCCCAAGTCCAAATGCTGAGCACGCACGCTTGAACGCTTGTGCAACAGCAGTGGGGAATGATGCAACATCATCAGTTGCAAACTCGCCCACATCTTCTCGAGTGATTGTACGATTACTTTCGTTATCGTAAACACTCAATCGACAAATGATACCACGCTCGCCAAGTGGTCGATACTCAACTGACCAGTTGTCAGTACCAATTACTTCGTCCAAACGGTCTTCGTACAGTCGCTTGTCAACATAAGCAAGACCAATTGCCTTAGTCTTATCTTTTGTTGTTGCGCCTGGACGAAAATCTACATCACTTGGATGAAAAGGCGTGCGTAATGATTCCCAATTAATACCCATTGTGAATGTTCCTTTCTTCACTCACTAATAGTATATACAAAATGTATACCTTGTCAAACTCTATTTACGAGTGACAATTGCTTCTCCCTCACGCACCATGCGTAAGAGTCTGACTGCCTCACGAATAATTTTCGCATCAGTCGAATAGAAATCTCGTAAGTATGCCATATCCCCTTCAAAATCAGGCGTGATAATGAAAGTCTTTAATGGTGGATTTGGCTTTCCATCTTTACCGACAGAACTCTTGCGATTATTCATCGTACTTCCTTTTCTATTGCGCACTGCATCGCTTTGGATGCAGTGCGACAGATTCCCTGTTCCATATGGATACCGTGAATGTCAAATACAATCACGCTCCAACGCCAATGTTTTATATATACATCATACCATACTGAACAATGTTTGTTGTTGAGTTTTTGGTAGATGTACTTTTCACCAATATATTCCCACATAACTTCTCCTAAAAGGGATTTTCATACAAATCCTCATCTGGTGGTCGTTCTGTTTTAACTGAATAGTTTCCAAGCAACAACGCAACCACACTTGCAGTAAAATCATCACTCCATTCGTGATTGCGTTGCCACACATACGCTATTCCTTCAAGGATTATTGGCTCGGAATCAATATCAATCATTGAAACCGTATTGGCGAAAAACCGTTGGATATTAGTCACCGCCTCTTCGTCGCTCATATTGTTACTTTGAGAATACAATACGCAACGACCCTGCTCGTTTCGATTCGCTACGAGCTTCGCTTAACGCCTGACTGATGTGCAACTCACCATTATTCATGGCATTGAGTGACAACTTATCAAGTTTATCAGCGTTAAACCCCGAAATCGTTCGAATAATACTCATTGCAGTATGATTGTCGTTGTTTTGCAATGCGTTAATCAACAAACTAACTACAAGTTCAGTGTCATACGACACCGTGTTTGTTGATGCTACTTTTTGTACAGTAGCCAAATGGTCAAAAACCATTTTGTTTACATCACCCAACTCCGTCGAAATCGACGATTTCAGTTCTTTCATTGTTGCCTCAATAGCAACCAACTCAGACTGATACTCACCATACTGCATCAGCAGGTTACGCACTTTCTCCGTGCGCTCTTTCTCGATGTGTTCTTGACTGTTTTCCATCGTGTTCTCCTTTCTAGAACACCTAAAATATAACATATTTATATATATATGTCAAATAAAAAGTCCCCTCATTACATGTATTTCATGCAACGAGGGGACTTTTTAATTCGCAACAACGAGAGTTACATATTCTCTCATGATTCGCCATGCTTCATCCATTGATGTCGCACGAGAAACTCTGTCAATCATTTCTATTGCTTTCATTGCGTCTACAACACTTAATAAGCGTTGAGCACGTGTGGCAACAGAAAAGAAATCCTCATTTTGGCGAAATTTAACGACAGGCTTCAAGTCAAACTCCTTCGTCAGTGACGTGAATTTCACGCCAGACGCACACCTGTCAATGCGTTTCTCAAGGAGTGACGGCGGTAAATGTTACTTTACCGCCGTCAACTACTTGCTGGGTTACTTTTTTTCGACCCAGATAAACGCCACAGGACGCTTTTGAACGTCCCGTAAAATCGTTTCGGAGTACTCGACACCATTTTCACGCAAGGTTTCTTGCGTGAAGTGAGTTGAGTGCATTTCTGGCACTCGACCCTTAATGGAGTCGCTTACCCATTGATGCACCTTGTCCAATGGCATCATCGCTTGTTTCGTTTCCGCAGTTTGCGGGAACGTAATCTGAACATTGTGTAGCATGTTTTGCTCCTTTCATTACTACACTAGTATTATACCAAGTAATATATATATTGTCAATAGTTTTTCACGTTTAAAAGTGAAAATTGTGATAAAATATGTAACGTGCACACTGCACCACAGCTAGAAAGGGAGTGCGCTTCCTTTCGACCTGCAACACACACATACTCATCGCATCAAAACCACGCCGTAGTGATTACGCCCGTGGTTTTGGTGTGTTTATCAACAAAAAAGCGACCGACACATCAGTTTTTGATGTGTCGGTCGCTTTTTTTGATTACGCCAACATCTCGAACAAGATGTGGTGTACTAAATCCCGCTCTGCGGGTGTTACGATGTCCGCAATCAAGTTGTTACCAACCTGAGCGAATACCGTACTTGTTTGATGATTGTGCATAACAATCATCACAGGCTTCCTCAATTCATTCGAAATGCGAACATTCGCATCCCGAATGAAGCGGTTGACGTTTGCTGGGGCAATTCGCTTCTGATGAAGCGTGCCCACGAAAACGGTAACCACAGGCTTTTTTTGCTGTGGTTGTTGCGCCACCTTTTGTGGCTGTTGATTATTCTTGTTCGACATGTTTTGCTCCTTTCATTCGAACAAGAATATATTACCATTAAATATATATTTTGTCAAGTTAAATAAAAAAGATGTCGGTGTTTATCGTTTTGCGACAAACACCGACATCTTTTTTAATCCTCGAAACGGTCAGCGTATAACACTTCGACCACTTCGGTGGGATTTCCTACTGGAACAATAATTGGGCGGGTTGACCCAAGGTCTCCCTTGGAGAAAACAACAGTTGCCTTGCGAACAACTCGCCCTTCTGTGTACCCTCGCTTGCGAAGGGTGTCTTTGCGCACTGGCTTCAGTGGCAAAAACTCGCCAGTAGGCGTTCCGTTTGAGAACACCATCCAACGAACACCATACTTTGTGTTGACGATTTTCGCATCAACAACGTTGCCATTCAAGTCAAACAGTGCATCAAATTCTGATACACCACCATCTGACATCAACTGTGCTTCCAAACGCAGTTTCTCGGCGTTTAACCGAGAAACCATTTCAGAAAGCACGCCGTCTAGGTCTGACCGCTCGTAAATCTTACGAGCCTTGGCGTCTTCTCCATCCGCTTGTTGGAGTTTTGAGGTAATAAGATTGTCACTCATGCTTTGCTCCTTTCACTGTGACAACAATATTTTACCTCAATATATATATATTGTCAACAAAAAAATAGAGGACATACCATGTTTATGCGGTATATCCTCTATTTTCTAATACATTACGAATCCACGAACCGCTACAATCTTTCCGTCTACCCGAACCGCACTTGCACCTGTGTCAGGTCCAATTAAGCGATTTTTTAACGGATAATCCGTGTTTTGCATAGCAGTACCCACCACCACGCTAACAATGTAGAGATTTTGCGCATTCTCTTCTGTTGGTTCTGGTAAACCAACAAATCCCACGTATTCGGGTGCTTTATTGACGGGAAACCCATTAATAAAGCCAGATTCTTGCGTTTCCGCAGGAATCATGCGAGCGGGACTTTTCTCTGGTGGAATAACCCACGTTGTCCCATCTTCTCGCATTAACACCACGTCATGTGGCGTCAAATTGATAA
>Ga0315900_10007169_pt1 | contig 14699 bp, 10 predicted proteins | sample LakEriMetagenome_FD_203521 | JGI IMG/M metagenome (GOLD analysis project Ga0315900, IMG submission 203521) | Freshwater fungal communities from buoy surface, Lake Erie, Ohio, United States - Buoy 12 MA114 | ecosystem: Environmental > Aquatic > Freshwater > Lake > Lake biofilm | place: USA: Lake...
GGTTTACGCCGGGTTCGACCTACAAGGTTCCGATCGCGCTCGCCGGATGCCTGGCGCACATTCAGAACCAGAGCTTCAACTGCAACGGCAGCGTCACCTACGGCACCAAGGCGATGCAGTGCTGGATTCAGCGCCAGAGCGGCGGTTCACATGGCTCCCTGGGGCTGAGCGACGCCTTGATGCGTTCGTGCAACTGCTTCTTCTACCAGTATGGCAACTCGTCAGGCATCGACCAGATCACCCGGGTGGGCAAGATGCTTGGCCTTGGGGAGAAGACTGGCATTGAACTCGATGAAGAGGATGCCGGGATCCTGCCGAACCCGCAGTGGCTTCGCCTGCGCAGTCCTCAGGAGCGCTGGAGCGCCGGGTACACGGCCAACACCTCCATCGGGCAGGGCATGGTCCTGGCGTCGCCGCTGCAGATGGCGTCGGTGGCGGGCACCGTGGCCAGTGGCAAGAGTTTCAAGCCCCATCTGCTCTATCAGGTGATGGACGGTGCCGAGGTGGTCGAGGGGCACAAGCCTGTGCTGCGCGCCGATCTGGGCCAGCATTTTCCCGCCTCAGACCTGGAGTTGGTGCGGCGAGGCATGTGGAAGGTCGTCAATGACGCAGGTGGAACCGCCAAGGCCGCCCGGATCACGGGCGTGGAGGTGGCTGGAAAGACGGGCACCGCCCAAAACTGGAGGCGGGATGACCGTAATGTGAGGGTGGAGGACAACCATACGCTTTTCATCAGCTTCGCCCCCTATGTGAACGCCAAATACGCCGTTTGCGTCATCGTGCAGGGCGGCAAGTCAGGCGGGGGGTGCGCCGCCCCGGTGGCCAGGCGGGTGCTGGAAAGGTCGCTCGCCCTGGAGCAGGGTTACAATCCCGGCGTGGTCCGCCTGGCCGAAGTCGCCGGCAATTTCAACAAGATCGAGGCGGTGACTTATCCCGACGAGGGCACCCCGGTGCTCGTGGCTGCGGACGAGGATGGCGACACCGGCGTTGACGCCCCTGAGCGTGAAAGCACGGATTCCTCGGCCCAGCCCCGCAATGCTCCCAACATCCGGCGTGAAGCAGACCGGGCGGGATCCTCCTCCTCAACTTCAGGCCGCTCTTCCTCACGGGGGGCATCCGCCAGGCCTTCACGTTCAGATCGTGAGGATTCCGCCGCACCTGCCGGTCAGCCTGAAGCCGCACCCAAAGCCGGAGGATTTTTTCGCAGATTGTTTCGTTCACCCAATTAACCACCTTCAACATCCACCTCATCATGGCATTAAGCTTCGTTCAAAGAGTCAAAGAGTTCATCACCGGCAAGAAGGACATCAAGGCCGGCACTCGTCTGGTCATCAATTGTGAAAAGCTCGAGAATCGCGTCGCCCTTCTCGATTCGGGCGCGCTGGAGGAATACACGGTTGAGAGGACCGGCACGAGCACCATCGTGGGCTCGATCTTCAAGGGCCGCGTCAAAAACATTGAGCACGGCCTCAAGGCGATGTTCATCGACATCGGTCTCGACAAGAACGCGTTCCTGCACTTCTGGGACGCCATCCCCGAGGCCCTCTCCAACCAGGGCATGGAGGAGGTCAGCCGCGGAGGCTCGGCCAAGCAGAAGCAGAAGAGGATCAAGGCCGAGGACATCCCCCAGCTCTATCCTGTCGGTTCGGAGATCATGGTTCAGGTCACCAAGGGGCCGATCGGCAACAAGGGGCCGCGTGTGACAACGAACATTTCTCTCGCGGGCCGGCTGCTGGTGCTGATGCCTCAGAACGACCAGTTTGGCATTTCACGCAAGATTGAGGAGCCCAAGGAGCGCGCAAGGCTGCGCAAGATCATTGAGCGGGTGAACATGCCCGAGGGCATGGGGCTGATCATGAGGACCGAGGCTTCGGGCAAGCGCGCACGTCATGTGATCCGCGACCTGAGCCTGCTGATCGAGCAGTGGAATGAAATCACGGAGAAGCGTGACAGCAAGGCCGCGCCGGTCTGCTGCTTTCAGGAGCCTGAGCTGATCGAGCGCACGGTGAGGGATTTTCTCACCGAGGACATTGACGAGGTCGCCTGTGACGACCGCGAGACCGTGGAGCGCATGCAGAAGATGGCGGCTCAGATTTCCGCGCGTGCCAAGCGTCGCATCAGCTTTTATCAGGGGCAGGTGGCGATTTTCGAAGCTTACGGGATCCAGAAGCAGATCGACAACGCCTTTTACCGCCAGGTCTGGCTGCCCTGCGGGGGGTACATCGTGCTGGACCAGACGGAGGCCCTGGTCTCGATTGACGTCAACACGGGCCGCAACAAGGGGGCAAAGGACCAGGATCGCGTGATCGTGGAGACGAACCTGGAGGCCGCCGCAGAGGTGGCCAGGCAGCTCAGGCTGCGGAACATGGGGGGGCTCATCGTTGTCGACTTCATCGACATGAAGCACCGCAAGGATCAGCAGGCGGTCTACAAGGTCATGCAGGATCATCTCAAACGGGACAAGGCCAAGACGCAGGTCCTGCCCATCAGCCAGTTTGGTCTGATGGAAATGACCCGCCAGCGGCTTCATGAAAGCCTGAGCAGCGCCCTTTATGAGGCCTGTCCCTACTGCAAGGGGCACGGACAGGTCAAGACCACCACCACGATGAGCGTGGAGCTTCAGCGTGCGCTGAGTTCGATCCTTGGGCGCGGGCGTGCCGAGCACAAGAACCTGATTGTGGTGGTTCATCCGGAGGTCATGCAACGCCTCAAGACGGAGGACGGTGAGCTTTTGGTCGCCCTGGAGAGGAAGTATGAAGCTCGCCTGACGTTTCGAAGCGATCCCACCCTTCATCGCGAGGAGATCAAGATCAACAGCGCCCAGAACGGCGAGGACGTCAGGCCTTGATGCCGGGCCTGGTTTCGGGGACACGCCGTTTCGGCGCAGCACCCTGAGCCTGCGATTGAACACATCCTGTCCAACCCACTGTCAAAACCGCCATGTCAGCCGCCTCATCCTCCCGTAGCAAGATCATCCTCATTGGTTCGTCCGCAGCCCTCATTGTCGCCTTGTACTTCGGCTGGCAGTGGGCAGGGCAGGAGGCCGTGGTCAAGCCAGCTCCCGCCCCGGCTGCCGCCAAGGGCAGCCCGCAGCCGGTGAAGCCCGTGGATGATCCCGGCACCAGCTCCAAGGATGGCAAGCCGGCGATGGCTCCTGGAGGTGACAGGCTTTACACCGTGGAGGAAGGAGATCTCATGATCGACGAAATCCTCCGTTCGACGAAGGAGATTCCCGAGATGGCGCGTGACCTGCATGAACTGGTGAAGAAGCTGAACGGTGAGGCCCAGGTCAATGCGAGCAGGCACCTGGTGAACCTGACCAGCGACCAGGATTATGGGCTGATCGCCGGCTTCCTCACGGACGCCAAGATGAACCCTGACGTCATCGAGGTGTTGTTTTCCGACCTGATGAACCGCAACCGTGCGCTGCAGATGCCGTTGTTCATGAACATGCTGAAGAATCCGGCCCATCCGCAGAACGAGCAGGTCCGCAACGTGCTGACCATCCTTGCGGGTGAAGACTTCGGCACCGACTGGGCCAAGTGGGATGCCTGGGCGGCTGCTGAAATCAAAAACCAGCAGACGGGGCAGTAAACGGATTTTCGGCAGCCCGTGTCAGGGATGCCTGAGGCTGGGAGGCGGTGAAGCTTTGAGCGACTTGCCGTCACGGTTGAAGATCCGGTTCAGGAGGCCCGGCTTTTTGGAGGTTTCGTTTGTGGTCTGGGCTCCAGCATCTGGAGGCGTCATGCCTGGGTCCTGGGGAAAACGTCCGGACAGTTCCACGCCGATCTTGGTGCGGTAATCCTCTTTGATGGAGGTCTGACTCAGGTCGATGTCACTGGTGACGACCTGGGGCTGGATGAAGATCAGCAGCTCCTTGCGGGTGGTTTCGTTCTTGTTGTGCTTGAACAGGTTCCCCACTCCCGGAATCCGGCTCAGGAAAGGGGTGCCGGAGGTGCTTTTCTTGTCACTGTCGGAAATGAGGCCTCCCAGAACGATGGTGTTGCCATCACGCACGTTCACGGAGGTGACGATCTGCTCGGTGGCGATGATGGGGACGGTGTTCTGGGCGATGATGGTTTCATCCACGACGGTGTCGTTGATCTGGGCGATGGTGAGGTTGACCTCGCCATCCTCGTTGATGAGGGGCACGACCTCGAGCTTGAGGACAACATCCCGGTATTCGATGGTGGTCGTGAAAGTGCCCAGGTTGTTGTTGTTCAGGTTTTGGACGGTCTGGGCGGGAACAGGAATCAAGGTGCCCGAGGTGATGACCGCCTTTTTGTTGTTCAAGGCGAACACGGAGGGGCGTGACAGCACCTTGAACCTGTCCGTGGTTTCCAGGGCCGAGACATAGACATCGAGGGCATTTCCGATGTGTCCGTACAAGTTGAGGCCGCTGGCCATCGGGATGGCGTTGGCAATGTTGGTCCGGATGTTGGGCACGCGTGCCGTGGTGCCGCTGCCGAGCAGTCCTGAGACATTCTGCCCTGCGGTGAAGTTGTTGCTGCCGCCATCCCTGTCCTGGATGGCGTTGAGGTAGTCAAAGCCGAAATCGAAGCCGTCACCGAGCGTCAACTGGCCGATCACCGTTGCCAGGTAGACCTGGGAGGGTTTGCGGTCGAGCTTGTCGAGCAGGCCGTTGACCTTTTCGATTTCGCTTGGCCGGCCGACGACCAGGATGCTGTTGGCCATGGGGTCGGCGACGACCCGGGTCTTGCCAACCAGGACTGAGATGGGCGCGTTGTCCTCGGTCGGGCCCTGGATCAGGTCGGAGCGGGAGCCGATGCCGCTGGTGGCTGAGGCGGTGTCATCGGTGCTTCCCGTGCTGCCGGACGTGCTCAAGACCTGGCCGCCACGGGTTCCTGTCGTGCTGCGACCGCTCAGCAGCTGGCTGCTGGTGGAGGCGAAGCTTTGCTGACGTTGCTGCTGGAGGCTGCCTCCTCCGGGCAGCTGGGTGGCGCTGCTGACGGGCTCGGTCAAAAGGTCGGTGACAGCCGCCAGTACATCCACGGCAGCCGCGTATTTGAGCTTGCGTTCAAAGGGAACCTCGACCTTCAGCGGCTTGTCGAATTCGGCGATCATGCTGGCGATGTAGGTGTAGTCGGCGGTGGAGGCGACGACCAGGATCTGGTTCAGCCGGGTGTCGGCGACGACCTGCGCCGTGGTTGTCGGCTCCGAAGGGGAGTTGGGGATCACCCACTGGCCGTTGACAAAGATCGGGTTCACCCGGGGGGCGTTTTCCCTGGGGTCACGGCTGCTGTTATTGTTGTTGCTGTTGTTGTCACCTTCCCTGCGCTCCCTGCCATCGCTGGCGGCGCTGCCCCGGATGGTGTTCACACCCTTGCTTTCCTTTTCCTGGGCCTGGGCGGTGAGGGTGGCCTGGATGATCTGAGCCACCGTGCCGGCGTCCGCATGCTCCAGCGGAATGAACTTGGTGACCAAGGAGGCCGCCGTGGCCGGAATGTCGATGGCATCCCGGATGCTGATGAGCTGCTTGACGACGGTGCTGCTTTCCGTGATCAGCAGGCCGGGAGGGGTGAGCACCGGGGTGATGCGGCCGTAGACTCCGAGGCCGACATGGCCGGACAACATGGTCCCGGCGGTTTCCGGATCCAGGTTTTCCAGCTTCATGAAGTAGGTCACGATGGATTCCCCGGCCGGGAGATCCTGCGGATCGGTGTAGAATTTGACTCCGTGGGAGAACTGGACGGCGTTGGCGCTCTGGTTTCTGGCAGGAAGGATGCGCGCGCTTTTGCCATCAGTCTCCATGACGATCGCGTAACCATTGGTGAGCAGGGTGGCCTCGATCAGCTTCACGGCTTCCGCCTTGTCCACGGCTTTGGGCGTGGCGAGGCTGACGGGGGCTCCTTCCAGAATGTTGGTGTCTTTGATGAGGGTGACTCCCGTCAGCAGCTCGTAGATGCTGAGCATGTCCATGACGGGGTTGCTGGGGAACTGCAGGACGATCTTTTCACCCTCCATGCGAATGGTCTGGGAGAGCGTGCTTGCGGGATCATTCCCCGGGGGGCCTCCCAGGCCGGGAGGTCCGCCGAATCTGCGGCGGAACCCTCCTTCGCCGCCCGGTCCCATGCCCCCACCAGGAAGACCGCCTGGTCCAGGGCCTCCAGGACGTGGTGCTTCCCCTGCGTTTGGAGCTGGTGGAGGCGGCTGCCTTTCCGCGTCGGTAGATGAAGGCTGAGCCGGGGGGGGCGGCGTTTGGGGGGCGGTTGCTTGTTCGGGCTGGGCAGGCTGCTGCGACTGGGCGACGGCTGCAAAAAAGATCGAAAGTGTGGCTGCGACGGTGATTGCGGAATGATGCATGGAAATGGGGGGACGGGACGTTCGGAAGGCTGCTGCTGTGCGGATCATTTGCCGCCTTTGTCTTCTTTCTCGATTCGTTCGAACTCCTTGCGGATGATGTTGCGCCGCTCCTCTTCGGGCGCGTTGCGGAATTTTTCGTCGCTGAACTTGCTGCGCATCATGTCGCGGAACTTGTCCCTGGCCTTTTCCGACAGACTTTCATAGCGACGGCGGTCCTCTTCGCTGGGACCTCTGCGCTCGCCTTTAAATCCTTCGCCGCCGGGAGGCGGCGGGCGGTCGCCACGGTCCCTGTCCTTGTCTTTTTTACCGCCCTTCAGATCGTCGGCGGAGATGGCGGCGTAGTTGAGCTTGACCTGTTCACCGCCGATGGTCACGACGGCCCTGCTCCGGGTGATGTCCGGTGCCGGCAGGGCTTCATTGAGCACCCAGCCCTGGAAATTGGGCTCGTTGGAGACGATGTGGCTTTCCTTGGTCTCCTTGTTGAAGATGGTGGCGACGGGTTTGCCGTCGATGTACGCGATGCCTGTGAGGACCAGGTTGTCCGACATGTTCACCATGCGGGTGAATGGGGAGCTGGCGGTTACCGAGGCGACGGAGGCGGGATCGAAGGGCTGCGGCAGATCTGGATCGGGGTCGGCCGCCACGGCCAGCAGGGGCAGGAAGGCGAGACAGGACAGGAGCTTCATGGCTGGAGGAGGTGGATGATCAGACTCCGGTTTCGGGTTTGAACCAGCGTGCCAGGGTGAGGTTGCAGATGACCTGGGGTGTCTTTTCCCGGGCACGGGTGTCGACTTCGATCTGAAGCTCGCGGACCGCCTGGAATTTTTCCGGAGACTGGAGGGTGGCCAGCCAGTTCAAGACCGTGCTTTGATCGCCGCGCAGCCGTACGGAGATGGTGACTTCCCGATAGCTGGGATTTGGGGTGGTGGTCAAGGGAGGCAGGGTGGGCTGCTCCGCCGTGATGCCCCATTCCAGCGCCTGGTTCTGGATGTCTTCCAAAAGCTGTCCCTGGGCGCGCCCGAGACTTTCTGTGGAGGGCATGGTTGCGGCGAGCCAGGCCCTGCGCTTTTCCCAGAAGGGCTGTTCCTTCATCCAGCCGTCGTTTTCGGCCTTCTGGCGCTGAAGGATGACGATCTTTTCAAGCGCCGCGCTTCTGCGGTCAAGGAACTGCTTGGTGGCGATCATGCCGACCATGAGGACCAGCACGGTCACGCAGAGCAGGAGCAGATTTTTTTCGCGGTTGGTGAGTTTGGAGGCCATGGCCGGGGGTTACGGAGCCTTGCCCTGGGTGCGGAACTGGGCGGTTCCGTCGCGGACATTCGGGCTGGGTTTGGACCATTCGTAGCGGCCCAGGATGGGATGTTTCTGAAGATCCTCCATGAACTGGACCGCCGTTTGGGCGTCCCTGGCATCTCCCTGGAGGTCGATGGTGTTGTCCTTGAGGTTGAAGCGCCGGATGACCAGGCCGCTGGGCGGCATGAGTTTGGTCAGTTCGGCCAGAAGAACCAGGGGATAGCGTTTGGGTTCGATGGCGGGTGCGAGAGCCTTCCAGTTTTCGGCCGTCTTCCGGACCTGAGCTGCGGGGGCGGTGGTTTTGTCCACGTCCTCCTGAAGCTGTGTCGCCTGATTTTCCTGGAAGCGAAGGTAGGCAAAGGCCAGAAAGGCCAGGGAGACCGCCAGCAGTCCTCCAAGAAACCCGAAACGCATCAGTTTGGCGCGACGTGCGGACTGCTGCTGGGTCTGCCGGACGACGGCGGGCAGGAGTCTTGGCCAGCTGTGGGTGTCGAGATCCGGATGATGGGCCAGCTGGGTGGTGACCCTCACAGGCAGGCCGGTCAGATCCTCCAAGGCTGCGACCATGGTGGAATCGGACTCGCTGCGGCAAAGGATCACGCTGGAAACGAGGTCACCACCGAGTTCGGATTCGAAGGCCATGCGTGCGAGCGTGACATCCTGGGCCAGGGCCTCGGCCGCCATGGAGGCAGAAGGGGAGATGATCAGGCTTTGGTAGAGCTTTCCCTGGCAGCCGATGGCGAGAACGAGGGCGCCTTGTTCCTCGGTGATGACGATGGCACCAGAAGGAAAGGACATCAGGCGCAGCGCCGCCGTGTAATCGGATGCCTGGGAAACAGCCAGATCATCCGGAAAGGGATCCGCGAGAACATCGACGCTGATGGTGGCGGTGGAGGCGTTCTGAGCAAGGAGATGCCAGCGAAAATTGCGTTCGACTCCGCCTGTCAGCTTCAGGCCCCTGCGTTCCAGCTGCGTGATGATGATCTGTTCCAGAACATCGTGGTCTGCATTGGGCAGAACCAGGCCGATGCTACGGCAGGCGGTGGCGGGAAGGCCGATCACCAGCGGCCTGCCTTTCATCTGAACTTCAGCTGGTGAATCCACAAACTGGGTGGCGCCGGCCGCCCGGGGCTTCCACAGTCGCCAGGAGGCATCAGGAGCTGGAAGCAGTAGCGTGGAGGCGGCGATGGACATGAGGCTTGGGGCGGGCGAAACTGGAACGTCGGAGAAGCCTGGAAGTTGCGCAATTTCATTGGCGAATCACAGGGGGCGAACGCTCGCCGAATTCCTGCCGCTGGGCATGACAAACATCCTTGCCGCAAGCCTGGAACTCCATCATAAACTTGGAATTTTCATGCGACTGTTTTCCATCGTGGCTGCGGCGTCCATGCTGCCGCCTCTGTCATCGCCCGCTCAACATGAGGCACGGCTGATCTGGCAGCCTGTCCAGGAATACTTCATTCATGTTCGGCCTGACAGGAAGCCCACGCCCGTGGAAGGAAAGAAGCGGCTCAATTCCTTTGTCTCCTACACGCATCTTGGCACCGATTTTGGCTTCATGGGGCCTGCCGAACATGACATCGAATGGCAGCGGGATGAAATCTGCGTGCATCTTGGCCAGGAGCCGGATGCCTGGTCGGGCATGTGGCACAGCCTGGCCGGCCTGGCGAGGGTCGCCGGAGAGCCCCTTAATTTCATGGCGGCCTGGCCTGCGATCCTCGAGCCTCGTTATCAGCCACGTATCTCCAGCCTCAGGGTCGATGCCCACGGGCGGGGCAGGCTGAAGCTGGAAATCAAGTCGGAGGCCCAGGAGACCCTGTGGTCTGCGCAAATCGTTTTGGATGAGGAAGGCAACGGTGTGGAGGTCCTGGCCGTGCCTCCCATGGCCTGCACCCGAGCCAAGCTGCTCTCCTGGGTGGCTGAACCAGGATCCGAGCTGTGCATTGAAGCCCTGTTTCTAGGGGTGGAGGCCCCTGATGTGCCGTTTGATGAGTATGTGCTCGCGGCCTCCTATGCAAAGCTGGCTCGTTGTTACGACGCGGACTCGGGCCTGGTGAAGGACCGGGCGCATCTGGAGAACGGCGCCTTTGACTCAATCGCTTCCACGGGACTTTTTGCGCTGGCGACAGCGGTCGTGTCCGCGCCACCGTTGGAGCTTGTCAGCCCGGCCCAGGCGGCGGCCATCATCCGCCAGATCCACAAGGCGGTCGGCGGGCTGGAGCGTCCCTACGGGCTGCTGCCACATTTTGTCAGAAGAGCGGCATCCGGCCACCGGATCCACCCGGGGACGGAATACAGCACCATCGACACGGCGATTTACTTTCACAGCCTGCTTTTGGGCTCTGAAATGATGAAGGATCAGGAACTCAAAGCGGAGCTGCTTTCAGAGGTTGACCAGATTGACTTCGAACGCCTGCGCCTGCCCGGGGGTGAAGTCAGCCATGGCCTCAAGGAGGACGGGCGCACCTTGCTGCCTCATGGATGGAAGGACTGGGGAGGCGAGACAGCGCTGGTCATGATGCTGCAGCACATGGTGAATGAAAACGCCCCTCGCATATTGATGGAGCGGCCCGGACAGGCCTGGCAGGGCACTGGGTTCATCACGGAGATTCAAAGCCTGTTTTATCCTGACTTTGCCAGCGGCGAGCCCGATGCCCTTGACGGGGTCAGGTGGCTGGATGCAAGGCGAAGCATGATCAACGCCCAGAAGGAATCCATCTCCAGGACATGGCCGGGCAGCATGGCGGCCAGGCTGGGGATTTACGGGTTTTCGGCAGGGGAGAGCCTGTATGGGGACGCCTATCATGTGAGCGGGGTTGATCTGCCCGGGCAGACGATGATCCATCCTCATTTTATTCTCATGGCGGGGTCGCTGGAGGATCCTGAAGGGACATATGCCCTTCTCCGGAGGATGGAAAAAGCAGGCTTTTTCACGCCCTGGGGTCTGGTTGAGACCATCGATGTCAGCGGGCGAGCCTATCTGCCCATGATGGGGTCGCTGAATGCAGGCTTTGAGACTCTGGGTGCCTATCATCTCCTGGCACGACATCGAGGTCTTGCGAACAGGATCTATTCCGCCTGCCGTCAGGCGCCGGAATTGCGCCGGGCTGTGCAGTTATTCTATCCCTCACAACGGCCGACAGGTGAGCCCGGGGCAAATTGAAGCGGTTGCTCAAGAATCAACAGCCGGAGTTCATGGCGGCAGCAATGCTTGTCAGCATGGGGCATCCATGGGGTGTACGAAAAAACCCGCCATTCCGAGGAACGGCGGGTTTAGTAAAACGCAGTTTTGAATCAGGATCCGGAGACGGCGTCGGCACCGCGCTCACCAGTGCGAATGCGAACGGCTTCGAGAACGTCGCTGACGAAAACCTTGCCGTCGCCGATCTTGCCCGTGTTTGCCGCCTTCACAATGGCATCCACGACGGTTTCACTGCGGGAATCTTCGACCACCACCTCAATTTTGACTTTAGGCAGGAAGTCCACGGTGTACTCGGAACCGCGGTAGATTTCAGTATGGCCTTTCTGACGGCCGAATCCTTTGACCTCGACGACGGTCATCCCCTCCACTCCGACTTCGGAGAGAGCTTCTTTGACGTCCTCGAGTTTGAAGGGCTTGATGATCGCTTCGACTTTTTTCATGGCTGAGGCAATTAGATATGTGGTTTGGCGGTTTGCAACGCCCAGAGGAGACCGAAAGTGATTTTCCCGAGGTTGTTGCTGCGGAATTAACCAAAAGCGGGAAGCGTGCCAAGTTTCTGCGTGAATATTTTTCTGGAGGTCTCATTTCCTGCGCACGTGGTGACCACGGTTGCTTTTGCGCCCCTCCTGACCAAGGTCGGCGCATGTTGCTGACCCTTCGTATTTCGTTGTTTTGGGCCGTTTTGGGCGCAGTCCTGGCCGCCTCGGCCGGATTTGCCCAGGAAAACCTGCTGACGTTGCGGTTGTCCTGGCTGCCGGGTTATCTTTACACCCAGGAGACGACCACTGAAACCACCTCGGTCCTGGCAGCGCTGGCGAAGGAGGACCAGAAAATGAAGGTGGTGCAAACGACGGACATCCGGGTTCAGTCCTTGCCGGACAGCGGCAAGCTGGCACGGGTGACCTTCCGGTCCATGAAGGGCGAGGTGATGCTGAACGGCATGAGGCAGGCCTTTGATTCAGATCGACTGGGCGATGCCAGCCCGATGATCCGGGAGTCCATCGGTAGAAGCGTGGGCAGGTCATTCGGGCTGCTTTATGATGCCAAGGACCGCTTCGTCGGGGTGCAGGACACGGCGGACATGGCCTCCCTGGACAACAGGGCCTCGCCATCCCTGGAGGCAATCGCTGAAGCCGGTGACGTGGCGAAGCTGTATCAGCGTTCCCTGGAAATGGGGCTGCCCAAGACCTCGGTGAAGGTGGGTGATCGCTGGACGACTCAGGAAAAGCTGGACTTTCCAAGTGCCGGGCCTGTTGGCATTGAACTGAGGTCCCGTCTGGAGGCTGTGATGGACTACGACACACGACGTCACGCCAAGATCAGCTTTGAAGGCGAGATGAAACGAGCCGATGACACCGTCGGCAGCCGCAAGGTGACGATCGGAGACGGTTCAAAGGTTTTCGGCCAGGTGCTTTTTGACGTGGAGCGCGGCACGGTTTCGTTTGCGGCCTTCCGTGCGGACATCCAGCTGGAAGTGGATGGCAAAAGCTTCCCGGTCCGCCAGCAGGTCACGACCAAGCTGACGGAATTCAAGCAGGAATAAAGGACGGTCGGCGCGGACTCCGGACAGCCGGCACGTGCAGGTCATCCCCTGGCTTTGGTGGCCGGGGCGGGGGCCTTGGCGCTGGGGCGGATTTCAAACCTGACCGGTTCCGGCTGGCTGGCTTGATGGATCTGCTGTTCGAAGCTGGCGGCCTTTTCCAGAAGGGCGGCCTCCTGCTTCCGGCCTTCTCCGTTCCACCAGGCTTCAAACGCCGCCTTGTCGAGGCTGCGAAGCTTGCCCTTGCGCTGACCGTAGAGGTTCCGAAGGGGGCGGATGGCCTCGTCATTGCGCTGCTTGTTCAGGGCGATGACCTTTTGCGCCTGACGCAGGGTGGCGGATTCAGGATCGGCCTGGAGCTCGATCTTCCTGCCCAGGATGACGTGATCCCAGGTGCCGACGACCTGGTCGTTTTCGAGCACGTCATAGCGGCCGGGTTTGAGGCCGCTGACTGTCAGTACTTCGCCGCTCTTGCGGTGCCCGGCGGCCGTCAGCGTGGCTCCCAGCCTGGATTCTTCGAGCACGGCCCAGGGCAGGCATTTGGGCTGCAGGGTGAAGCTCAGGGACTGGCCCGGGGTGCCCTTGATGCTGGCAACTGCGTTGCCAGGCCCTGCGTTGACCTTCCAGCCGTCCTTTTGCGGCTGGGCGCTGACATTCCAGACGGATCCTGGCTCCTGAAAGGCATCAATCATGGAGTAGGCCATCACAAACTGGCCGTCGCCCGCCGGATGAATGGCGTCGGCGATGAGGGTGAAGTTCGGATCCTTCAGGCGTCCTTCAATCGTCAGCTTGTTCAAGGGGCCATAAAGGTCGATGAAACCATAGCCACGCTTGCGGGCCTGTTCCTGTCCCCATTTGCCAAAGTAGGCGAGCACGGCGTTGTAGTTCTCGGGATTCTTGTTTTTACCCTTGGCCGGGTCCTTGGCGACCATTTGTTCGAAGGCCTGATGGTCAAACATGGTGGGGCTCATCAGGAACACGCGCACCTTCAGCGCGTCCAGGCGGTCGAGCAGCCGGGTCATGTCCTGGGCGTAGGTTTTGAAGATGTCCGGGGAGAAATCCTGGTAGGCTCCGTCATTCATGCCGAGAAGCACCGTGGCGACGGTTGGCTTGAAGCTGGCGATGTCATCGTCAAACCGGTTGAGCGCATCGGCGGCTCGGTCACCGCTGACGCCGGCGTTGCGGAAGTGGATCTTGAGTTTCGGATAGCGGGTGTAAAAGAAATCCTCCACATACTGGGTGTACTGGCACTGGTGGGTGATGGAGTCGCCGATGAAGATGACCCGGTCGCCGTCCTTCAGGGCCAATCCCGCCTGCTGGGCGGCAGGTTGTGCAAGGCAGGTGAGGGTGAGACAGGCTGAAAGGAGCGGTAGAAGAGGAAGCTGGCGCATGAAGATGTTTTTCAACGTGTCTGAAACCCGGGGCTTTCGAGAATGCCGCGATTTCCGGCCGGCACTGGGTGCGGATGCTCTGGTCGCGCCGCTTCACGCATCAGTCGGTGACCTTGAGCCAGCGCTGACGGAAGGAACGGTTTTCTTCCATCAGCTGGGCGGCAACGGTGGCGGACAATTCGCTCAGGCCAAAGACTCGGGCGAATGCGGCAGTCTCCTCCTGGCGCTGGTAATATTCCGTGCTGTCGGTTGTCTGGGAAGAAAAGTGCCTGGCGGCGTCCAGCAAAGTCTGCGGGGGCAGGTCGCCGAGGGGGATCGTCAAGGTTCCCCTGTCGAGTGCGATGCGAGCCTCTTTGAGATCGGCCCCTGCCAGTCTTCCCGTGAGCGGCGCACCCGTCCTGCGGTCGATCCTTCCTGAATACCCGCCTTTGCCGGCAAGGTCTTCAAAAAGCCGGGTCAGGAAAGCTGCCGCCTGCTGGTGGAGGTATTGCTGGCCGTCCAGCGCGGCTTGAACCTCCGGGGAATCAAACATCATGCCCCGCAGCAGGTCGATCACGCGTGTGTTGTCGTAGCCATCGACAAGCCCGGGCAGGGCGGCGATGATTTCGGACCACTGGGTGAGGTCGCGATCCCTAAGCTCCCGGTTGCGGGCCATCTGGCTGCGCTTTTCATCCATGGTGAGGCGGGCGACATCCCGGCGTGTCTGGCTGATCCAGGCATCCACTTGTGCCCGGAGTTGCGGCGCGTCGGCGAGCTCGTCACGCTGTTTTTGCAGGGTGGCGAGCATCTCCCGAGCCTCGGTCAAGGTGGTCGGTGTCGCTGGCTTGCCGAGGCTGAGCGCCAGGCGAAGGTGGGGTTCCAAGGGTTTGACCAGTCCGGCGGCATAGGCGGGGATCCAATCGAGGGAGATGGGGCTGGCGTCGTCCTGCAGGTCGCTGAGGTGCTGTTG
>Ga0315900_10007171_pt1 | contig 14695 bp, 17 predicted proteins | sample LakEriMetagenome_FD_203521 | JGI IMG/M metagenome (GOLD analysis project Ga0315900, IMG submission 203521) | Freshwater fungal communities from buoy surface, Lake Erie, Ohio, United States - Buoy 12 MA114 | ecosystem: Environmental > Aquatic > Freshwater > Lake > Lake biofilm | place: USA: Lake...
TCAAGCTCCACGAGGTGGCCAAGAACTACACCGAGGTGGGCTTCGGCTCCATCACCTGGCACGGCCTGACGATGAACAAGAACCGGTTCAACCGCCTGCCCAAGGATGTGCAGGACATCATCCTGGAGGTGGCCAAGGAGTACGAGGCCCGCACCGGCACCGTCAATGACGAGAACTACCCCAAGCAACTGGCGCAACTCAAGACCTTGGGCGTGAACGTCAAGTCCGTGCCCAACTCAGTGCGTGTGGACTGGGCCAATTCGCTCAAGGCCTGGCCTCAGCAGCATGCAGCCGACCTGGACAAGCAGGGCCTGCCCGCATCGCAGGTGCTGAAGCTGGTGCTCGACGAGGCCGAGAAGCTGGGCCACAAGTGGCCCGTGCGCTACGAAGTGAAATAAGGAAGCGCCAGCATGGCCACCCTGCGCCGACTCAATGAACAGCTGACCCGTCTGCTGCTGGTGCTGGCGGCCGTGCTGGCCTTCCTGCTGTGTTTTCTGGTGGTGGCTGATGTGGTGGGCCGCGTGGGTTTCGATCGGCCCGTCAAGGGCACGACCGAGATCGTCTCGCTGTCCATCGTCATCATCTGCTACCTGCAGACCGGGTTCGCCATCCGCTCGGGCGGCATGCTGCACGTGGACATGTTCGTCAGCCGGGCCGGGCCACGCGGCCAGAGCCTGCTGGCGGCCGTGGCGGCTCTGGCGGGCCTGGTGTTCTTCGGCCTCATCTGCTGGGGCAGCTTCGAGGGCGCAGCCCACGCCTGGACCTCCAACGAGTTCGAGGGCGAGGGTGCGCTGCGTGTGCCGGTCTGGCCGGCGCGCTTCGTGCTGATCCTGGGCACGGCGATTGCCGCCTTCAACTATGCGCTCCTGCTGGTGCAACACCTGCTGAGCGCGGTGCAGGGCACCGCGCCGCAGGCCACGGGCACGGCCCACTGAGGACGCACCATGAGCTCCGGCACCGACCTCCTCATCCTCGTGGCCACCCTGCTCGTGCTGGTGTTCAGCGGGGTGCACATCGCCATCTCGCTGGGCCTGACCGCGCTGCTGGGCCTGTTCCTCATGACGGGCGACCCGCACGCCATGTTGAGCTTCGCCTCCAACACGGCCTACGAGGCGCTGCGCGACTACGTGTTCGCGGTGATCCCGCTGTTCCTGCTGATGGGGGAGTTTCTGGCCAAGTGCGGCGCGGCCAGTGATCTGTTCGCCCTGGTCAACCGGCTGACGCGGCGCTTGGCCGGCCGGCTGGGCGTGGCCACCGTGCTGGCCAATGCCGTGTTCGCCTTCATCACCGGTGTGTCCATCGCCGCAGCAGCAGCCTTCTCGAAGATCGCCTGGCCGGAGATGAAGCGCTACGGCTACGAGCGGCAGTTCGCCCTGGGTTGCATCGCCGGCAGCGCTTGCCTGGGCATGCTGATTCCGCCCTCGGTGCTGATGATCGTCTGGGGTGTGCTGACCGAGATGGCCATCGGCAAGTTGTTCATTGCCGGCATCATCCCGGGCCTGCTCGTGGTGACGCTCTACATCGGCTACATCCTGTGGGTGGCCAAGACGCAGCCGCACCGGGTGGGCGAACGGCTGAAGGGTGAAGCCGCGGCCAAGGTCGCCGCCGCCGAACCCGGCCCGGTGACGAAGATGTACGACGAGCCCGATCTGCGCACCATTCTGTGGAGCACGGCGGGCATCATCGCCCTCGTGCTGCTGGTGCTGGGCGGCATCTGGTTCGGCTTCTTCACGCCCACGGAAGGGGCGGGCGTGGGCGCCACGTTGGCGTTGCTGCTGGCCATTGCACGGGGCATGAAGCCGCGCGAGATGGTGCAGGCCATCATCTCGGTGGGCCGCACCTCGGCGCCATTGCTCATCCTGCTGGTGACCGCGCAGCTGTACTCGCGCGTGCTCTCCATGACGGGTATCACGGGCATGGCCAAGGATTTCTTCCTGCAGTCGGGCCTGTCGCCTTACGCCATCCTGGCCCTGATGATCCTGGTCTGGTTCATCCTCGGGGCGATCATCGATTCGATCTCCATCATCCTGCTCACGGTGCCGGTGTTCGCGCCCATCGCGATGGCCCTGGGCTTCGACCCCATCGCCTTTGCCATCATCGGCATCCTGGCCATCGAGACGGGCCTGCTCACGCCGCCCTTCGGCATTCTGGTCTTCACGGTGAAAGCGGCGGTGCCCGATGAGCCCGGCCTGAAGAACGGCGAAATCTTCCGCGGCGCCGTGCCCTACTGGATCTGCCTGCTGAGTGCCATCGTGGCCATCATCGCCTTCCCGCAGATCGCCACCTGGCTGCCCAGCCTGGGCGACGTGGTACCGAAGTAACCCCCGGCAACAAGGAGTCCCCCATGGCCGCGTACTGGCTGTCACGCTGCGTGATACACGACCCGGTGCAATACAAGCGTTACACCGATCTCGTGCCCGACATCATGGCCGCCCACGGTGGGCGCGTGCTGGCGCGCGGGGGCCGCTACCAGGTCAACGAAGGCCCCGACACCTTCAACCGTTATGTGGTGATCGAGTTCCCCTCCCTGGAAGCGGGCGTGACCTGCTTCCAGTCGCCGGAGTACCAGGCCGCCGCCGCCTTCCGGCGCGACGGCGGAGGCATCGTCGAGAATGTCGTGGTGGAGGGTGGCGACGCCACGCCGCGCTGACGACATCCCTCTCCTGCAATTCACCCTTTCCATCTTCAATTTCCCCACCACGCAAGGTTGTTGCCCATGAGCTACCTCTTCACCCCTCCTCCCGTCGTCAGCGTGCCCGTTGTGGGCCGCAGCGAGCGCTTCCCGGTGCGCCGCGTCTATTGCGTAGGCCGCAACTACGAAGAGCACGCCAAGGAGATGGGCTTCACCGGCCGTGAGCCGCCGTTCTTCTTCCTCAAGCCGGCGGACGCCATCGTGGTGGTGGAAGCGGGACAGACCGGCACCATCCCCTACCCTTTGTTGACCAAGAACCTGCACCACGAGATCGAACTGGTGGCGGCCATCGGTACTGGCGGCAAGAACATCAAGGCCGCCGATGCGCTGAAGCATGTGTACGGCTACGCCGTGGGCCTGGACATGACCCGGCGCGATCTGCAGAACGAGATGAAGAAGCAGGGCCGCCCCTGGTGCATCGGCAAAGGCTTTGACCAGAGCGCGCCCATCGGCCCCATCACCCCGGCGGACCAGGCGGGCGACGTGGCCAACGCCGAGATCTACCTGCAGGTCAACGGTGCCGACCGCCAGCGCAGCAACGTATCCAAGCTGATCTGGAACCTGCAGGAAACCATCGAGCACCTGTCGGCTGCCTGGGAGCTGCAGCCCGGCGACCTGATCTACACCGGCACCCCCGAAGGCGTGGCCGCCGTGGTCAGCGGCGACCTGATGGTGGGCGCGGTGGCCGGCCTGGGCGAGCTGCGCGTGCGCGTGGCCTGACCCTCAAGAAAACGCCGGGCCGCTCCCAAGTTTTCTTGCGCCCCCTCGGGGGGCCGGGCCGGGCAACGCCCGGACCTGGGGGGCCAGGTTCAGCCCGCCAGCAGTTCGGCATAACGCCGAACGTCCACATTGCCACCCGAGAGGATGACGCCCACACGGCGTCCTCTCAAGTCCGGCAGGCCTGCCGCGTTCGACATCAACGCCGCCGCACCCAGGCAGCCGGTGGGCTCCACCACGATCTTCATGCGTTCCGCGAAGAAACGCATCGCGTCCACCAGCTGAGCATCGCTCGCAGTGACGATGCCGCGCACCAGCTGCTGGATGACCGGGAAGGTCAGTTCACCGCTGTGCTGCGTCTGCGCGCCGTCGGCGATCGTTCGAGGCGTGTCGATGTGCACGATGCGGCCTTCGGCCAGGCTGCGCTGCGTGTCGTTGCCCGCCTCGGGCTCCACGCCCCAGACCTCGATGCCAGGCAGCAGGTGCGTGGCCGCCACGGCGCAGCCGGAAATCAGCCCGCCGCCGCCCACGCACACCAGCAAGGCGTCCAGGCCGCCGCCGTCCAGTTCGCGCACCTGTTGCACGAGCTCGAGCGCCGCCGTGCCCTGCCCGGCCATCACGTCCGGGTGGTCGTAGGGTGGCACCAGCGTCATGCCGCGCTCCTGTGCCAGCCTGCGGCCGATGGCCTCGCGGTCTTCGGTGTAGCGGTCGTACAGCACAACCTCGCTGCCCACCTGTCCGGCCTGGTAGCCGCGCGTGGCCGCGAGCTTGGCCGCGGGGGCGTCCTGCGGCATGACGATCACGCTGGGCATGCCCAGGATGCGCGCGGCCAGCGCCGTGGCCTGGGCATGGTTGCCCGATGAGAACGCGATCACGCCGCGCTCACGCTGCGCCGAGCTGAACTTCGCCAGCGCGTTGAAAGCCCCGCGGAACTTGAAGGCGCCCATGCGCTGGAAGTTCTCGGCCTTGAAGAAGACCCGGGCACCGGTGCGCTCATCGGCCGTGCGCGAGGTGAGCACCGGCGTGCGGTGGGCGTGACCGGCCAGGCGCTGTGCGGCCGCGGCCACGTCGTCGAAGCTGATGGCAAGCGTCATGTGGGTTCCAAGGGGTTCAACGGGCTCTGCCCGAAGGGCATGCGGAGGGCCTCAACGGACACGGTGCGTCATGCCCCTGCCCCGGGACCCTGGAAGCCCCGCTGGCGCAGCGTGAGCACCAGGGTGTCGCGCCACGCGGGCTGCGCCGGGTCCAGGGGCTGGATGGGGGTGCTCTCGTGGATCACGCGTTCGTCATCGAGCAGCAGCACGCTCCAGGACTCGGTGAGGGTGAAGCGCATGCCCTGTGGCCCGCGGGCATCGAACACGCGCGTCTCCGCGCCCTTCACGTTGTGGCGGGCCACCAGCACCACGGCCACCAGGTCCACGCCATCGCGGTGGGCCCCCTCGGGCGTGGGGCGGCCGATGCCATCGGTGCAGTCGATGCGAAAAGGGTGTGCCTCGCCGAACCAGCGCGTCACGCCGGGACGCAGCGCAGTGGCGCAGCCGGCCAGGGTCTGCAGCAGCGCCACGAAGGCCGGGGCCTGGGACATGGCCGGGGCCATGGGCTCGAACCAACGCTCAAAGCCGCCATGCAGGGCGTTGTACTCCACCGGCTGCCAATGGGCACGGTGCGGCACCTGCGCTACTTGATCGCCGTCCACCACGAAACAGCTGTGGCGGCGGCGGCGGTAGCGGCCGCCATCGCGCAGGTGGGTGTCGGGCGGCAGGTCGTTCCAGAAACTGGAGAGGGCTTGCAGGTCCTTGGGTGCAGCACCGGTCCAACGGCTGAGCGCGGAGGCGTCCAGCACCGCAAACCCGGCCGAGGCCAGTTGCGGCTGCAGATCGGCCAGGGCGGTAAGCGGTGGCGGCGGCGTCATGCCGCAGGGTAGCGTTCGCGCGCCAGGGCGGCGCCAGCGGCCAGGGCGCGCAGCTTGCCCTCGGCGGCCGCCCGGGTCATGGGGGCCAGGCCGCAATTCGTGCACGCGATCAGGTGCTGCCGGGGCACGAACTGCAGTGCGCGCCCGATGGTGTCGGCCACCTCCTCGGGGGTCTCCACCTGTTCATTGGCCACGTCGATCACGCCCACCATCACGTCCTTGCCCTTGAGCAGCGCCATCAGCTCCGCAGGCACCTGGGAGTGAATGCACTCCAGGCTGACCTGGTCGATGGAACTGGCTGCCAGCGCGGGAAAGACCTTCTCGTACTGGCGCCACTCGGCGCCCAGCGTCTTCTTCCAGTCGATGTTGGCCTGAATGCCGTAGCCATAGCAAATGTGCACGGCCGTGGTGCAGGTCAGGCCCTGCGCGGCGCGCTCCAGTGCCTTCACGCCCCAGTCCGCCGCCTCGGCCATGTAGACGTTGAAGGCCGGTTCGTCGAACTGGATCACGTCCACGCCATCGGCCTGCAACGCCAGCGCCTCCTGGTTGAGCAACTCGGCAAAAGCCATGGCCATCTTGACGCGGTCGCCGTAGAAACGGTCGGCCACGGTGTCGACGATGGTCATCGGGCCTGGCAGCGTGAACTTGATGCGGCGCTTGGTGTGGGCGCGCAGAAAGCGCGCCTCGGTGGCATGCACGCGGCCCTTGAGCTTCAGCGGCGCCACCACCTGCGGCACCATCGCCTTGTAGCGGTCGTTGCGGATGCCCATCTCCACCTTGTGCTCGAAGTCGATGCCCTCGACCTGCTCCAGGAAGCCGTGCACGAAGTGCTGGCGCGACTGTTCGCCATCGCCGATGACGTCCAGGCCCGCATCCTCCTGCGCCTTGATCCACAGCAGCGTGGCGTCGAGCTTGGCCTGCGCGAGATCAGGTCCTTCGGCCTTCCAGCGCGGCCAGAGTTTCTCGGGTTCTGCCAGCCAGGCGGGTTTGGGCAGGCTACCGGCGATCGTGGTGTTGAACATGGTGAACAGAGAAGTGGAGTCGTTGGAAAAGAAGGTGGGCGGGACGAGGCTGTGGGGTATCAGACCAGGGTGCCGACGGCTCGTCACCCCGGGGGTTTGGACAGGGCTTCACGCCAGGCGCGGGGCATCCAGAACTGCCAGCGGCGAGACCAGCCGTGGGCGCGAGGGAACATCCAGACCGACAGGCCAGCCACCAGCGCCATCCAGCCGAGCCACAAGCCTGCCGTGACCAGCGTCGACCCGGCCAGTGCCCCCACACCAAACGCCAGTTCCAGCCCTGCCACTGCCAGCGCCAGCGCCACCAGCGAGGGGCGGGAGACGCCCAGCGCCGCCACCAGGAAAGCCAGCCAGGCCGCGTAACGCACCAGCATCAACGGCCCGGGCACCACCGACAGCGACCACCAGCCCGCCCCCAGGAGCGCCGCACCGCAAAGATAAGGCCAGCGGGCGAAATCGGCCAGGCCGGCCGGGCGGGCCTTCAGATCAATGTAGAAGCCACCCAGCAGGGTCATGCTGCCGAGCAGCAGCATGAACACGGTCATGCCGTGGAACGCCAGGCCCATGGCCTGCAGCACACCTGCCACGGCCTGAAAGGTCACCAGCCACAGCAAGGTGATCACCACCGCCAGCATGGCCGGTCGGCGCAAGCGGATCAGCCAGTACACCGCGGCCCCCAAGGGCACACCCGCCAGGGCCATCCAGCGCCAGTCCAGGCGCAGGCCCGGCGCAGCGCGCGACAGCGTGTCCAGCGGCGGGTCGGCGAACATGTCCAAGGGTTTGGCCGCAGGCCACCACCCCGCGGCCTCCTGCATCTGCCACACGGCCAGAGCCAGCAGGGGCAGCACCAGGTGCGCCCCGATCAAGGCCCGTGCGTCCTGTCCTTCGGCGTGGAAACGTGCCGTCTTGCGCCAGACCACCACGGCCCAGAACAGGGCCGCCACCGCGGCGCCGACCGGGCCGAAAAGCACGTGGCCCATGCCCGCCGACACGGCCGCCACCGCCCCCGCCAACACCGCAATCAGGGCCTGCCCAACTATCCAGCGCGGAGGCGGCAAGGGCGCAGCCTTCGGCGGCAGGGCATGGATCACATCGGTGACCTGGATGATCGGAGGCGGCCGTGCGGCCCGCTCCGCTGCGCGACGCGCCTGGGCTTCCTCCAAGGGCTCGAGCACCTCGACGTCGATGACCTCCGGCTGCTCGGGCGCGGGCTGCGCGGAAGCCGCGCTGTCAGGGGCCTGTGCTGCGGCCGGTTCGGGCGGCACAGCAGGCGCCTCTGAGGCCTCTGGGGCGGATCGGGAAGCCTGAGAAGGCTGCTCAGTCCGAGTCGCTTCCGCAGACTCAGAGGGCTGCAGCGACGGTGCGGAGGTGGGGGCAGATACGGACGGCGCCGGCGCTGGCACCGGTGCGGCAGAAGCCGATGCCAGTGAAGGGGGCACAGGCACGGCGGAGGCGGACGGGGCCGCGGCCGGTGCTGCCGGAGGGGAAACCGTTGCAGGCGGGGCGGCTGCAGCCGGAGGCGGCTCTGCTGAGCGCGGCTCTGCGGAGGGTGGGGATGGTGGCTGGGTCGCCTGCAGCGCCTCCTCCTCCCCTGCAAGAGGCTCTGCGGCCGACGGTGGGGCCGCGGAGGGCAGGGGCGGTAACGGCGCTACCGGGGATCCATCGTCCTCCGTGTGGGTCAAAGGCTTGCGCGCCAGCCAGCGGGCCCACAGCGCACGCGCCGCCTCCTCGCGAATCCACCCCGCCTGCACAGCGGCGTCCAGGTCGGCCCAGGCCACATTGAAGGCAGGCACCGTCTTGCGCGCCGGCTCCTCGGGGGCGGGGATGGACGGACGTGGTGAAGGCACCCGCTGCGAGGGCACCGCAGCCGATGCCGCAGCGGCCGAAGCCACGCGGGCGGAGGGCTCCACCTGGGCCCCGGCAGCGCCGAGGGGGCCGGCCGGTCGTGCCGCACGTTCCGAGAGCGCCTGAGCCGCAACGCGACGTGCCACTTCCGCCTGCCGTGCGGCGGCGAGCGCCTGCTCCCGCGCGCGGGCCAGCGCCTGCTCCTGTGCTTGTGACTGTGCTTGTGCCTGTGGTGCCGTCCGCGGGGCTGCCGGGGGTGAGGCTTGCGCCGCCGTCTGCATGCCGGGCCGCATGGGCGTCTGTGCTTTCGGATCGGCCTCCTGGGCTGGACGCAGTCTTTCGGGCGGTCGCAAGACCACCTGCGGCAAGGCACCTTGCGGAGGCGCCGCTTGCGGACGTGCGACCTGCGTCGGGGCCCCTTGCGTCGGCGCCACCGGCACGGGGCGGGCCTGCGCTGCCGGCCTGGGGGATTCCACCTGTCTGGCCGGCGTGATCGGCCCGGGAGTCGCGACCGGCCTGCCCGGGGCAGCACGGACACCCGGCTTGGCCGGCTCGCCCAATACCACTGGCCTGGGCGGTTCAGCACGTGCCGGGGCCCGGCCCGGGTCCGCGGGAGCGGCCGCAGCCGCGTCGGAAGCTGGCGGTGCTGCTCGGCTCCTGGCCGGCTGGTTCAAGCCGCGCAGGTCCTCTTCGGTCAGACGACCGGAGCGTCGCGGAGGCGGGGGCGCCGCCACGCCGTCAAAAGCCCCAAGTTCCGCGAGACTGGGCAACGGTGCACGCCTGGGCGCCGGCGGTTTGCCGTCGCCCGGCGAAACATCATCCACCAGCGGGGCCGGATTCGTTGACATCGGCTTGGGCGGAGACCAGGGCCTGGCCGCCCCCGCGGAGGGCGACCTCGGCGGTGGTGCGGCACTGCCGGCGGCCGGTGAGCCGGGCGGTGCGGGCTCAGAGCCTGCCTGCCCGCTGCGCGCCGGTCGGCCGGAAAAGATCGGGGGTTTCCAGTTGGTGGCCATGTTCAGCGGCACCGGCCAGAAAGTCCGTGTCCACGGCGGCGCGCGCGCCGGCTCAAGGCATGCATCGCGGGGTCAACCCAGCACGTTGGCCAGCGTCAGCAAGGCCACCAGCAGCATCCACAACACCACCGAGCGCCACACCAGCCCCACCATGCTCTGCAGGTGTCCAGCCTGAGGCGGCAGAAGCCGAGGCGCCGGCTGCCCGCTTGCCGACTCCGACAGACTGTCCTCCGCCGCAGCGCTGACCGGCTCAGCGGTGGCCAACGGGCCGATCTGCACGCCCACCGCACCCGCAGCGGTCGCCAGGATCACGCCCTCGTTGCGCGGTTCGTGGCCGGGCCCCACACGCCGCCAGGCATTCACCGCCTCCTCGAAATTGCCGACCACGGCGAATCCGGCCGCCGTCAGGCGCGAGGGCACCAGATCGATCGCGTCGAACAAGGTACGCGCCAGCCCGGGCAGGTGATCGTTAAGTTCGGTGTCCTGGCGCTCTCGCATGGCCAGCCAGTGGCGGCTGACGAACTCGGCCAGACGGTAAAGCACCGCGCCGGCCGGTCCCAGGCCCAGCGCGGACAGGATGACGAACCAGAAGAACACCCCGAACACGTGCCGGTGCGCAGCCAACAAGGCGTGCTCCAGCACCTGCCTGAGCAATTCCGCACGCGGCAGATCCGATGCATCGATCTGCTTCCACTGCGCCAGATGCTGCCGGGCCTGCGCTTCGTCACCGCGGTCGATGGCGTCCCGGATGTCGGTGAAGTAGTGGCTGAACTGCCGGAACCCCAGCGTCAGGTACAGCACAGCCACATCGAACGCCAGAGCCAGGAGCAGGCTGTACTGGCGCACCAGCAGGTACAGCAGGGCCGCCACCGCCGTGGGCACCAGCACCGACACCGCCCACACGATGCGCGCATGCCGGCGTTGTCCGGCATCCAGCGTGCGGGCCACCCAGGCCACCCACGCCTGCAACGCCTGGCCCACACGGTTGACCCGGGGCAAGGGCTTGACCTGCTCGATGAGCAAGGCGAGGAGCACGGCGAAAAAGCTCATGGGCCGCAGATGATAGCCACTGGACGGCCCGGCCGCGCCCCAGGTCGGGCCCTCATCGGGCGTGGTGTTCGCTCAGGAAGGCGTACAGGTTGCGCAGCATCGCTGCTGTCGCGCCCCAGATGAAAAACTCGCGCAGGCTGCCATCGGACTGTGCCGCGTGCCAGGGCATGGACAGGAACTGGCGGGACACGCCTGGCGCTTCGAACACATGGCGCTGATGATGGGCCGGGTTCATCAGGAACGGCAGCGGCACTTCAAAGGCCTCAGCGACCTCGAACGCGTCGAGCCGCAACTCGAAAGGCGGGTGTACCAGCGCCACCACCGGCGTCACCACGAAGCGCGTGATCGTGGTGTAGACCGGCAAACGGCCCAGCACCTCCACGTGGTGCGGTTCGAGGCCAATCTCCTCCTGCGTTTCACGCAGCGCCGTGGCGGTCTCGTCCTCGTCCTCGGGCTCCTGGCGCCCCCCTGGGAAACTGATCTGGCCCGCATGATCGTGCAAGTGGTCCGTACGACGGGTCAGCAGGACATGCAGACCGTCGTCACGCTGCACCAGCGGCACCAGCACCGAGGCCGGTGCCGGCGCGCGATCGTGCTGGATGGCATCGCCCGGAATCTCGGCCGGCCAGGATCCGGCCGATGCGAAGCGGCTTCGGATGACGTACGGCGTCAACACCGTCGCAGGCACCGCGGGCAAATGCCCATCAGTACCCGCCACGGGCACCGCCTTGGGATCCACGATCCTGGGCCGTGAGGCCGAAGACGTGGATGACCCGGAAGAAACAGGCGCATGGCGCGCCGATGGCGCGCCCAAGGTCAGTCCAGCTTGGCTTTGATGCGCGCGGACTTGCCGCTGCGCTGGCGCAGGTAGTACAGCTTGGCGCGGCGGACATCACCGCGGCGCTTGACCTCGATACCGGCGATCAGCGGGCTGTAGAGCTGGAAGGTACGCTCCACACCTTCGCCGCTGGAGATCTTCCGGACGATGAAGCTGCTGTTCAGGCCCCGGTTGCGCTTGGCGATGACCACGCCTTCGTAGGCCTGGACGCGCTTGCGCGTACCTTCGACCACGTTCACGCTGACGATCACGGTGTCGCCAGGGGCGAAGGGCGGAATCGTCTTGCCCAGACGGGCAATCTCTTCCTTCTCGAGGGTCTGGATCAAGTCCATGGGAACTCCAATAGGCGGTCTTGCACGGGGGTGTTGGAATGTTGTCAGGCGGCGCTGCGGCTGCAAATCGCATCCGCCGACACCGCCCCACGATTGCGGCCAGGCTCCATCAGCGAAACCCTCACCGCGAACCCGTCAGAGGATCGCAAAGCCCTTGATTATAGGCCGAGTCGGCCCGATGCCCGCTGCTCCAGCCGCATCAGGAACTGCTCGTCCTGCGAAGTCAGGCGGCCGGCAAGGCGCGCCTGCTCGATCAGGTCCGGACGGCGCCGGGCCGTCCACTCCAGCGAGCGTTCACGCTTCCAGCGCGCAATCTCACCGTGATGACCCGACAGCAGAGCTGCCGGCACCGCGCGCCCATCAGGCAGCACCTCGGGCCGGCTGTAACTTGGGCCTTCCAGCAGGCCATCAGAGAAACTGTCCTGCTCGTGCGAAGGCGCCTGCAACACCCCTTCCTGCAGCCGGGCCACGGCGTCCAACAGCACCAGGGCCGGCAACTCGCCGCCCGACAGCACGAAGTCACCCAGGCTGATTTCCAGGGTGGCGTGCCGGTCGATCACGCGCTGGTCCACGCCTTCGTAGCGTCCGCAGATCATGACGGCCCCTGGGCCCTGCGCCAGTGTCTGCACCAGCGATTGATCCAGCCGGCGTCCGGCGGGCGTGAAATGCACCACCGGCGCTGCATCACCGCGTTCGGTCCGGACGGCGTCCAGCGCCTGCTCCAGCGGCTCGGCCAGCATCACCATGCCAGGACCGCCACCGTAGGGACGGTCGTCCACCCGCCGGTAAGCGTCTTGTGCGAAGTCGCGCAAAGGCCACAAGCGCACCTGCACCTGGCCGGAAACGAAGGCACGCCGCGTGATGCCATGCACCAGGTGCGGAGCGAACAGCTCCGGAAAGAGCGTGACGACGTCAAAGCGCATGGCGACGTGGTCAGGCGCCTAGTAGTCCAGACCCCAGTCCACCGTGATCCGGCGCTGCGCCAGATCCACCCCGCTCACATAGGCTGCGACGAAAGGAATGAGGCACTCCGAAGGTGCGACAGCCGCGGATTTGCTTGCAGACCCGGCGGAACCCTTCTTGCCGGCGCGGCCGGCTGAGCCCTCCGTGCCAGTGGATGCGTCGGCCCCCTGAGAGGCCGCAGGCCGGACCCGCAGCACGTCATGCGCGCCGGTCTCCATCAAGCCCACCACATCACCCAGCACAACGCCCTCGCGGTTCACCACGGTCAGGCCGATCAGGTCGACCCAGTAGTACTCCCCCTCGCCGGCCGTGGGGAAGCTGGCCCGGGGGACGAACACACGGGCACCTCGCAGGGCCTCTGCGGCATCACGGCCCTGCAAGTCCTGCACATCGGCCACGACCACGTCGCCGTGCTCCTTGGCCTGGATCACCTTCAACAAGGGATGCGCTGCAAGTGCGCTCACCAGCGGTGCAGCGGCCTCTTGCGGAGCCTGGAGAAACCAGCGCTTGGTGGAGAACAGGGCCTGCGGATCCAATGAAAAAGGCTGGACCTTGATCCAGCCTTTGACGCCCCAGGCTCCTAGAACACGACCTACCTCCACCGCATCGTCAGGAAAGGGAATGTCCATGCTGACGCAGAGTTGGAAAGCTGACCGGACCCCGCCTGCCCCGAGGCGGGCAGGGTCGGTCTTCAAGCGGCCTTACGGGCCTGATCGAACAGGCGCTCAACGGTGGGCGACAGCTTTGCGCCGACGCCAGCCCAGTACGTCACCCGGTCCAGGGCCACACGAAGAGGCTGCTCCGCGCCAGCGGCCATGGGGTTGTAGAAACCCACGCGCTCGATGAAGCGGCCATCGCGACGCTCACGGGCGTCGGCGACCACGATGTTGTAGAAGGGACGGCCCTTGGCACCGCCACGAGCAAGCCGGATCACGACCATGTTGAACTGCCTTTTCTCGAGTGTTTCTCGAATTGTCGGTGACCGCCGCACCAGGAGACACGCAGGGGCTGGCAATCGAATTGGCACGAGCACCGCCAGAGGACGGACCTTGCACCGGGGGCCGGCGCCGTAGATACGCCCTGTCAGGGGCCGCCGCCGAAAACCGCGCATTATAGTCAGCGCGTCCGAGTCTTTCGCGGACGGCCCGCCGCCTTGCAGTCCAGGCGTCGGGGTCCGCAGATCTCGCCCCGAACATCGAATCCCGACAGCACCCATGACTGCCGCTTCACCCACGCGCTACCGCTCGAAGACCCTGGCCACCTGGCTGGCCGTGCTGGGCGGCACGCTCGGTCTGCATCGCCTGTACCTGAACGGTCCGTCCGACGCGCTGGGATGGCTTCATTTGCTACCCACAGCCCTGGGCTTGGCGGGCGTGGTGCGCATGCGCCAGCTGGGGCAGGACGACACCGTGGCCTGGCTGCTGATCCCCTTGCTGGGCCTGATGATTTCCCTGGGTATGCTGTGCGCCATCCTGTACGGCCTGACGCCGGACGAAAAGTGGGATGCCAAACGCAACGCCGGCCAGCCCGGGGCACGCACTGCCTGGGGTCCCGTGCTGGGCGTCATCGCCGCGATGATGGTGGGCGCCGCAGTGTTCATGGGCACGGTGGCCTTCAGCATCCAGAAGTTCTTCGAATGGGAACTGAGTCCCACCCGAACCGCACAGGCCGGCACCTCGGTGGTCGTCAGAGCCTAAGCCTTGCGCGCAGCGTCAGGCCGCCCGGAAGATGAAATACACCGCGCCCACGAGGCACAGCCCAGCCCAGAGGTAGTCGAGCTTCAGCGGCTCGCCCATGTAGAGCACCGCAAACGGCACGAACACCAGCAGGGTGATGACCTCCTGGCCGATCTTCAGCTGGGCCAGGCTCAAGCCTCCGGCATGGCCGATGCGGTTGGCCGGTACCTGCAGCAGGTATTCGAAGAGTGCAATGCCCCAACTGATGAGCGCGGCCACCCACCAGGGCTTGGACGAGAGGTTCTTCAGGTGGCCGTACCAGGCCAGCGTCATGAAAACATTCGACAGCAGCAGCAGACCGAAGGTCTGCACGGGCACCGGCCAGGACGACATGGCCCAGAGCTCAGGCGCCCGCGGCGCCACCCTCCCCTGTAGCCGCACCGCGCCCACCGCGGCGGCGGCGCCGACGACGCCGGCGGTCGGGCGAGTCCGTGTCGTCGCTTTCGGGCGCTGAGGGCGCATCACCATCGGCGGACGGCGCAGCCGAAGGCACCTTGGCGGGACGGGGGCCGTCCGGGCGCGCACGTGACGCAGGCACACGCCGCGCCTGCGAGGCCTTGAGCGCCTGCAACAGGGCC
>Ga0315900_10007173_pt1 | contig 14692 bp, 14 predicted proteins | sample LakEriMetagenome_FD_203521 | JGI IMG/M metagenome (GOLD analysis project Ga0315900, IMG submission 203521) | Freshwater fungal communities from buoy surface, Lake Erie, Ohio, United States - Buoy 12 MA114 | ecosystem: Environmental > Aquatic > Freshwater > Lake > Lake biofilm | place: USA: Lake...
GGCGCGTGTTTCGGAAGTGCTTTTGCTTTCGGATCGGGTTGCCGGGCTTGAAGAGGCGCTGGAGGTCTCGAGGTCGGACCGGTCTGGCCTTGCGGCGGATCTGGAGGTAGCTCGCGCACAGCTAGAGTCAGAGCAGCGGGCGCGTGTTTCGGAAGTGCTTTTGCTTTCGGATCGGGTTGCCGGGCTTGAAGAGGCGCTGGAGGTCTCGAGGTCGGACCGGTCTGGCCTTGCGGCGGATCTGGAGGTAGCTCGCGCACAGCTAGAGGCAGAGCGGATGACCCGCTTCAATGAAACCGCCGCTTTGACGACCATAGCAGAAGATCTGCGCCGATCGGCTGCTGAGAAAGAAACAAATCTGAGGCTAGAATTGGCGAAGGCACAGTCTGCGACTGTGAGATTGGAGCAGGAGCGGGTTAACTTGTACCAGCAATTTGAACAGCTGGAAAAAGCTAATTTCGAAATCAGAGTTTCCAAAGATCAGGAGGCTAAAGCCCTAAGGAATCAACTTGACCAATCCGAACGTCGAGTAACTGAAATTTTAGCGAGCACATCATGGTACGTTACTGCGCCACTTCGTGCCGCGAAGCGAGCTTTGGTTGAGTTTAAGCTAATTGGCAAACTAGACTGAGAATCGTGTGTTGCCTGACCTGATATCCGAGCGCCATCCGCGTTGACCAAGGCAGCGAGGTGATCTGCCCCCTAAAAAAATCCTCGTTTGAGGCTGGAGTTTTCGCGTAGATTTCCCTTGGCTGGGAAGGAGCGAAGACGATGAAGGCCTCGAAGTTCACGGATGCCCAGAAGGCATTCATTCTGAAGCAGGGAGAGGACGGGACGCCGGTGGCGGAGGTCTGCCGGAAGGCAGGGATCAGCCAGGCGACCTACTTCAACTGGAAGAAAAAGTATGGCGGTCTGCTGCCGTCGGAGATGAAGCGGCTGCGCGAGCTGGAGGAGGAGAACTCCCGGCTCAAGCGGATCGTAGCAGACCTGACGCTCGACCGCGAAATCCTGCAGGATGTCATCAAGCGAAAGATCTGAAGCCTGGCCGCAAGCGCAAGCTGGTGAGTGAGGTGTGCTATGAGTGGGCCGTATCGATCCGGCGGGCTTGCGGCCTGCTGGTCTTCGATCCGAAGTCCTACCGTTACACGTCCCGCCGGCGCGACCAGGCTGCTCTGGAACAGCGCATCCGGGAGATCTGTGAGACGCGCGTCCGCTATGGCTATCGGCGGGTGCACGTCATGCTTCGGCGAGAAGGCTGGGTGATCAACATGAAGAAAGTGCGAAGGATCTACAACGCATTAGGCCTGCGATTACGCAACAAGACGCCAAAGCGACGGGTCAAGGCGAAGCTGCGGGATGATCGCAGGGAGGCCTGCGGATCGCACGATGTGTGGGCTATGGATTTTGTGCACGACCAGTTAGCCAGCGGGCACAAGATACGCATACTGACGGTCGTCGACACCTTTTCCCGTTACTCCCCGGTCGTGGACCCGCGGTTCAGCTACCGGGCCGAGGACGTCGTCAACACACTGGAACGAGTCTGCGGAATGATCGGATACCCCAAGACGATCCGTGTGGACCAGGGAACCGAGTTCGTATCTCGCGACCTCGATCTCTGGGCCTATACCAACAATGTCATCCTCGACTTCTAACGGCCCGGAAAGCCGACCGACAACGCGTTTATCGAAGCGTTCAATGGGCGGTTCAGGGCGGAATGCCTGAACCAGCATTGGTTCATGAGCCTCGCCGATGCGAGAGAAAAGCTGGAGGCTTGGCGTGGAGACTACAACACGGTAAGACCGCACAGCGCGATCGGGAACAAACGCCCGATAACGTTGATGAATCACATCGGCGAAACCAGCCCGCCAATGTGAGGAAGCGCGAAAAACTCCAGCCCCGAATGAGGGCACTTTGGGGAGCGGTTCAACGTAACGACAGACTCTCCATTCAAATGCGGGACCAATTGGGTCTCAGGTCACCGCGCGGCCCTGTAAGTCTCATCCTCCGCTACATGGTTGAAATCTCAAGAAGTAGCCACTAACGATTTGTTGAAGAGTTTGGATATCCATGAGGAATCTATGTCACTTGTCGATACGAAAGTTGCGGTTGTCGGTCTCGGGTACGTCGGCTTACCGCTTGCTGCTGCATTCGGTCAAAGATATCCCACGATTGGTTTCGACACAAACGGTCGGCGTATTGCCGAACTGCTTAAAGGAACTGACCGCACGGGCGAGCTGGGTGCGGGCGAACTGGAGAGCATACCGCATTTGACTTTCAGCTCAGACATAGCTGATCTAAAACTCTGTAATACTTATGTGGTTGCTGTACCGACTCCGATTGATGGTGCTCGTCGCCCAAATCTTGATCCATTGATCCGCGCTTCCGAGACGGTTGGTTCCGTCCTCTCCATTGGTGATGTCGTCGTTTATGAATCGACCGTGTATCCAGGGGCTACGGAAGAGGAATGCATTCCGGTTCTCGAACGAGTATCAGGATACCGCTTCAATGAAGATTTTTTTGTTGGCTACAGTCCTGAAAGGGTTAGTCCTGGCGATAAAGAACGAACTTTAAAGAAGATCGTCAAAGTCACGTCCGGCTCAACGCCAGAGATCGCTGACTTCGTAGACAGATTGTATTCGTCAATCGTCGATGCTGGGACATTCCGAGCTTCGTCCATCCGTGTTGCAGAGGCAGCGAAAATCATTGAGAATACACAGCGCGACGTGAGCATCGCATTGATCAACGAGTTGTCTATAATCTTTTCGCATTTAGGTATCGATACCAATGAAGTGCTGGATGCGGCCGCGACAAAATGGAATTTCGTGAGGATGCGGCCGGGGCTCGTTGGTGGACACTGTATTGGGGTCGACCCTTACTATCTCCTCCACAAATCTATGAGCGTTGGCTATATCCCAGACATTATCCGCACGGCGCGTGAAATAAATGATGGAATGGCGCGCAATGCTGTTGCTCGCTTAGTCAAAGCCATGATCGTCCGAGATCTTCCCATCAAAGGCGCCAGGGTGCTTGTTGTCGGCTTTACCTTCAAAGAAGACTGCCCGGATACCCGCAATACGAAGGTTGTGGATTTGATCAGCAATCTGCGCGAGTTCGGTATGGAGCCAGAGCTCGTTGACACATGGGCAGATCCTGAGGAAATTCTAGAAGAGTATGGGCTTACCATAAGCACTGAATTGCCCTCATCCGGAAAGTATGATGCGGTTATACTCGCTGTGGCGCACCGAGATTTAGTTCGTGGGGGGGCTAATAGCCTGCGGAAGCTAGTGCGAGATGGCGGTGTATTTTTCGACATGAAGGCAGTATTTGAGTCAAACGAAAGCGACCTGAGATTATAGGGACGCGCGCCTTTTGTGGTGTGTCTTGTGCCAACTATGTTTTGGAAACTGGCCGGACAAGTAAGCTTAGAAAGAAAATTGGATAGCGTTATGCCTGAGATTCCGGGGCTCTTTGACAGAGCATGGTATGTCGCCTCTTATCCAGACGTTGCAAAGCTTCAGATGGATCCTGAGAAGCATTTCGAACAGTACGGACGGGCCATGGGGCGGCGCGGTCATCCACTGAAAGAAGGGGCGATGAATCACACCCCGTCGGACCCAAATGTGAGTTTTCCGGCGGCGCAAGATTATGCGGTTCGCTCGTTGCGCGAGTACTCTGGCCCGAAAGAACTGCCGGACGATATTCGAGCGGATCGGCTGCCGAAAGTTTCCTTCGTCATGACGACGCACAATTCATCTCAGACAGTAAGGGGGGCTGTTCAATCCCTGATCAATCAGTCTTGGCCGAACATAGAAGTTGTCGTTTGCGATGACCACAGCACGGACGGAACTTGGGAGATCCTGAGTGAGTTGAAGCGCGTCAGCCCGCACTGTGTCAGAGCTATTCGGCTAGAAGCTAATTTGGGAACTTACATAGCTAAAAATATTGCCATCACAAAGGCGAGCGGTGAGTTAATCCTGTTTCAGGATTCCGATGATTATTCGCATCCTGATCGAGCGTTGGTTCAAGTGCTTCCCTTGATTGAGAATCCGCATCTCGTCGGTACGCGATCCCGATATTGCCGGTATAACCCTAATACCGGGCAATTGATACCAGTCGGTGAACATCTTTCAAAGTACGGCCTGATTACTCTAGCGGTCAGGCGCAAAGTGTTTGACGACATCGGCTTCTTTGAGGGGGTAAAGCGTGCCGGCGACGATGAATGGTTTCAGAGGCTTCTTCATTTTTATGGGCGGTCTGCAGTCCATGGTGTCGATGCCACGCTGTACATCGCTGAATTACGACAAAATTCGCTAGCGGCAGACCTTATTCAGGTGCAAGCCGACGGCACACTTCATCAGGTGGTGTCGGATGATCGAGGTCAGTATGTGCAAATGTTTCAGAAAAGGTTCACTGAGCCGCAGTGTGATAAGGCGTGGTTTCGTGCTCACTTTCCACCGGTGCCGAAGACGACAGTTAATCCCTATCCGATCACGATCGGAGCGCTAAAGAGCAGAACTATCCCGGTCTTTGCTTCAGTATGCAGCATCCCGGCTCGTGAAGAGCAATTGACGAATGTCGTTAGAGCGATGCTTGAGCAGGTTGATCATCTGTTCGTTTACTTGGACAAGTATAATGAAACCCCAAAAATACTTCGTAAAAATCCTAATGTGACTGTTCGGCACTCTGGGGAATACAATCAAGATTTTCGAGATAATGCGAAATTCTTAGCCTATGACGACCTCAAGAAAATACATGAAGAGTTCTATTACTTTACCTGTGATGACGATCTCATCTATCCTCAAGATTATGTCTTGGCGTTGTTACGTCGAATTGACGAACTTGACCGTCATGCAGTTGTTGGGCTGCATGGAGTTGTCTGCGAAGAAACTCCCACGGCCTACTTTCGACGCCGTTTCATTCATCATTTTATTTGGGCGACACTTAAGGCACCATGCTTGGTCAACAATCTAGGAACTGGAACCATCGGATTTCATTCCGGACTGTTCAATAGTCTGGATCCGCGAAGTTGGAAGCATGGAGGGATGGTTGACATCTTGTTTTCAATCGAGGCGCGCCGCCGTGGGGTTCCCATGGTTTGCTGTGATCGCCAAGCAGGCTGGCTGACGGAAGCGAAGATGCCAGAGGGCAACCCTACGCTATACTCAGAGTACTCTGCGGTACGCGAAAAAGAAAAGATCATTGTGGAGCATTTACAAGCCAATGCCCCTTGGGGGTACAAAGCTATTATTGAAGCTGTGGAGAAACAGCCTCGTGCGCTTCAGAAACGGCTTATGCCCCTTTTACCCATGTTCGCAGAAGAGCTCTGCGTAGAGAAGATCTTTGAGAGGCAGCGCGGTTGATATCCACAGGGAGGGTGTTCATTTTTGGTAGTTGCGTGACCAGGGACGCATTCGAAATAGTGCCCAATAGCTACAAATTGGTCGGCTATATTGCCCGTAGCTCCTTTGCGAGCGCGTTTGAACATGTCCCCTTTGCTTCATCTGTTGATTTCATAGATCCTGACAAACGAATTTCTAGCAGCTGGCAAAGGGAGATGGTGCGAATTGATGTTATGAAAGAAGCGGAGCAGCGATTGTGTCGCGCATGTTCTGAAAATGATGTTATATTGGTGGACTTCATTGATGAGAGATTTGATCTTTTTTCGATCGGCAAGGGGCGAGCGACCGGATCGTCTGCATTCGCGAGTGTCTTCAACACTTCTATCGCATCACGCATAAGCAGCGGTAGTGATGAACACTTTGAACTTTGGCGCTCGGGGTTCGAACGCTTCCTCAAAGTGGCGCAAAAGCTTAAGTGCGCTGTCATTGTGAATGCCGTTCGCGTTTCTCATTCGTCCGAAACGGCGATCTTGTTTGATGAGAGCTTGGTGCAGCGCCAAAATGAGCGACTATCTCGTTTTTACAAAGAGGCCGAACTTGGAGGATACTGCCGAGTTTTCTATAATCCGGGTACGGCGCTTTGCGATCCGAACCATAAATGGGGAGCCGCACCCTTTCATTACACTACGCGCTACTATGAGCACTTCATAGACTATCTCGATTCAGAAGTTGAAATGAAGCGGGGCTGATTTCGTAATGAATCGGTAGACTATGGCGCGCTTACGAAGAGTCCAAAATTTTTCGCACTCTGGATGATCCGATGGCGGCGCTGTGGGGTTTTAGTTTCATTTACTACGTGAGCGTGCCTGATTTGATAAGTGCTGAAAGTGAAACTAGAACGCTCGGCGAGCTTTGTGACACGGTGGCAGAGGCGTCAGTGGAAGCAGTGTGGCTGGTTGTAGCTGGGCCAACGTCACGCGATGGCCGCGGCCCTTCTGAGGCCAACAAAAGAGGCCGGAAGTGACCCCAGATTACGAGTTCCTGCACAAGGGATACTGCGATATCTGTGAGCGCAGCGTTGAGTTCCGCGCAACTGAGACCTGGTTTCGTGACCACCTCATCTGCCCAGTCTGCCAGTCAATCCCTCGTGAGCGGGCGTTGATGCAGGCGCTGAAGCTCTATTGTCCTGACTACGCGCAGAAACACATCCACGAATCCTCACCCATCGGTCGCGGTGTGTCCGCCCGTCTCGTCCGGGAAGCCAAGCATTATTCGTCCAGCCAGTATATTCCCGGCACGCCATTCGGCACGATGGACGCCCGGTTCAAGACCCGCTGCGAATCGCTGGAGGCGCTGACTTTTCCGGACAAGTCGTTTGACCTCTTGATCACACAGGATGTGATGGAGCACATCATGGATCCGCAGGCGGCCTTCCGGGAAATCGCGAGGGTCCTTCGACCTGGCGGTTTTCACATTTTTTCGGTTCCGTTGGTGCGCAAGAATGAACCGTCGCGGCGCCGGGCGAGATTGAACGCCGATGGAACGATCGAACACCTTCTTGCAGCCGAGTATCACGGCAATCCTGTAGACAATTCAGGGTCGCTGGTCACGATGGACTGGGGATATGACATCATTGGCGAGATCGCTCAGGCCTCCGGGATGGCAGGGCAGATTATCCAAACGGATGATATTGACCGCGGGATTCGCGCTGAATTCATTGAGATTGTTGTAAGCATCAAGCGTTAGAGAAGGGGAGTTCCCATTTTGACTGCGCGCCTGCTGTTCTGTAAAGGTTGTAGGCCTGCGCATAAGAACCTATCGTTTTTGTTAGTTAAGGGGGGCGTGCGTGTCCGAGGCCGTCTATATCTCGACAGGAGGCCGGTCCGACATTCTTGTGGGGCTCACCGATCTCTTTCGCGGTCTGGCGCAGCGGCGTCTGTGGCTCGCTTTCGCGGCGGACGAAGTGCAGACGCGCTACAGGCGCAGCAAGCTCGGACTGGCCTGGATCATCCTGTCTTATCTCTTGTTCGTCGGCGCCATTTCGATTTTTTTCGGCGGTTTCTCGACCAAGGATGCGCGAGACTTCACAGCCTACGTTGCGGTCAACTATGCGTTGTTCTCCTTCCTGGTGGCAAATCTCACAGATGGCTGCGCCTCTCTTCGCGTCAGCAAGTCCTGGGTAAACAGTATCCCGCTGCCGCACTCGATCTACGTGCTCAAGAGCGTCGCGCGCGGCATGTTCGTGTTCGGTATCAGCATGGTAGTGGCTATTATTGTGCTGCTGATTACTGGCCATTTGCGCACGACGGTCTGCCTGTTGGCCTTTCCCGCCCTCTTGGTCATACTGGTCAATGCCGTCCTTCTACAGACGATCCTCGGCTACATCTCGGCGCGTTACCGTGATGTCGAGCATCTCATGCAGTCACTCACCCGCATCCTGTTCTTCGTAACCCCGATCCTCTGGGTTCGGGCTGAACAAGCCGATGGCAGCCTGCAGCGCACGATTGCGGACTTGAACCCGATCACCCATGCGCTCGAGATTTTCAGCGCGCCGATGCTGGGCCATATCCCGGACCCGGCCAGCTGGAAGGTGATGGGCATCATCACACTGGTCAACTTCATTATCATGCTCGGTGTGTCCTACCTGTCGCATCGCCGCCTGCCATACTGGTTGTAGCCCGATGTCGCGTGGTCCGGCCCCCGGGAATTACTGGTCGCTGCCATCGAGGCCCGCGCGGCCACAGCCTTCGGTGATCGCCGACAACATCGGCGTAACGTTCCCGGTCAATGGTTCCATTTCCAAGGATATCGATCAGCCCAGCGCCACACGGATGATCTGGGATGAAAAGGGGCGCCTGCGCGGCGTGCGCGCCATAAGCGACGTGTCGTTCCAGCTGGAGAAGGGCGACCGTCTCGCAATCATTGGCGAGAACGGTTCCGGCAAGACAACCTTGCTGCAGGTGCTTGCGGGCATTTTATCGCCGGAGACCGGCCAGCTGCGCGTGCGGGGCCGCATCACCAGCCTTATCAATATCAACCTCGGTATCCAGGCAGAGGCCACGGGGCATCGCAACATCACGCTGCGTGCCCTGGCTGCTGGCTACACGCACCGCGAGATCGAAGACAAGCGCCGCGAGATCGCGGAGTTTTCTGAGCTCGGCGAATTCCTCCACATGCCGCTCGATACTTACTCTGCGGGTATGTGCATGCGGCTGATCTTCTCCATCGCCACGGCGTTCGAGCCTGAAGTGCTGATCCTCGATGAGTGGCTGAGCGCCGGCGACGCGGCCTTCCGCGAAAAGGCCACGCGCCGCATGAACGAGTTTGTCGAGAAGGCTGGCATCCTCGTGCTCGCTTCGCACAGCCGCAAGCTGATTCTAGATAACTGCGATATGGGGCTCTGGATGGAAGAGGGGCAAGTGAAGGCCATCGGCCCCGTACTCGAAATCATGAACGCCTACGAGGCCGCCCAGAACCTGAAAAGCGGTGAGCAGGTCGCTGCTGCCGCAGCAATTGCGTCGACCCCGGACCTGCGCCTCGCGACCTCCCGCTGAGGCTTGGCGCGCCGGTCAGGCGACCTTGTCAAAGTTTCACAAAGCGGCCCCGCTCATTGGTTGGCATCCTTCAATCCGAGTGTTACGGCGGAAATCAGGCTTCGAGGTGCAGAGCTTATGAAAACAATCGTGACAGGCGGTGCAGGTTTCATTGGCTCGGCGGTTGTTCGCCACCTTGTTGAGGATCTCGGTGCCGATGTCACCGTCATCGACAAGATGACCTATGCCGCAAACCGCGCGAATATAGCCAGCGCCGAAGCGACCGGCCGGTGCCGCCTCATCGTCGAGGATATCTGCAACGCCGTGCGCATGAATGCCATCTTCGAGGAAGTCCGCCCGCAACAGGTGCTGCACCTCGCCGCCGAGAGCCATGTCGACCGCTCGATTTCTGGTCCGCGGGACTTCATTGAGACCAACATTCTCGGAACGTACACGCTTCTGGAAGCGGCGCGCGGTCACTGGTCGAAGCTGACCGGCGACGCACGGGACGCCTTCCGGCTCCTGCATGTCTCCACAGATGAGGTGTACGGGTCGCTCGGGCCAGACGGCCTCTTCCACGAAGAGACGCCCTATGATCCGTCCTCGCCCTATTCGGCGTCAAAGGCGGCTTCGGATCATCTCGCGAAAGCCTGGCACCGCACCTATGGCCTGCCGGTTGTCGTCTCGAACTGTTCCAACAATTACGGGCCGTACCATTTCCCGGAAAAGCTGATCCCGCTGGTCACGCTCAACGCGCTCGAAGGCAAGCCGCTGCCGGTCTATGGCAAGGGCGACAATATCCGGGACTGGCTCTACGTCGAAGACCATGCCCGCGCGCTTGCGCTTATCGCGGCAAAGGGCCGCCTCGGCGAGACCTACAATGTCGGCGGACGGAACGAACGCACAAACCTTCAGGTCGTAGAAGCAATCTGCGACACGCTGGACCGGCTTGTGCCCGCGCCGCGCCCCCGCCGTGAACTGATCACCTTCGTCGCCGACCGGCCCGGCCATGACCATCGCTACGCAATCGACGCCACGAAGCTCGAAACCGAACTCGGCTGGCGCGCCCGCGAGAACTTTGAAACGGGCCTCGAAAAAACCATTCGCTGGTATCTCGGAAACGAAGACTGGTGGCGCCCCTTGCGCAAGTCAGTCTACGCCGGCGAACGGCTCGGCCTTCCGGCCACGGTCAAGGCCTGACCACCCTCTCTGATCCTGCGCGGAGGCAGTCTCGACATGGGCGACTTGAAAGTGCTGATTGCAGGGGCAGCCGGGCAGGTAGCCCGCGCGCTGGTCGATACCGCGCCGGCCACCGGCTTGCATGTGACCGCGCTCGGACGCCCGCACCTCGACCTTACCGACCCTGCTTCCATCGACGCAGCGCTGGGCAGAGTGCGCCCCGATATCGTGATCAATGCAGCCGCCTACACGGCCGTTGACCAGGCCGAGACCGACGAGGCCGGCGCCTTCGCGCTCAATGCTGAGGGCGCGGGCCAGCTCGCTGCAGCTGCAGCCCGCCTCGGCGCACCTATCCTCCATCTGTCAACGGACTATGTGTTCGACGGCAGCAAGCCCGCGCCTTATGTGGAGACTGATCCGGTCGCGCCGCTCGGCGTCTATGGCCGCTCGAAGCTTGCAGGCGAGGAGGCCGTAGCGGCCGCAAACCCGCGCCACCTGATTTTTCGCACGGCCTGGGTTTACAGCCCGGTCGGCAAGAATTTCGCCAAGACGATGTTGCGTGTTGCCGAAGCCCGCGGCGCGCTGAGCGTGGTTCACGACCAGGTCGGCAACCCGACAAGCGCGGCCGACATCGCCGCCGCCTTGTGGAAGGTTGCCGGGCGCATCACCGCCGACCCGTCTGCACTTCGTGCCGGCACGTATCACATGACAGCGTCCGGAGAGGGGAGCTGGGCGGAGTTTGCAGAAGAAATCCTGCGCGTCAGCGCGGGGCTCGGCGGGCCGTCCGCGTCCGTCACCCGGATTACATCTGCTGAATACCCAACGCCGACGCGCAGGCCCGCGAACTCGCGGCTCGATTGCGCGAAGCTTTCGCGGGACTTTGGCGTAATCCTGCCGCATTGGCAGTCGAGTACACGTGCATGTGTTGAAGAGCTCGTCAGGACAAAGGGTTGGGCGTCATGAAGGGAATCATTCTCGCCGGAGGCAAGGGCACACGGCTCTATCCGATCACGCGCGGCATCTCGAAACAGCTGTTGCCGGTCTATGACAAGCCGATGATCTATCATCCGATCACGACGCTGATGATGGCGGGAATCCGCGAGCTGCTGATCATCTCGACGCCGGAAGCGATGCCGCTCTACAAGGCAACGCTGGGCGACGGCGGCGATTGGGGCGTGCGGTTCGATTACGCTGTCCAGCCCGAGGCACGCGGCCTCGCCGAGGCCTTCATAATCGGCGCAGATTTCGTCTCGGGCGGTCCCAGCGCGCTGGCGCTTGGCGATAACATGTTTTACGGCGCCGGCCTGCGCGCCGATCTCAAGCGCGCCGGCAGCCTCACCTCCGGCGCCGAGGTCTTTGCCTATCACGTGCCGAATCCGTCTGAGTTCGGCGTCGTCGAAATGACCGCCGATGGCGTTGCCCTCTCGATCGAGGAAAAGCCGGCGCGGCCGAAGAGCAACTGGGCGGTAACGGGCCTTTATTTCTACGACGCCGATGTCGTGAACATTGCGAAGGATGTGAAACCTTCCGCCCGCGGCGAACTCGAGATCACGGCGGTAAACGATGCCTATCTCCAGCGCGGCCAGCTGCGCGTGAATTGTCTGCCGCGCGGTACGGCCTGGCTCGATGCCGGAACCTTCGATGGCCTCATCCAGGCTTCGCAGTTCGTGCAGACCCTGGAAAAGCGCCAGGGCCTTAAAGTCGCCTGCCCGGAAGAAGTGGCCTGGCGCAGCGGTTTCATCTCTGACGAACAGCTAGAGCGGCTCGCGGCGGGCTATACCAACGAGTACGGCTCCTACCTCAAGGGCCTCCTTCTTGGGCAGGCCTGAGCAGGCCGGGAGCATCCTGCGGCCCGGCACCTGTGCACCCGTGTCTGCCGTGCGGCTGAGGCCTTCAAAGCTGGCTGGCTTTCAGCTAGACGCCGATAAGTGAAACCGCTCCGGGAGTGACCTCGATCATGCGCTTCGATCTCGTCTTCAAGCCTCACACGGCTCTTTTGCTCGCCGCTACCACGCTCGCGCTTGCTGCCTGCGATACCGGCACGCCCGTTCCGGCCTCCGCGCCTGAAGCTGTTGCTGAGCCCGCCGCAGCTTCCGAGACCGTCACGGCCACGGCGCAGACGAGCTGGAAATGGGCCGGCGGCGATCTTCAGGGCTGGACGGTCAATCTGCCGGACGCGGTCATCTCCTGGCCCGCCACAGGCGGTCTCAGCCTTGCCGCACCGGCGGCGCCGGCCGGTCCGGATCTCTTCATCCAAAGCCCGCTTATGTCCGTCGCCGGGAAGGACTATTCCCGCATCGCCGTAGATCTGGAAGCCGTTACGCCGGCATCGGATCTCGACCTGGCGATTTACTATTCAACGACCGCACATGGTGAGAGCTTTGACTATCGCGGCGGACCGCTCGATGGGACGCCCTTTGCCGCCGGCGAACGCCGTGTGCTGATCTACGACATGCTGAACCAGGCTGCCGGCGCTCCGGACTGGATGGAAAGCACCGTGACCCAACTCCGGTTCGACCTGCCGCAAGGCGCGAATTCGAACTATATCGTGCATTCGATCAAGCTTTGCCCAACCGAAGCCGCCGACTGCGGCTGAGCTGCGGCGACGGCCTCAGTCCTTCGCAGCGCGGACCTGAACCTTGCGGCTACTGAGCGCCCCGAGGTGCCAGGACATCCTGCCAAGCAACTGCACCAGCGGCGCCTTTCGGGCCGGCTCGCGCCAGAGGCCGGACTCGCGAACCTCATAGGCGCCCATTACGCCCGCGATCAGCCCGCGGAGCATCGGCTTGAAACGGGGCGTGAAACTGCTGCGCAAGAGCAGGTAAAGCGACAGCGCGATATGGCCGGGAAGGGTCAACAGCAGCACGGGCAGAGGCATGTTCTTTATATAGGTCCAGACGCGGTTGCGCGTGCCATGGAAGATCGAGAACGCGCTCTGATAGCCTGACAGCGCGCTTCCCGCATGATGCACCGCTGCCTTGTGCAGGAAGCGGCAATCATGGCCGAGCAGCTGCAGCCGGAACCCGAGATCCACATCTTCGCAATAGCAGAAGAATCGCTCGTCAAACCCGCCGATCTCGCAGAATAGGTCCGTCTCGTAGATCGCCGAGGCCCCGCAGCCTGAAAAGCACCAACCATCCGTATTCGGCATATGGCCCGCCGGGTGGCCGTATCCGCCCCGCCAGGGAATGCCGAGGCCGAAATAGGCGTCTCCCGCCCCGTCCATCAAGCCGGGCCTGCCCAGCATGTACTGAGCGCAGGCAAAGGCCTTCACGCCCGGATGCGCGCGGATGGCGGCGGCCACTTCTGCGAGCCAGTCTGGGGCCGCCTCGGCGTCCGGATTGAGAAGGGCCAGCCAGCGTCCTTGCGCCTTCTCGGCGGCGAGGTTGTTTCCCCGGGCAAAGCCGTGATTTTCCGTCTCCTTCATCAGCGTGAAGGCCGGTAACCCTGCCGTGTCGAGCCCTTCGGCAGACCCGTCAGTGGAGGCATTGTCGACCAGGATCACTTCGAAGTCCCGGTATGTCTGACGTTTCAGGGAATCGAGCGCGCCCTGCACATAGGCGCCGCCATTGTAATTGACGATCAGCACTGAAAAGTCAGGCGGGCTCGGCAAGCGGCAAACTCCTCGGAAGTCTCGTCGTTGCTTAGCTGGCGCCGTTGGCTTCTGGCAAGTTCGGCGTCAGTTGATCTCGTCCCAGAGCGCCATGGACTGGCAAACCGCCGGGTCTTGAAGGGCGGTGCGCGCAAGCGCCGAGAACTGGTCTGATTCTGACGCCGCCCAGACTCCGGCTGCGGCGTCAAAGGTCGTGAAGCCGATTTCCGACAGGCCCCGCGCAATCCGTGTGCAGATCACCCGCGCCGCATCTGCATCTCCTGTCTCGTTCAGCGCCGTGATCCGGTCGTTCATGTCGAGGCGCGAGAAGATATAGTCATAGACGCGCAGGTCTGCCCCGATCTGGAAGGAGAGCACATCTGAGGCGCTGATGCCGGTATAGTCGGGCAGATTGTCTTCGCCGCCCATGGTGTAGGTGGTGAACACGGACGGTATCGGCGGCTCGAGATAGACGACCCACTTGCCGACGCCTTCCTTCTTGCGCGTATCCTTGATGTTGCCGGGCGGCGGCATCTCGGCCCGGACCACGAGGATCGGATCGGACGTCCAGGACTTGATCGCGAAGGCGCCGGTCGATTGTTCGCTGATCGACTGGCCGAACAGAGAAGCAGACTGGGTGTTGAGGAAGTTCGACGCCTGCGCCATGGCGGGCGCGTTGAAGAAGGTCACCAGCGCCGAGGTCGGCGCGATCAGGTTCGCCGCGGTCTGCAGCGCGTTCATGACGTTCGCACCGGCTGTGGACTGTCGCTCGTCCGAGAGCTGCATCCGGAACCGGCCTTCGATTGTCGTGTTCGGGCTCACCTTGAAATAGGGCGTCGCATAGACCGACACGCTTTCGTTGGTCGACCAGGCTTCCCCCTTCGAATTGTCGGACTGGAAGGTCGAGGAGAACAGCGCCTTCGATGTCTTGATGTCGGGGTTCGAGATATCAAACTCGGCGAGCAGTGTGCGGGTCACATTGCGCGAGCCGAGCATGGTGCGCGCCAGCCATCCGCGGCTTTCCTTATCGTAGTTCCGCGTATCCTTCTTCG
>Ga0315900_10007176_pt1 | contig 14683 bp, 10 predicted proteins | sample LakEriMetagenome_FD_203521 | JGI IMG/M metagenome (GOLD analysis project Ga0315900, IMG submission 203521) | Freshwater fungal communities from buoy surface, Lake Erie, Ohio, United States - Buoy 12 MA114 | ecosystem: Environmental > Aquatic > Freshwater > Lake > Lake biofilm | place: USA: Lake...
TGCGTCGAGGTCGGGCTCGCGTCCGGCGCGCAGCGACTTCACTGCCTGCGCGAGCATCTCGTTGTACATCCCGAAGCCGACCTCCTGCATCTCGCCCGACTGGTTCTCGCCCAGCACCTCGCCCGCGCCGCGGATCTCGAGGTCGTGCATCGCGAGGTAGAAACCGGAACCCAGCTCCTCCATCATCTGGATGGCTTCGAGCCGCTTTCGGGCATCGGTCGAGACCGGGGCCTCGTCGTCGGTGAGCAGGTAGGCGTAGGCCTGGTGGTGCGATCGGCCGACCCGTCCGCGCAGCTGGTGCAACTGCGCGAGACCGAAGCGGTCGGCCCGGTCGATGACGATGGTGTTGGCCTGCGGCACGTCGATGCCGGTCTCGATGATGGTCGTGCACAGCAGCAGGTTGAACCGCTGCTGGTGGAAGTCACGCATCACGTACTCGAGTTCGCGCTCGCGCATCTGGCCGTGCGCCACGCGCACGCGGGCCTCGGGCAGCAGGGCTTCCAGGCGCTCGCGTTCGCGCTCGATGGTGCCGATGTCGTTGTGCACGAAATAGATCTGGCCACCGCGCCGCAGCTCGCGCTGGCAGGCCTCGCGGATCAGTCCGTCGGAGCGGCGCGAGACGAAGGTCCGGATCGCCAGTCGCTTCTCCGGTGCGGTGGCGATCACCGAGAAGTCGCGCAGGCCCTCCAGCGACATCGCGAGCGAGCGCGGGATGGGCGTGGCGGTGAGCGTGAGCACGTCGACCTCGGCCCGCAGCGACTTCAGGCGCTCCTTGTGGCGCACCCCGAAGCGGTGCTCCTCATCGATGATCACCAGCCCCAGGTCGCGGAAGCGCACGTCGGGCTGCACCAGGCGGTGGGTGCCGATCACGATGTCCACCTGTCCGGACGCAAGCCCCGCCAGCGCGGCCGCCTGCTCCTTCGCGGAGCGGAAGCGCGACAGTTCGGCGATGCGCACCGGCCAGTCGGCGAAGCGGTCGGAGAAGGTCTGCAGGTGCTGCTCGGCCAGCAGCGTGGTGGGGACCAGCACGGCGACCTGCCGGCCCTCGCTTACCGCGACGAAGGCCGCGCGCAGCGCAACCTCGGTCTTGCCGAAGCCCACGTCGCCGCAGACCAGCCGGTCCATCGGGCGTCCGGCGGTGAGGTCGGCGACCACCGCGTCGATGGCGGCCGCCTGGTCGGGCGTCTCCTCGAAGGGGAAGCCTTCGGCGAAGGCCTCGTAGTCGAGCGGCTTCAGGCGGAAGGCATGCCCGCGGCGTGCGGCGCGCTGGGCATAGAGGTTGAGCAGCTCCGCGGCGGTATCGCGTGCCTTGCGCGCGGCGCGCCGGCGTGCCTTCTCCCACTGGCCGCTGCCCAGCTGGTGCAGCGTCGCGGTCTCGGGCGGGCCCCCGGTGTAGCGGCCGATGAGGTGCAGTTGCGCGACCGGCACGTACAGCTTGTCGCCACCCGCGTAGTCGAGCTGCAGGAATTCGGTGATGCCCTCGCCCTGGTCGAGGCTCACCAGACCCGCGTAGCGGCCGATGCCGTGCTGCTCGTGCACCACCGGGTCGCCGATGCGCACCTCCGACAGGTCGCGCAGCATGTTCTCGGCCGACGCCTTGCGCGAACCGCGTCCGCCGCGGCTACGCGCCTGCTGCGCATAGAGTTCCGACTCGGTGACCACCGCCATGCCGGCTGCGGGCAGGCGAAAGCCCGCCCCGAGCGGCCCGGTGCCGAGCATCCAGGCATCCTCGGCGGCGACGAACGCGGCGAAGTCGGCGGCCTGCGGCAGCCGTACGCCGTGTTCGGAGAGCAGCTGGGCCAGGGTCTCGCGGCGTCCCGCGCTCTCGGCGAGCAGCAGCACCCGGGTGCCCGCGGCGCGAGCGGCGGCGGCGAAGTCGAGCAGTGCGCCAAGCGGCCGTTCGGCGCGGCGATCGACCATGAGTGGTGGCAGCGGCAGCGCCCACGGCGAGGCGACGGGTCCCGCTGCGTCTGGCGCAGGGTCGGACCCGGCATCCGCGCCGGGCGAGGCGACCGCCACGACCGGCGCCGCGACCGACGGCAGGTCGATCCGCGGATGCCCCGACAGCGCGCCGAAGAAGTCCTCGGCGCCGAGGAAGAGCTGGGCCGGCGGCAGCAGCGGGCGGTCGGCATCGCCCCGCAACAGGTCGTGCCGTCCCCGGGTGTCGCGCCAGAACTGCTCGACGGCCGCGCCCGGTTCGCCGTGGGTGATGACCGTGGCCTCGGCGGTGAGGTAGTCGAACACCGTGGCGGTCCGGTCGAAGAACAGCGGCAGGTAGTACTCGATGCCCGCCGGCGTCACCCGGTTGCTCACGTCCCGGTAGAGCCTGCGCCGCGACGGGTCACCCTCGAAGGCCGCCCGGAAGTTCTGCCGGAAGCGGGTGATGCCGGCCTCGTCGAGCGGGAATTCGCGCGCCGGCAGCAGGCGCACCTCCTGCACGGGGTAGATGCTGCGCTGGGTGTCGACGTCGAACGTGCGCAGCGTCTCGATGCCATCGTCGAACAGGTCGATGCGGTAGGGCAGCGCGCTGCCCATCGGGAACAGGTCGATGACGCCGCCGCGAAAACTGAACTCGCCGGGCGAGACCACCTGGGAGACATGCGCGTAGCCGGCGAACGCCAGCCGCTGGCGGAAGCGTTCGACGTCGATGCGATCGCCGCGCCGGAAGAAGAAGGTATGGGCGGCCAGGAACTCGGGAGGCGCGATCCGGTAGAGCGCGGTGGTGACCGGCAGGGTCACCACGTCGTAGTCGCCCTGGCTCATCTGCCAGAGGGTCTCCAGCCGCTCGGACACGAGGTCCTGGTGCGGCGAGAACGCGTCGTAGGGCAACGTTTCCCAGTCGGGCAGCTGGTGCACCCTGAGGCCGGGATCGAACCACGCGATCTCCTCGCGCAGGCGCGCGCTGTCCGGTGCGTCGGCCGTGATCACGGCCACCGGCCCCGCCTCGCGCGCCCAGCGGGCGATCACGAGGGCATCGGCCGACGGCGCGAGCGCGCTCGCGCGGTGTCGCTGGCCACGGACAGGTCGGGGAAAGGGTGGGAACACGTGATCGGCGCTCGAAGGGAGCCGGATTGTAGCGACGAGGCACGTCCGTGGTCGGACGGTCGTTCTCGTCCGCAGACCTGCCGTCGATCGACGGTGCGCGGGGGCGGGCTCGTCACGCCGGCACCGCGCCGCAGGCCGGCGGGCGGCGACCCGACGCAGTACGCGGCGGGGCCCCTGCGACCCTGCGCATGCCCGGATGCCGGAGCGGGCGCTCGCCCGCGCGGCCGGCGTACCGGCGCCGCTCGGGAGCGCGGATCGCTACACTCCCTGCCGTGCCCGCCACCCCCGCGCGTGGATGACCATGACCGCCCGTTCGTCGACCCGTCCGGATTCACCCGTATCGACCGCTGCCCTGCATGCGGTGGTCCCGGCTGCCGGCCGCGGGGCGCGGTTCGGCACGGCAGTCGCCAAGCAGTACGCACCGCTGCTCGGGGAGCCCCTCATCGTGCACACGGTGCGGGCGTTGCTGGCCGAGCCGCGCATTGGACGCGTGTGGCTGGTCCTGGCCGCCGACGACGAGGACTACGCCCGCAGCGGCGCGCAGCAGCGGATACAGGCGCTGGGCGAGCGGGTCGCCGTGCTGCGCTGTGGCGGCGAGACCCGCGCGCTCAGCGTGGGCCAGGCGCTCGCGCATCTTGCGCAACGCGAGGACGGTCCGGCCGCCGGCGACTGGATGCTGGTACACGATGCCGCGCGCCCCTGCCTGCCGGTCGAGGCCCTCGCCCGGCTGATCGATCGGGTACTGGCCGACGGCGAGGGCGGCCTGCTCGCCCTGCCGGTCGCCGATACGCTCAAGCGGGCCGATGCGGGCGATCGGGTGGAGTCGACACCCTCGCGCGAGCGGCTCTGGGCTGCCCAGACGCCTCAGATGTTCCGCCTGGAGGCGCTGGTGCGCGCGCTGCGCCGCGCGGGCCCCGGGGTGACCGACGAGGCCCAGGCGATGGAGACGCTCGGCATGCGTCCGCTGCTGGTTCGCGGCGACCCGGCCAACCTCAAGGTCACATGGCCGGCGGACCTTGCGCTGGCAGCCCTGTTCCTGGAGAGTGCGAAGCGATGAGCGATCACGACCGCCCCCCCTGCCGCATCGGCAGCGGCTTCGACGTGCACGCCCTGGTTCCCGGGCGCGCCCTGATCATCGGTGGCGTGCGCATCGAGCATCCGCTGGGGCTGGAAGGCCACTCCGATGCCGACGTGCTGCTGCATGCGATCTGCGATTCGCTGCTGGGCGCCGCGGCGCTGGGCGACATCGGTCGGCACTTCCCCGACAGCGATCCGCGCTGGAAAGGCGCCGACAGCCGCCGCCTGCTGCGGCACGTGCGAACGCTGGTCGGCGAGGCGGGCTGGCGAGTGGGCAACGTCGATGCGACGATCATCGCGCAGGCGCCGCGGATGGCACCCCATGTCACGCAGATGGTCGCGCACATCGCGGCCGACCTGCAGGTGGAGGCCGGGAGCGTGAACGTGAAGGCCACCACCACCGAACGCCTGGGCTTCACCGGCCGCGGCGAAGGGATCGCGGCCGAGGCGGTCGCACTGCTCTTGCGGGCCTGATCCGCGGGTTCGCGCCGGTCCGGCTCGCCTCGCCTGCCACCGGCCCACCGAAGCAGGCGTGCGTGCGCCCCCCGCGAGCGCAGACCGCGACGATGCCTGCCCGCAGCGGCGAGCGGCCGCCTCAGAGGAAGAGGTTCTGCTCCAGCGTGCGTCGAAGCCGCCGTGGTTCGGCCTTCGTGTAGTCCTTCTCCACGGACAGCACCAGCGAGCGGGCGAGCGGGGCCGGCAGCTGCCGCCGCAGGCGGCCCATGAACGCCGGGGAGGCGGCCAGCACCAGCCGGTCGAAGCTGCGGGTCCGGCGCGCGTGCTCGAGTTCCCCGACGAGTTCCTCGGCGAAGCGATCGGCCTCGTGCCGGCGCGGGTCGGTCGCGCGCTCGTGGCCGATGCCGCGTACGGCACCCGATCGTCCGTGGCCGACCGTATCGATGACGAGCTCGGCCCGCTTGGCGCGGCTGGCTGCGTGGTCGAACCATCGAACCTTGCGCAGCCCCTTGCCCGGGCCCCCGTTCTCGTACAGGCAGGCAGAGCTTGAATTGGCAACCAGAACCCAGGTGACGCTCATCACGTGCCCTCCTCAGGTTGACCGCGAGTCCATTATGCGCCGGTCGCGGTCTGGCGCAACCGATCCCGGCCTGCCGGTCCACCCCTCCGTCGGCCGTGCGCCGGGGCGCAGGGGATGCCGCACCGCGGTAGCGCCTCAGGGAGGCGGTGGGACTGCCCCGGGATCGATCGGCAGGTCGACCGTGACGGCGAGTCCGCCGCCATCGCGCGCCGACAGGCTGACGCGACCGCCATGGGCGCGGGCGATCCGCTCGACGACCGCGAGCCCGAGCCCGCTGCCTCGCCCGCCGCGTGCCGGATCGAGGCGTTCGAAGGGCGCGAATGCGCGGGTACGGTCCCCGGCGGCGATCCCCGGTCCACGATCGAGCACCTGCAGCCGGAGCCAACCCTCGCCCGATGCGCTGGTGCGAAGCTCCACGGGTGGTGCGCCGTGACGCTGTGCGTTGTCGAGCAGGTTGTCGACCAGCCGGCGCATCGACAGCGCGCGCAACCGGATCGGCGCGGTCGCCCCGGCCATGAAGTCGACCGCGGCACCCGCGCGGCGGGCGCGCTCGACCGACTGCGCGCAGAGGTCGTCGAGCCGCATCTCGACCAGCGGCTGCGCCTCGATGTCCTCGCGCGCGTAGGCGAGGAACTGGTCGATGATCGCGTCCATGTCCGCGATGTCCTCGGCCATTCCCGATGCCAGCCGGGTGTCGTCCCCGGGCAGCATCTCGATGGCCAGCCGCAACCGCGCGAGCGGGGTACGAAGATCGTGCGACACGCCCGCGAGCAGCACCTGGCGATCGGCGGCGAGCTGGCGCAGGCCGCTCGCCATTCCATTGAAAGCCCGCCCGAGGGCCGCCACCTCGGCCGGTCCGGTCTCGGGCAGCGCGGGCGGCTGCTCGCCCCGACCGAGCGCCTCGGCCGCCGGGACGGCCGCGCGCAGCCCGCGGGTGGTCCGCAGCATGATCAGCCACGCACCGACGATCGACAGCGCCAGCACGGCGAGGCCCCAGGCGAACCATCGCCACGGGAAGGGGCTGCGCTCGCGCGGCGCGGGCAGTTCGACCCAGAACCGGTCGCCATCGATCGCGAAGCTCACCCAGAGCCCCGGTTCGTCGCCGCGCGCGGTGTAGACGACGGTGTCGGGGCCCAGCCTGCGCTGCAGTTCGTCGACCACGATGCCCACCACGGGTCGACTGGCGAGTTCGCCCTCCGGCAGCACCGCGTCGTCGGGGTACACCCGGATGCCTTCGGCAGCGTCGAGTTCGGCGAGCAGCGCGCGTCGCCTTTCAGGCTGGGAGCCGACCAGGGCGGCGCGCGTGAGATTGACCACCGTGGCCGCGCGCTCGGCGATCTGGCGGGCACGCGGCTCGCGCGAGGCATACTCGGTGAGCGTGAACCAGGCCAGCTGCGAGGCCACGAGCAGCGGCACCAGCAGCAGCACCGTGCGCCAGAGCAGGCTCGACGGCAGCGGGAGTCTCACGTGGTCGTCCGGCGCGCAGCGCGAAGGCGGCGGGACTCAGCCCGCGGCCGCCTCGGGGACGAACACGTAGCCGAAACCCCAGACGGTCTGGATGAACCGCGGGCTGGCCGGATCGTCCTCGATCAGCTTGCGCAGGCGGGAGATCTGCACGTCGATGCTGCGATCGAAGGGTTCCAGCCCGCGCCCGCGAGCCAGTTCCATCAGGCGGTCGCGCGACATCGGCGTGCGGGGATGGGCCGCGAGCACGCGCAGCAGCGAGAATTCGCCGGTGGTCATCGGCACCGGCTGCCCATCGCGGGTGAGGCTGCGGGTGGTGGCGTCGAGCGTGTAGGGCCCGAAGCGCACGAGGCCGGTGGCGGCGTCGGGCGCGCCCGGTGGCACGAGCGGGCCACGGCGACGCAGGACGGCATGGATGCGCGCGACGAGTTCGCGCGGGTTGAACGGCTTGGGCAGGTAGTCGTCGGCGCCCAGCTCGAGACCGACGATCCGGTCGACCTCGTCGCCTCGCGCAGTGAGCATCACGATCGGCAGCTCCGGGCTCGCGGCGCGCAGTCGGCGGCAGATGGACAGGCCATCTTCGCCCGGCAGCATCAGGTCGAGCACCAGCAGGTCGGCGCCGGTGCGCGCGAGCGCGCGATCCATCGCCGCCGCGTCGGCGGCGCCGACGACCTGGAAGCCCTGTTCGCCGAGGTAGCGGGTGAGCAGTTCACGCAGGCGAGGGTCGTCGTCGACCACGAGGATGCGGGTCTTGAGGGTGCGGTCCATGCGCGCATCGTAAACGCGGCGAGCCCTGGCGGCGAGGCCGCGCTGTAACAGGGTGCTGCCAGGCGAGGCCCACGATACGGTTTGTTACAGACTGCGCAGGCGCTCGCGTCGCGTGGCGGGCGTGGCCGTCGTACGATCGGCCATGCTCGCGGGGATGGCCGCCGTTCGGGGCGCGGCGGCACGCGAAAGGCGGGAGAACACCGGATGGCGATCGGCGGCAGGCTGTGGGGGCGAGCAGGCGGAGCGCGGCGTGCGCGGATCGCACTCGTGCTCGCGCTGGCGTGCCCGTTGTGCCCGCTGCGAGCCGCGGGGCCGGACGTCGCGCCACCGCCGATGTCGCTCGGCGCGCCGCAGCTGCGCGCAGCGTGGGTGGCCGAGGGTGGACAGGGCTACGGCCGCCGCGAAGGCGGGCGCGAGCGCATGGAGCGTCGCGAGGCGCAGCACGAGGAACACATGCGTCGCCGGCGCGAGGCCTGGGAGCGTCGCGAGCGCATGACGCCCGAGGAGCGTCGCGGCTTGCGGCGCGATCTCCACGACGCCAACCGCGACCTGTACCGCCCCTGATCGCCGCACCGGCGTCGCCGGCGATCGTCCGGGATCCCGCGTCGGCCGCGAGCGGTGCCCCGAGGTCGCGCGCGGCTGCACGTCCCCTATCCCCGCGGGTAGGCCGTTCGCGCTCCGGTAGAATCCGCCGACCCCATGCGACTGCTTGCCATCGACACCACCTGCCGGACCTGCTCGGTGGCCCTCGCCGCGGGGGGGGACATCGCATGGCTGGAGGCCGGCGAGGGCGAGGGGCATGCCGCTCGCGTACTGCCCATGGCCGGGGAACTGCTCGCGGCCGCGGGGATGCGCCCGCACGACCTCGACGCCGTGGCTTTCGCCTGCGGCCCGGGCGCCTTCACCGGCGTCCGGATCGCCTGCGGGGTGGCCCAGGGCATGGCCTTCGCCGCGGGCCTGCCCGTGGTGCCCGTGGGGTCGCTGGCCTCGCTGGCGCTCGAGGCAGGGGAGGGCTGGGTGCTGGCCTGTCTGGACGCGCGCATGGGCGAGGTCTACCACGCCACGTTCCGCGTGACGGGCGATGGGGACTGCGAGCCGAAGACGGCCCCTGCGGTCTGCGCGCCCTCCGAACTGCCCGTGCCAGACCCGCAGGGCGTGCAATGGATCGGGGCGGGCGACGGGTTCCGCGTGCACGCCGAGGTGCTGCGCGAGCGTCTCGCCGCCACGCCGCTGCGGGCGGTGGCGGCCGACTGCCGTCCACACGCCCGCTCGGTGGCGAGGCTCGGCCTGCGCGCCCTCGCGGCGGGCCAGGCGATCGCGCCCGAGCGGGCCGCCCCGCTCTACGTGCGCAACAAGGTCGCGCTCGACGTCGGCGAACAGGCGGCGCTGCGGGCGCGGCAGGCGGAGGGTGCGCGATGAACCCGCGGCCCGCATTCGTTCGGGCCCGCGGATCGGTGCGCGGCGAGGTGCCCCGCCGCGGCCGGCGGCAGGGTGGGCGGGGGCGGGCCTTCGAAGCGTCGGCGGATGCACCGGCCCGCTCGCGCCGCGGGGAACGGTGGCGATGAGCGCCCGCTGGGACGAGCAGCCGCGGCTGCGCACGATGAACCGCGACGACCTCCCGGCGGTGATGGCGGTCGAGCGGGAGATCTACCCGTTCCCTTGGACCGAGGGCAATTTCCTCGACTCCCTCGCCGCGGGCTACGACGCCGCACTGCTGGAGTTCGGCGGGCATCTGCTCGGCTACCGGGTGATGCTGCTCGCGGCGGACGAGGCCCACCTGCTCAACCTGTCGGTGGCGGGGGCGTGGCAGCGGCGAGGATACGGGCGCCAGCTGCTGCTGGCGACGATGCTCGACGCGCAGCGCTCGGGTGCGCGCGTGATGCTGCTCGAGGTCCGGCCGTCGAACGAGGCCGCGATCGCGCTCTACGCGTCGGCCGGATTCCGGGTTCTCGGGACGCGGCGCGGCTACTATCCCGCCTCGGGCGGGCGCGAGGATGCGCGCGTGATGTCGGTCACGCTCTGAGCAACCGGCCGCAGGCTGAGCACGGGAGGGGTGATGGATCGGGCGGCACGGCGTCGGGCGATGCTCGAGGAGATGGGACTCGGGGTGCAGTGGCAATTGCGCCCCGGCGTGGGGGTCGATCCGGTCGCCTCCGCGCGGCCGCAGGCGGGGGACCTCATGCCGCCGGCCGGGGCGGCCACGCCCGCTGGCCGTGCGAACCCCGGGCCGGGGAGCGGCGGCGACCGAACGACCGCGATGTCGCGCGCGGCCGCGGCGTCCGCCGGCGACGTGGCGGCGTCGCGGTCGGCCGTCTCCGGTCCCTCGCAGGACGATCGCGCGGCGAGCGACCCGGACCCCGCAGGGTCGATGCCGGTCGATCCCCCCGCCGTCATGCCCCCGCGGCCCCCGGCCGACGGACGGGCGCAGGGCGCGGCCGATGCGCGTCGGTCGGCCGGGGATGCGCCCGCCGCGGCCGTCGCCCTGCCGCGCACCGATCGCGCGCGCGGGTCGATGGCTTCGGTCGCGACGTCATCGGGGTCGGCGCCCGCAGGCGGTGATCCGGAGCCCCCGTCGCCGCGCGCCGCGGACATCCTCGCGCTCGACTGGGAGCCGCTGGCCGATGCGGTCTCGGGCTGTACCGCCTGCTCGCTCGCCCGCACTCGCCGATGCACGGTCTTCGGCATCGGTGATCGACGTGCCCGCTGGATGTTCGTGGGCGAGGGGCCGGGGGCCGAGGAGGACGCGACCGGCTTGCCGTTCGTCGGCCAGGCCGGTCGACTGCTCGACAGCATGCTCGCCGCACTCGGCCTCGCCCGCGATCGCGACGTCTTCATCGCCAACATCGTGAAGTGCCGACCGCCCGGCAACCGCGTGCCGACGGCCGACGAGGTCGCGGCCTGCGAGCCTTTCCTGCATCGCCAGATCGCGCTGGTGCAGCCCGCGCTGATCATCGCGCTCGGCAAGACCGCGGCGGTCACGCTGCTCGGTCGCGAGCAGTCGATCGCCAGCATGCGCGGTCAGGTCTACCGCTACCGCGACACGCCGCTGGTGGTCACCTACCACCCGGCCTACCTGCTGCGCAATCTTCCGGAGAAGGCCAAGTCCTGGGAAGACCTCTGCTTTGCCCGCTCGCTGGTGCGCGGCGCGGCGCAGGACACGGACACGCAGGGGGCCGCGCCGACGGGCGGCTGAACCCCTCGGCGTCGCGGCCCGCGGCGGGGATCCCGCCGCTCGCGCGACGGATGCGCTCGACTGCGCCCCTTGCCGTCGGCGCTCGAACCGGCAGCGCCACCCCCGCGCCCCGATCGATCCGATGGCCGGTCGACCCTCGGGCCTGCGGCGCGAGGCGGGTTGACCGTGTCGCATCGATCCGGCCGGCACGCGTGGCCGTGCGGTCGGTTGAAATCCCGCTCAGCCGGCGCCGGGGCGGGGCTCGTCGCGCGTCGGTGCATGGCCTACCGCCTTCACGCGGACCCAGCGCACGGTCAGGGCGACGCCCAGCGCAACCACGGGCACGGCAAGGCCGGTGAGCAGTTCAGGCCTGACCGGCAGGCCCGCCGTGGTCACCCCCAGCGCGAGATAGTGGACGAGGCCGACCATGTAGTAGCTGATGGCCACCACCGACAGGCCCTCGACGGTCTGCTGCAGTCGCAGTTGCAGCCGCGCTCGCCGGTCCATCGAGGCGAGCAGCGCCTGGTTCTGGCGCTCGCGCACGATGTTGACCCGGGTCGACAGCAGGTTGCTCGTGCGGTTCACGCGCTGCGAGAGTTCCTGCAGCCGGCTGGTGAGCGATGCGCAGGTGGCCATCGCGGGGCTCAGGCGCCGTGCCATGAACTCGTCGATCGTCTGCAGGCCGGGCAGGCGCTGCTCGCGCAACTCCGCGATGCGCGAGCGCACGAGGTCGAAATAGGCGCGGCTCGCGCCGAACCGGAACTGGGTGGCGGCGAGCGCGTTCTCCACTCGAGCGGCAAGCGCGGTGAGTTCGCCGAGCAGGGTTTCGTCCGCGCGCTCCTCGCGGGCGATTTCCTCGGTGAGGGTGACCAGTTCCTGTTCGATTCGCACCACGCCCGGCGACACCCGGCGCGCGATGGGCAGCGACAGCAGTGCGAGCACGCGGTAGGCCTCGATCTCGAACAGGCGCTGCAGCATGCGCCCGGACTGCGAGGCGGTGAGCTGCCCGTCGATCAGCAGGAAGCGCTGGAACCCGTCGGGCTGCAGCCGGAAGTCGGTGAAGGCGGCGCCCGCGCCGTCGCCGATCGCCGATCCGACCACCGTGGCATCGCCGAAGCAGGTGGCGAGCAGCGCGTCGAGGTCGCGGTCGAGTCCGCCTGCCGGTGCGGGGACCAGCGCGGCATTGGCCGCGATGATCGTCTGGCCGGGGACGGCGGCCAGCCACTCCTGCGGCAACTGTTCGATCGCGGGTTCCGAGAACGGACGCGAGCCTTCGCCGGGCGTGGAGACGATGTAGGTCGAGAACTCGCCGTGGCGCTCCCACTTCAGCTGGTTCGTGCCGAAGCGGAGCGCGAACTGGGTGATGCCCTCGGCCGGTGGGACCTCGCCGTAGCGCTCGCACAGGCGCCCCAGGTGGGCGAGTTCGGCCGCCCGCTGGGGGGCATCGACAAGCACCGCGAGGTAGGAGGCCCGGGAGGGGGTGGCCGCAGGGTCGAACGGGCGCGCGTGCACCTCGTTGGCCGCCAGGAATCGGTCGGGCAGGTCCGGCGGCAGTCGGATCATCGGGCGGCTCCAGGCAGTCAGGGGCGCAGTCTAGCGTGAGGCTTGTGGCGGACGGTCGCGCACGAACGCGTCCTGCATCCCGAAGGGCAGGTCGACGCGACCGGGCGGGCAGTCGCCCTTTTCCCGCGACCGATCCGAAGGCACACTGCGGCCATGGGGGAGGGGACGACACTCGCGCCGGCACGGACCGGCCTCGCGGCCTTGCGGGTGCGACGCACCGGATGCCAGGATCGCCTCCGGCGCGGGCCGGGGAGGGCGCTCTTCGGTATCCTGCTCGCGGGCGTCGTGCTCGGTGCGACCGGCTGCGTCACGACCGCCAGCGCGCGTCCGAGCCCCGCAGGGGCGCCAACCGCCACCGCCGGTCCGCGCGCCGCCGTGATCGGGGCGCCGATCGGCCTCGCCCCGGGTGCGGCGCAGTTCTCGCTGCGGGCGTCCGCGGACCTGGTCGCGCTGGGCGAGCCCTACGCACCGGACCCGGTGCGCGTCGACTGCCCGGTGCCCGGCCGCGGGCGCTGGCTCGATGCGCGCCAGTGGGTCTACGACTTCGACCGCCCGTTGCCCGGCGGCGTCCGCTGCCGCTTCGAGCGGATCGACCCCTGGCGCAGCCTCGCCGGCGATGCGCTCGACGGGGCGCGGCGCTTCGAACTGCACACTGGCGGCCCCGCGGTGATCGCCACCGACCCGCCCGTCGGCATGCACGGGATCGACGAGCGCCAGGCGTTCGTGCTCGCGCTCGACGCGCCGGTATCCACGCCGAGCGTACTCGCGCATGCGCACTGCGCCGCCGAGGGCGTGAACGAGACGATCCCGTTGCAGGTGATCGAGGGCGACGAGCGGCGGGCGATCCTCGCCGGGCGCGCGGTGCGCCGATGGCCCGGCGAGGCGGAGCCGGCCACCGCGATCCGGGCCGATCGGGAATCGCGCCGGCTGGTCGTGCGCTGCGCCCGCACCCTGCCCCCGGATGCGGCGGTCGATCTCGTGTGGGGCAGCGGGGTCGCCACCCCCTCCGGCGAACAGGGGCATCCCGCGGTGCGTTTCGGCTATCGGACCCGGCCCCTGTTCCGCGCGCGTTTCTCCTGCACGCGCACCCAGGCCGGCGGGGATTGCGTGCCGGTGCTGCCGATGCGCGTCGATTTCTCGGCGCCCGCGGATCGCGCGTGGCTCGCGCAGGTGCGTCTGCGCGCGCCGGACGGACGGGTGATCCCCGGCGCGGTCGACGGGGAGGCGGCCGCCGACGAGCCGCAGCCCGCGTGGTGGCGGCGCTGGTGGGCGAGGATCCTCGCCTGGTTCGGACGCGCACCGCAGACGCGCACCGCGCAATGGCTGCTGTTCCGGGGGCCGTTCGAGCCGAACACCGCCTACACGCTCGAACTGCCCCCGGGCCTGCGCGACGACGCGGGCCGCGGGCTGGAGAACGCCGAGCGCTTCCCGCTTGCCGTGCGCACCGGAGAGGACCCGCCGCTGGTGCGCTTTGCCGCGCGTTTCGGGGTGATCGAGGCGCAGGCCGGCGCGCTGCTGCCGGTGACCGTGCGCAATCTCGACGGCGCGGAGGCGGCCGGCGGCGCGCGTGGGCGGATGCTGCGGCTCGAAGCCCCCACCCCGCGCGAGCTGGTCGCGTGGATCCGTCGCACCGAGGAGGCCTGGGGCGATGGCCAGGCGAGACGCGAGCCGCTGCTGCGCGAGGGCGCGGGCGTGCGCGCCTTCGAACTACCCCGGTCGACCCCCGCGCGCGACTTCGAAGTGATCGGCATCCCGCTCGGGGGGCCCGGCTTCTACGTGGTCGAGCTGGCGAGCCGGCGCCTCGGCGCGGCGCTGCTCGAGAGCGACGCGGCCCGCATCGAGCGCCAGTGGCAGGAGGCGGTCGGCGAGGCGAAGGCCGCCGGTCGCAAGCCCCCGCCGCGTCCGCCCGAGCCGCCCGCGCGACCGGCGGATGCCTACCACGTGCCTGCGACCGCCCTGGTCACCAATCTCGTCGCCCACTTCAAGCGCGGACGCGAGTCCTCGCTGGTCTGGATCACTTCCCTCGATCGGGGCGAGCCGGTCGCCGGCGCCCGCGTGAGGGTGCTCGACTGCGCAGGCACGGTGCACCACGACGCGGTCTCCGACCGCGCGGGCCTGGTGCGCATCGAGCGCGCGCTGCCGGCCGACGAGGCCCTGCCCCCGTGCGTGCAACGCGGCGATCGGCAACTCGTGGTGACGGTGACGCGGGGCGATGACTTCAGCTTCACCCTGTCGGGGTGGAGCGAGGGACTCGCGCCCTGGCGCTTCAACCTGCCCGCGGGCGATCACGACGGCCCGTACTCGTTGCGCGCGGTGCTCGACCGCACGCTGCTGCGCGCCGGCGAGACGGTGCACATGAAGCTCTTCGCGCGCGAGCGCGTGCGCACCGGGCTAGCCGTGCCGCCGCTCGCGCGCCTTGCCGGGCGCGTGGTCATCGAGCACCTGGGCAGCGGCCGACGGTTCGAGGCACCGGTGGCCTGGCAGCCCGACGGCAGCGCGGTCACGCAATGGGCGATACCCGCCGATGCAAGGCTGGGCGAATACGAGGTGCGCACGCT
>Ga0315900_10007177_pt1 | contig 14683 bp, 14 predicted proteins | sample LakEriMetagenome_FD_203521 | JGI IMG/M metagenome (GOLD analysis project Ga0315900, IMG submission 203521) | Freshwater fungal communities from buoy surface, Lake Erie, Ohio, United States - Buoy 12 MA114 | ecosystem: Environmental > Aquatic > Freshwater > Lake > Lake biofilm | place: USA: Lake...
GGTGTACCCCAGAAGCGGTTGCGCGAGATAGACCAGTCCGGCGCCGTTGCGAGCATATGCCCCATCTGCCCGTCGCGGATATGCTCAGGAATCCAGTTGATTTGCTTATTCAGCTCTACCGCGCGGTCACGGAATTTTGTCACCTCCACATACCAGCTCGGCATCGCGCGATAAATCAGCGGCTTGTCGGTGCGCCAGCAATGCGGGTAGTTGTGCTTGATCTCTTCTTCCTTGATAACGCGGTTCGTGCCATCCGGATAATGATTTTTGAGATAGGTAATGATTCGCAGATTCGCGAGTCCATATTTCTCGAGTTGCTCGGGTTTGTAGGGTTCGTCAGGGGATTTGTTGGTTTCTTGAATTACATTCAATCCCTTTAAAGAAAAAACTCCGTCATTCCGGCGAAGGCCGGAATCCACGTCTTCCTTCCTTGGATCCCAGCCTTCGCTGGGATGACGAGAAAGGGGAATATCAAATATCTCATCCGTATATTTCCCCTGCCCATCCACCGGAACGACAAGCTCGATACCGTTCGCCTCGCAGCATTTTTGATCTTCTTCACCGAAGCCCGGCGCCATATGCACGATGCCGGTGCCGTCGCCATCGGTGACGAACGATGATCCGTCGAGAATGCGGAAGGCGTCTTGAGATTTTCTTATTTCATCATCAAAGTAAGGAAATAACGGTTTATATTTACACCCGACTAAATCCCGACCTAAACATTCAATGTGTCCAGCTGCAGGCGATTCATCGCTAGTAATTGGCTTACCCCAGTGTAGAAATTCACTCTCTTTATGAGCATTTTGGCGCACCCAATTGGCACTAGCAAAGTATAAAGAACCTTCCTCATAAAATGCTCTGTAATTAACATCCAAACTAGCTGCTAGAGCTAAGTTTGATGGCAATGTCCAAGGAGTAGTAGTCCAAGCCAAAATAAAATATTTGGTAGGCTTAAATTCAGGATTTAAAATACTACCATCAGAACCTTTTGCTGCTTCAAATATTTGTACTTCCTGCTGTATATGCTCTGGCACATCTTTCAACTCAAAAGCCACCGTGATCGCCTTGTCCGCGCGCTCGCGGTAGCTGTTATCAAGTTTAGTTTCGAAGTTGGATAATGGCGTTTCCGCTGCCCATGAATACGGCATCACGCGGTAGGCTTCATAGACCAGCCCTTTATCATAGAGCTGTTTGAATGCCCACAGGACGGACTCCATGAAATTCTTGTCCATGGTCTTGTAGTCATTTTGGAAGTCCACCCAGCGCGCCTGACGGGTGACATAATATTCCCATTCATGGGTGTATTTCATGACCGACGTGCGGCAATGCTCGTTGAACTTGCCGATGCCGAAGTTGGTTATCGCGGCACGTCCTGAAATACCGAGTTCTTTTTCTGAACCCATTTCGGCAGGAAGGCCGTGGCAGTCCCACCCGAAGCGACGCTCAACACGTTTGCCTTTCATGGTCTGGTAGCGCGCGAATAGGTCTTTTACATAGCCAGTCAGCAAGTGGCCATAATGCGGCAATCCATTGGCAAATGGTGGACCGTCATAGAAAATAAATTCGTTATTCTTGCCCTGTTCTTTTGCGGGACGGTTTTCCACCGACTTCGAGAATGTTTTGTCTTTTTGCCATGCAGCAATCACTTGCTCTTCGAGCTTGGCGAAATCCGGATTCGGATCAACTTCTGGATAATATTTTTTTGCGGACGTGTTCATACTTGATTAACGATCTAGCTGATATATGAAAGGTTTGAAATAAAACATATATCAGTCGAATTCAACCGCGTACTAATAAATCATGCACGATAAACGCCTTACCACCCGCCTGATCCAGTATTGGGAGTCCATCAAGAAGGACAGGACCATGCCCGAGATCGCATGGCTAAATGCGTCTGCAATTGACGATATCTGGATGCATTGCTTCAAGCTCAAAGTGGAGCCATCAGGAATTGATAAGGCCTTGTATTACTACGATTATATGGGATCTGAAATTGTACAGGCTTACGGAAAAAATCTTACCGGTCAAACCATCCATGCCGCAAGCAAGGCGTTTCCTGGTGCACGCATTGTAAGCAAAGTCGATTCATTGCTTACCAACCCTGTACCGCTTAATGAAGAAGGCTCTTTTGTTAATACCCAAAGCAAGGTAGTAAAGTTTCGCTCCTGCATCGTTCCATTTGGTACGGAAGAGAATAAGTTAACGCATATTATCGGCGGTGTTTCCTGGAAGGCATTTTAGAAAGACGTTTATGAAAAAAGATACACAGATTATTCACCTGGGCCGCAGCCCGCACAAAAACTTCGGATTCGTCAATCCGCCCGTCTATCACGGCTCCACCGTACTATTTAAAACATTGGCTGATTATGAAGCCGGTGAACGGGATTATTACGATTTTGAAAAACTGCCAGTAAACGAATATTGTTCCCCGACTTATGGACGCTACGGAAGCCCAAGCAGTATTGAGCTTCAGAAAGCACTCACCGTTCTGGAAGGTGCAGATTACTCGATTCTCACCTCATCCGGTGTTTCCGCATTTACGGCCGCTCTCATGGGTCTACTGCGCGCAGGTGACCACCTGCTGATGGTGGATACAGTTTATGGCCCTACCCGCCGCCTGTGCAACGACGAACTCACCCGATTTGGTATCGAAGTTCAATATTACGACCCTATGATCGGCGCAGGCATTGAATCCCTGATGAAACCCAACACCAAAGTGGTGTATGTAGAAAGCCCGGGTTCACTAACGTTCGAAGTTCAGGATATACCCGCCATTGCTAAAGTAGCGCATGCGAAAGGTGCAGCGGTTGTGGCAGACAATACATGGGGAACGCTCTATTTCTCGAGGCCATATGATCTCGGTGTGGATGTATGTATTCACTCCGCCACCAAATACATTGCCGGTCATTCGGATATGGTGATGGGACTCATCACCTGCCGCAAAGAATATTATGAACCGATCCTGCGTTGCTTCCGTCATATGGGCGCATGTCTTGGCGCGAATGAGGTGTATCTTGCGCAGCGCGGTCTTCGCACATTGCCGGTTCGAATCCGCCATCAGGAAAAAACGGCACTCGAATTAGCAACATGGCTTAAAACCAGACCAGAAATAGAAAAGGTTCTGCACCCTGCCCTGCCTGACTGCCCGGGACATGAAATCTGGAAACGTGATTTCAGCGGTTCTTCTGGCCTGTTCTCGATTCTACTCAAGCCATATCCTCACAAGGCACAAGCCGCGATGCTGGATGGGCTACATCACTTCGGTATGGGCTACAGCTGGGGCGGATACGAAAGCCTGATTATTCCATTCAATCCGTCTAAAATTCGCACCGCCACTAAGTGGGAGCACAAGGGTATGTGCCTGCGTATCAATGTCGGGTTGGAGGACGTTGCCGATCTCAAGCAGGATCTGGAGGACGGTTTGAAACGCCTTTCAGCCGCCTAAAGCGATGCCTGCAATTTCACCTGAAACACTCAAGGAGATACGCTTTGACGAACAGGGCTTGATTCCGGTTATTGCGCAGCAGCATGACACCGGTGAAGTTCTTATGATGGCGTGGATGAATCTTGAATCTCTTACGCAGACCCTTGCTACTGGGCGCATGGTTTACTGGTCACGCTCACGTAATGAGCTCTGGCGAAAGGGCGACACATCTGGACATATTCAAATTATGAAATCACTTTTACTCGATTGCGATGGCGATGCGATTCTTGCCAAAGTTGACCAAACCGGACCCGCCTGCCATACGGGAAAGCGCAATTGTTTCTTTAGAACGCTGAATTAAAAGAAAAAGGTCAAAAACGCGCTGGAGGCCCTCTTTTCACGCATTTTAGCGATCCAGCCCTGCATATCATCCACCACTGTAATTCCGATACAGATTCCGATCGCAAGGATTAGTAAGTTGGAAATAACGATGCCAGCAAGATAATACGCTGTAGTTGCTGACTGCGGTACACTCGAAATATAGTAACCACCCAAGTAAAAAGACAATACTCCGAGTATCAGGCTGCTCATTAGATAGAGTTTTGAGCGCACCATACTCGCTGTTACGGCATATAAAACAATGGCTGTGATAAACGATTGTTTAAGGTACGGGAATTGGACAGCATCCATACTGATAAGGCCACCTATAAACAGCATCGTGACCACCCCCACGGGTAAAGCACCTGTAGCATATCCACCCAGTATCGTCGCCCACATGCCAATCAGCACAAACATCAGCATGAACGGTATATGCTGAACTGGAGACGCGAATCCTGCACTAAGGCCCGCACTCGCTGCACCGGAGGGCTGCACCAGCAAAAGCGGAAACGCCCCCAGCACGAATATCGCAAAGAAGATAGCTGCAAACCGATGACTGCTCATGGTGCTTTGTAAATTAATGTTAATAATGTATTACTTTTATACTTTTTTCTTTTACCGCGCAACTAATAGTGCCAAAACCCTTAGACAATTCGACCTATTGCGCATAACAACATGGTTATGCAATCAACACTCTACAGGTTAATACTACTGGGAATTCTGGCGGCTATATTGCCTGCTTCAACGCAAGCCGGTCCTAGAGAAATCGAGAATTTAACAGTTTTAGCCGATTCAACAATTTCAGGGCCGGTAAGTAAGCTATTACTGCAATTTAGTCGCATAGAAGGTGCGGCCGTCAGCGGAGTGTTTAAGACCGCGGACTCACACCTCAAGATCATCGAAGATGGTGAACCGGCGGATGTGTTGATTACCGCTAATCAGGAACTAATAGAATTATTAAAAGGAAAAGGGCTAATTGACGTTGCTTCGCCAACGGTTGTTGCACGAAATAAACTGGTGGTTCTTTCCTCAAAAAGCAATCCACTGAAACTTGAGAATATAAGCCTCGAGGATGTTTTAAAATCTAAGCATTCATGGGTGGTTTTAGATCCCGCTCTGTACCCAGAAGGAAAAACTGCGATTAACTTCCTAACGTCTGCATTAAGTGGCACAACATGGTTACCTGCAAGGAACTATAAAGAAGCAACCACAATGCTGGACAACTCTAAATCTCTTGGGCTACTTATGCCTCCCACGTCAGGCAAATCACTAGTTATGTATGATACCAATCAAGACAAATTGGTAATTACATACACGGCAGTTGTCGTTGCCAGCGAGAACATGGAAACAGCAAGAAAACTCATGCGCTTCCTTTCATCACCTGAAGCAGGACGCATAATTGAGGAATTAGGACTTAAAAAGCCTTAATATCCTATATGTAAGCAATATTCTTTCCGTCGCGGAAATCCTGAAGCTCTTGAATCTTGCTGGAATAACCAAGTTGTTTGTAGTCCGGACGGAAGAATGCGATTGGACTGCCAAACTTATCGTATACCGCACGGATCTCGCCGTTAAAATCGATCGCCGTACGTCCACTGCTAAGACTGATAACGCTATACATCGAGTCCATCGTATTCATACCTTCGTGGTAGAACTTTTGCGCAAGTTCTACAAAATCGTCGTATTCATATACGCCGAAGGAGGGGCCAAACTTACGGAAATTGTCTCCAAGCGGCGTGCTGCGCGACGCAGTTGCATTTTTCAGCAAGCTGGTAAACTGCTGCATCTCTTCTTTTAGAGCACTCATGAACGCCATAGTCAAATCTCCCGAACACAATTGGTTAATATTTCGTTAAAAATCGATAGAACTATATCAAAAAAGGTAAAAAAATCAAGATTCCAATTATGACAATCTGGTTACATCGCTTCTACGAGAGGCCATCTGGCTCTGGGCTCAAACGAAAAGTCGCTTCTCTCTTTGGACTGAAATCGCTGGATTCCCGCCCATGCAATCATGGCGGCATTATCTGTGCAAAGGGATAGCGGAGGTGCAACAAACTGGAGATTTCCTTTATTCGCTATAGCGTTAAGCGACTCTCTAATCGCTTTGTTTGCGGCCACACCTCCGGCCACAACCAACGTTTTCCCCTCGGGAAAGTCTTTTTTAAATCGCACCATCGCACGACTAACCCTGTCTTCTAAAATGCGAATCACTGTTGACTGGAAAGAGGCGCAAATATCGGCCCTGTCGTTATCGTTCAATGTACCGTTTACCGTCAATGGGGCAATGACATTACGCACAGCCGTTTTTAATCCAGAAAACGAAAAATCAAGCGTATCCCTTCCCTCAAGAGGCCTCGGAAAAGTAAAACGGTTCGCCTTACCGGATGTCGCGTAACGCTCAACCAGTGGCCCACCCGGATAGGATAATCCCATCATTTTTGCGGTTTTATCGAATGCTTCACCGAGTGCATCATCAATCGTGGTTCCATACAGATGATATTTTCCTAAAGACTCGACAGCCATTAACAAACAATGCCCACCTGAAACCAGTAGCAACAAAAAGGGGTATTCTACTTTGTCAGAAAGTCCACCGCTTAAGGCATGCCCTTCGAGATGATTCACGGCGATAAATGGTTTGTTCCATACCGACGCCAACGATTTTGCCATCATCACACCTACGATAACCCCGCCAATCAAACCGGGGCCGCCCGTCACGGCAATACCGTCAAGCTGCGCGTGCGTTATACCCGCCTGCTCAATCGCTCTGTGAATGACCCCTTCCAGATGGTCAATGTGCGAGCGCGCCGCAATCTCCGGCACTACTCCACCATACGGCAGATGCTCCTTCGTCTGAGAGAGGATTATATTAGATAATATGGTTCCATCAGAGCGCACGACTGCGGCAGATGTTTCATCGCAACTTGTTTCGATGCCCAGAACCAACATATGAAATTTCCAAATTTGCCGCTTTTTCCGTTTTGACTGCGCTTGTCATAACCGATAACATAGTCATTCCAAGAAAAAAGAGATGTTTTTTGCTTGGATAAAAATAACTATAATTATATGATTTATAGTGCTTTTATCCAATTAATAATGATACATAAAATGTCCCATTATTAATTGGAAGCACTATAACCGTCACATGCAATATCCCGCACACATACGCATTGCGACCCGTAGCAGCAAACTGGCCCTTGCGCAGGCATACCTGGTTCGGGATGCACTGTCAAAAGCAGCGCAGGTACAGGGGTTTGACCTGCTGTGTGAAATTATTCCAATGCAGACATCCGGTGACAAGAACCTGGATCACCCTCTCTCTGAAATTGGTGGAAAGGGCTTATTCACAAAGGAGCTGGAAACCTCACTGCTTACGAAAACCACTGATATTGCCGTGCATTCACTGAAAGACATGCCAACCCAATTACCGGAGGGTCTTATCCTTGGTGCCGTGCTTGAACGTGAAGACCCCAGCGACGTGCTTGTATCAGATTATCCTTCCCTTGAAGCACTACCAAATTTAGCCACCGTTGGCACGTCTTCGCTGAGAAGAGCCGCTTTGGTGAAGTCCGTACGGCCTGATCTGAACATCATTCCGTTTCGGGGAAACGTGAATACACGGCTTGAAAAGATACGTGCACGTACCGCGGATGCAACCTTGCTCGCATTGGCCGGACTCAAGCGGCTTGGGCTTGAAAGCCATGCAAGCTGTATACTCGACCCAGCCGTCTTCACACCGGCAGTCGGTCAGGGAGTGATCTGTATAGAATGCCGGGAGGGAGATGCGGTCACCATGGCACTGCTTCAACATATTCATCATGCACAAACACAGTATGCTGTGGATGCCGAACGGTCACTATTACGGGTTCTGGACGGTTCATGTCGCACTCCCATCGGTGGATATGCTTCACTAAGTCAGAATACACTCACATTACGTGGATTCGTTGCAACGCTGGATGGCAGTACGTATTGGCGCACTGAAAGAATAGGCTCTGCGGATGATGCCGTCCGTATGGGTGAGGATGCCGGAAGAGAACTGAAGGCCCGCGCCGGAAGTGCTGTTTTCTCACATGACTGAGAAAAAAATACTCCTCACCAGACCGCTTGAGGATTCTGCCAGTATGCAGCTGATATTGGATAGCATGGGTATTGCCAGCGTAATTTCGCCCTTACTAAGAATTGAAGTAATTCCCCTGCCCCCTTTGTTTACCGAGACGTTGAGGAACGCCCCACCGCAAGGCATCATACTCACCAGCAAACATGCTGCATCTGCACTACCCGGTCTGGGTGTGCCACTCGCAACACCCGTATTTGCGGTAGGCGAAGCGACGGCTGAATCGGTTAGAGCGCAGGGATTTAAAGTGGTTACATCTTCCACAGGTAATGCGGAGCAACTTGTAAAACATATTGTTATGGCCAGTTCTACGAGGTTAAACCCTCTCGTGTATCTTCGCGGTGAAGACGTAGCCTTCGATATGGAAGGATCTCTCAAACAGCACGCATTACCCTTGATATCCGTATGCGTCTATCGCACGGTACACTCGGACTCACTCACCACTGAAACCTTGCAGCATTTGGAATCTGGACTGATATCTGGGATTGTTTTTTTCTCTGCCGCGACCGCACGGATCTATCGCGGCCTTATTGAGGATGCTGGGCTGGAATATTACCATAACAAGGTAGTTGCTATCTGCATAAGTGATGACGTCAGACAGGTGCTTGATGGAATACCCTTCAAAGAGAGTATCGTTTCTCCAAAACCCGGTTTGGAATACGTCATTGATACGATTCGCCTACACGTATTCGCCGCTTGAGCAAACACAAGCGCCAATATATAAGTATTTCGTTATGAATGAAAATCTCCCCTCTGATATACAGCCCAAGAAAAAGTCACATCTGGTGAATACGGTGTTGTTTGCCGTACTTCTGGCACTGCTGGGATGGTCTGGTATGCAATATCAGGCGTTGAACGCTCCCTCGGCAACCCCACCAACTTCTGTCTCAAAACAGATTGCCATTCTGGAAGAAAAAAACCGCATACTGGAGCAGCGTATTGTAACGCTTGAACAGAAATATGGCTCTGCCGAAAAAGTTGATGCAAACACATTTGCAGCGAATGATACCAGTGAATGGGCTGAACGCATTGGTATTCTCGAAAGCAGAATAAACGAACTAAATAACCATATATCTAACCCAACGGCTCCCATCTCCCCTCCGACTGGCCAGTCACCGCCACCACCTCCCCCGCATGAAGCGGTTTCGGTTCTGGAATCACGGATCGCTGCACTGGAATCTGTTCAGATGGCAGACGAAAAACTACGCCCACGCATGGTCGCAACCCTTAACACTTTCTACCAGCTTCAGAGCATGGTGTTGCTTGGAAAACCATATGCTGACGAATATACGCAATTTTCTGAGATGATAGGCGATGCGCAGGGACTAAATGAATCCTTGGATATTCTGAACAGCTATTCGGATGAAGGCGTGCCAACGCTGCCAGAATTGACCAAAGAGTTTTCAGAACTTGTGCGTATTGCTCTCAAGCCTTCCCTGCCAGAGAATTCAACATTCAGCGAGCGCCTGAAATCCAATCTATCTTCACTGGTAGTTATACGCAAGGTAGGCGAGCATCAAAAAGGGCTCTCGCTTGAGGCGATCCTTGCCAGAGCAGAAGCACACCTCGACAAAGGTGAATTGGAAGCTGCAGTTGCTGAAGTGGAATCTATGACCGTATCCGAACAGGGACAGTTTACCGACTGGCTCAGTGACGCTCGCACACGACTGAGCATTCCTGCAACCTTATCCGATATTCAGCAGGCATTGCTGCAGTCGTTCTCGCATCGGGAATAGAAACGCATGAGCGTCGCACGTATCGTTTTATGGGTTTTGGCATTGACGGGCATTGGCTGGTTTGCTGCAACGCTCGCCGACCACCCGGGGCGCGTAGTGCTTGAATGGGAAAGCACGCGCATGGAGATGTCTGTTGTACTGATGCTGCTGATTGGATTTGCGCTGGTCGCCACTCTTATTGGAATATTCCGCACCTTCATATGGGTTGTCACCACACCGAAGCGGTGGTCGAGCGCAATCAGCGATAAAAAGCAGGAACAGGGCTTACAGGCACTCACCGAAGCATTTGCGGCTATGGCGTTATCCGATTATGTGTTTGCACGTAAGCAAACGGAGAAGGCACAAAAACTATTGGATAACTCTCCCCTTTCGCTGCTTTTTTCTGCACAGCTTGCAAGATTAGAAGGCGACGAAGGAAAAACGCGCAAGTATCTTGAGCAGATGCTGTCCAATCCACAGACCGAATTTGTAGCAACCCGCGGACTGGTGGAAACCTATCGCCGCAGAGAAGACTGGCGCAAAGCGACTGAGCAGGCAGAAAAAGCGTATACACTTCGACCAAAAGACAAGTGGGTGGCAACCACGCTCATTGATCTCTACTCACGCCAGAAACGCTGGCAGGAAGCATTACAGGTGGCGGAAAAGTCCTATAAAAAGAGTGTGGTGAATGCGTCTGAATACCGTCGTTACTGGGCTATTATCCATTTCGAACATGGGCGTAAGCTTGTTGAAGCAAAAGAATGGCAGAATGCAAAAACCTTTCTTCAGCAGGCACACAAAAAATGCCCGGAATTTGTGCCGGTATCCGTTCTGCTTGCTAAAACTCATCACGCCGAAGGTAAAGCGGAACAAGGGTTCAAAGTACTTCAACAGACATGGAAGCTATCACCACATCCAGACCTCGCTACCACATTGCATCTGATTTTTGCTGATGAGGTGGCGACAAAACGCCTCAAGCGCGTTGAGAAACTGGTTTCCTCCTGCATGGAGCATCCTGAAAGTCAGATTGCACTTGGGGAGGCAGCATTGCTCGCAAATGAACTGTCTCAGGCTCGCCACCTGCTTCAGCTGGCCTATGCACAGGAAGAATCGGTTCGGGTTTGCCGGTTGATGGCAGAGCTATGCCAGCGGGATGCTTCCTCTTCTGGCGATGCCACTACCTGGCTCATGAAAGCCAGCAGCGCAAAATCAGATCCTGTTTGGATATGCCAGAACTGCGGAAACAGCGAAATACATTGGGATAGTCATTGCTCCCAATGCAGCTCATTCGACAGCTTCCAGTGGGAAGCAAAAACCGCTTCTTATGCTGTCGTTACTACTTCTGCTTTTCCAGAAGCGGCTTAGGATCTGCTATATTTGAATCGTATTTGATTTCTTTCAAATCACGAACGGATTTTACCGGTACCATTGGCGGTACTGTTTCTGGTGCGGGAACATTAGCCGGACGCTCCACCATAACCTTAGGCTGATCCGGAACAGTGGGAGGGGTTACAGTTCCAGGAGTTACCGCAGATGAACCCGTTGCTCCAGTTCCGACCGAAGAAGTAGATAAAGAGGAAGGTGCTCCAGACATTTTCGCAGTATCTGATTTCATTCCATCAGGCTTTGCTGCAACAGACTTTTCTGATGGTGCGGCAGTTCCTGTTGTGCTTGCGTTGCCTTCCGTCTTTTTCCTTGATACCGATTTTGAAGAAGAAGACTTACCCTTCTTTTTCTTGGTCGTTCCATCGGAATACACAAGACATTCACGTGACGGTTTTACACGCTTCTTGGTCGGCTGTTTTTTGGGTTGTTTTTTGATGCGATAGGTTTTGCTTTCCCCTTTTGGCGAATTCATTGCCGCGTTATCTTCATACACACGTACCGGTGGTGAAACCGTTTCCACCTGAGGCTCTGAGGTCGCAGCGGTCTGGGCATCTTTTGGAAAACGCTTTACATAAACCGACTGCGTACCACTCTCATTTTTCCATGGGTTGAAGGTAGAGTTCATGCGGTAATCGTATGTCGGATCTTTTGGTGCAGTTCCAACCTCATCGTTCCAGTCCGTACGGTTCCCCGGTTCCTGATAACCCACCAATCGGGTTTTGGCATTTGGGAGTGGGTCCTTATAGCAGACAATGTCGCCAAAGTTCTTATAGCAATAGCGTGAAGGAAATGGCTGTGGTGGTTTATCAATCACACGGCGATCCGGGTCGAAATAATAGTCGAGTTTATCTTTTGAGAGCGCAACCTCACGCTCCACCGTTTGCTGAGCACGTGTGCCACTTGCGCGTATTTCAGCGCAGGAGGCTAGAATTATACATGACAAGAAAAGTAAAATAGCGCGCTGCATAAGGATACCTGTTTTTCTTTTATCCTACCTCTTTACATAGGGGTTCATCAATCGGCAGATTTTGCCGCCTTTACCAATGCTGAAACCCCTTCTCGGTAGCTTGGGTAGCGAAGTTCCACCCCTAGCTTCTCACGGATTTTTTGGTTTGAAACACGCCGGTTACTATTATAAAATTCCCTTGCCATTTCAGATAGTTGAGCCGCTTCAAATGGCAGCATAGGCGGTGGGGGTATCTGCATGAGGGTACAGGCATAACTTACCACTTCATGTGCAGGTGCGGGTTCATTGTCACAGACGTTGAAAATCTCGCCACGGAGCGGGGATTCCATTGAGCGATGGAGCGTCTGTGCAATATCCTCAACATGGATTCGTGAGAAAACCTGTCCTTCCTTAAAAACTCTTCGCGCACTGCCGGTTCGGATTTCATCGACTACACTTCGCCCCGGACCATATATCCCTGCCAACCGAAACACATTCGCACCAGCAATATGGGTAAGCCAGTTTTGCTCTGCATCCACTCGTCGCCTGAGACGCTCGCTCGGTGGATTTAGCAGGGTTTCCTCGTCAACCCATGCCCCTTGATGATCGCCATATACACCGGTCGTTGAAAGATAGGCAAACCACTCAAGTTTTCGAGCAGATTGTAATGCGCTCATATAACGATGCGAAACCGGATCGCCCTCGGCTGTGGGAACAACAGAATGCACAATATGGGATACTTCATTCCAAACAGAATCAGGAATACTTTCGAGCGCATAGACCGTATAGCCTTGCGCCTCAAGGTAGCTTTTGCGTCCCGCATCTCGGGTAGTACCGATAATGTTCCACGCGCTGGGATCGAGACGTTTTATGAGATATTCTGCTGAATACCCAAGACCGAAGCAAAGCAGCGTGCGTTTCACACTTAGCTCAGTTTTTTCTTGAGCAATTCGTTGAGCGCGGCCGGATTCACCTTACCGCCGGAGGCCTTCATCACCTGCCCCACGAAGAATGCAAAAAGCTTGTCCTTACCCGACTTGTATTCGGCTACTTTATCCGGATTTGCGTTTAGCACTTCATCAATCACCTTCTCGATTGCGCCGGTATCCGTCACCTGCTTCATGCCCTTCTCTTCGACAATCACAGTAGCATCCTTGCCCGTCTCCATCATGAGATCGAGCACGTCTTTTGCAATTTTTCCGGATATCGTATTGTCCTCAATCAGCGAGAGTAATCCAATCATTTTCTTTGCATCGACCGGTGACTGCTCAATCTCAAGCCCGGCTTTACCGAGTCTTCCGAACAATTCAGAGATGATCCAGTTTGCAGCAAGTTTTCCATCTTTTACTTTGGCAATCACCTGCTCATAGAAATCGCCGGTGTTTTTTTCCGCTACCAGAATGGTCGCATCATAGGGAGAAAGCCCAAGCGTTTCCACGTAGCGTTTCTTTTTCTGGTCTGGCAGCTCCGGTAGTGTCGCTTTGATGGCATCTACAAATGCCTGATCAAATTCCAACGGGAGCAAGTCCGGATCTGGAAAATAGCGATAGTCCATCGCATCTTCTTTACTGCGCATGGTGCGCGTTTCACCAGTAGACGGATCAAAGAGGCGGGTTTCCTGATCCACCGTGCCGCCGTTTTCCAATATCTCCACCTGACGCACGGCCTCATATTCAATAGCTTTCATGAGATAGCGCATCGAGTTCACGTTCTTGATTTCGCAGCGCGTGCCGAATGGATCATTGCTGCTACGGCGAACAGACACGTTAGCGTCGCAGCGCATGTTGCCTTTATCCATATCCCCATCGCAGGTGCCGAGATAGCGAAGGATAGAGCGCAATTTCTTCACATACGCCCCCGCTTCTTCGGGTGAGCGCATTTCCGGTTCGGAGACAATCTCCATCAACGCAACACCGGAACGGTTGAGGTCGATAAAGCTATATTTAGGGCTGTGCTCGTGCAAACTTTTTCCGGCGTCCTGCTCCAGATGCAGGCGGGTGATACCCACCGTTTTTACGGAACCGTCCGGCAGATCGATATCGATATGGCCCTTACCCACGATTGGGTCCAGATACTGAGAAATCTGGTAGCCCGCAGGTAGATCAGGATAGAAATAGTTTTTACGATCGAAAATGGAGGTCAGGTTAATTTTTGCGTTGATACCAAGTCCAGTGCGTACCGCCTGCTCAATACAGGTTTCATTGATCACTGGAAGCATACCGGGCATGCCAGCGTCCACCAGCGAAACGTTCATATTCGGCTCGGAGCCAAAATCGTTCGGTGCACCCGAAAATAATTTTGACTTAGAAGATACCTGTGCATGGACTTCCAGTCCAATCACCAGCTCCCAGTTTCCGGTTTTGCCTTGTACAGTGTAGGTACTCATACGTCATTCACCCTTACGGAATAGTAAACCAAGTTGGCAAAATGCCATTATTATGCAGCGCAGCATGCGCATGAAAGAAAATCATCGGCAGGAAAAATACCGAAACATCGAACATCGTTTTGCGCACAAATTTCGGACGTGTTTCTATGATTTCGGATTCTATCCAGAGCTTGAGGTTTGGAATCCAGCGGGGGACCTCGCGCGTATATTGTGCATAGGGTTCACCAAACTTCGCAAGCAGGAACTCTTCTTCTTTCTTTACCACCAACGGGTAATAGAGAACGAATGCGCCAACCAACACTAGCAGCAACGCAATGACACCGGATTGCAGGCC
>Ga0315900_10007178_pt1 | contig 14682 bp, 25 predicted proteins | sample LakEriMetagenome_FD_203521 | JGI IMG/M metagenome (GOLD analysis project Ga0315900, IMG submission 203521) | Freshwater fungal communities from buoy surface, Lake Erie, Ohio, United States - Buoy 12 MA114 | ecosystem: Environmental > Aquatic > Freshwater > Lake > Lake biofilm | place: USA: Lake...
CCGCTGAGGCCGCCGCCGGGCTCCTCCTGCTGTTGGCGGATCGAAGGATTAAGCCCGGGTGTCAATGGCATGATCAGTTCCCTTTGCCTTCTAGCAGGCGCGTAATTTCGTCGACGAAACGCTCGAGACCTTCGCGGGCCGCCATATTATCATCTTTGCCTTGGATCTCATAGACGCGCACGTAATCGTTTGGCTCTTTGCCCCAAACTGTGACTTTGAACTTGCCAAGGCCATGGCCATGCGCGGGAGGGGCGTCGATCACGTCGACGACGGCGTTTGCTTGTATCATTTGGATTCCGATTAAATTGGGTAGAGCGGCTGCTCTTGATTGCCGGTGTGCATTCTACCTTCATCGAGACCAGCAGTCCATTCAGACCCACGAACAAGCAGGCCTATCTCGCGCAGGTGTTTTAACGCCATGCTTGCCGTATCGACCAGGTCATCATGCTTGCCGCGCGGAAACTGCGCAGCCTGATTGATGACGGTCTCGGCCCAGGACCGATCAGGCGCGTAGATCAGGCCCTCAGCAAATAGATGCTGGATCGAATAAAGACGCGCCAACTTGTCCAAGCCCTTCGGGTCGATCAGCTGGACGGCGAACTCATCGTATCCATAAACGCGGCGCAGCTCTTGCGCGACGCTGTAGCCGCTCGCTTTGTTCTCGATCAAAAGCTTTTCAACTCCGTAGCTGTCCATGGTCTCTTGGACCTTATCGATCAGCTCATGCAGCTCGAGGCGCTCGGCCCACGCATACATGAGCATGCAACGCGGGTGCTCCTCTTTGTATTGGCGATTGAGGATAGCCATTTGCCCGTCTGCGCCCATCGAGCGGGTGACGACAGCTGTCTGGTCGCCACCCTTCCAGACGCCCCAGACGGTCATTGCGCTTGGGTCGTTTTCGCTTTTGGTTGTGTAGGCAGTGTCGACCGCGGCGATTACATAATCAAAGGGCGGATAGGATGGCTGCTCCCATGGCGTCCACCATTCGCGCTTGATGACGCCGCCGCCCCGTGGCTCGGGGCTTTGCTGGAACTGCCCTGCGACGGCGTATGGTCCCATAGCGTTCTCATCCCGATCGACCACAACCTCGGGAAAACGAGACGGAAAAATAAGCTCGCCTTCGTCTGTGCGCGGGTCTTCGAGGCCGAGCATAGTGGGGAATGCCCGCCCCGGCTCGTAGCGCATCGGAAGCATAATATGATCATAGCCGAGGCCTTTATCGATAATCACGCCCGAGACGTCTTCTTCATGCAGGCGCTGCATGATGACGACGATGGCGCTTTCCATTGGTTTGTTGAGGCGCGTCGGGACCGCCTCGAGGAACCACTCGATCGTGCTCGCGCGTTGCTGGTCCGAGTTCGCGCCCTCGACGCTGTGCGGGTCATCGATGATGACGCGGTCGCCGCGTGCGCCCGTGATGGAGCCGGCCGCGACGGCTTGGCGAAAGCCTGTCGATGTGAGCTCGAACTTGGTCTTTTGATTCTGATCTTTGGTTATCTGAACGCGATCGCCCCATCGCGCTTGATACCAATCTGATTCGATCAGTCTGCGCATCTTGGTCGAATCACGGATCGCGAGATCCATCGAGTGCGACGCGCACAGGTAACGCAGGTGCGGCATATTCTTTGGGCCCCATTCCCAGGAAGGCCAAAAGACGTTGGTGAGGAGCGATTTCATCATGCCTGGAGGCACGTTAATCAGCAGCCGATTGTAAGGCGTGCCGTCGTCCAGCTCGACGCCGTATGTGATTGCCTCGAGTGATTCGGCGATTAGATCGACATGCCAATTGTGAATGTATGGAGCGCCCGGCTCGACGATATGCCATGCCTGTCTGATAAACTCAGCAAGACTTTCCTCGCACTCATCGCGGCTGATGCTGATGAGTGTTTCAATTGCATCGATCTTTTTGCCGAATAATTCGACGATCAATGCGAGCTCCCTTCTGGCCAGACGACAAGATTGTTTTGCTTGGCGCGATTAATTGAACGCATGATTGCTTCAACAAATAATTTAAATTCTTGCTGCGCTTCGTCTTCGCTGTTCATGACTGAGCACAAAACGCACGCTGTTGCTGATGCAAGGATCTGCATAGCCATATGCGGATCGTGCGATTGTTCTAATATGCGTATCACTTCATTTGTTCCGCTTACAATGGCGCGAAGCTCTTCGTCTCTCTCTTCGTCGCCATTATCATTCATTTTGATTCGACCGCGGCCATCAGCGCAGCCTTTAATGCCTCACGCTGATTTTCATCAAGCTCGCGGGTATCGATCTTCGTCACTGATTCGGTTTTGATTGCGCCACCGTCAGGCCCGCTGACTTCGGTGACCTTACGCTCGGTGTAATCATCGCGGAAGCGCGCCTGCATACTTGTCTTCCAAACTAGCGCGTTGAACTTGTCTAAATACATGCCGCCGCGGCCTGCCTGCTCCCACCAACGCTGCTCTTCAAGCTTTGCGCGCGATAGAGCTGTGGAAAAATCTTCATGGGAGGCGGCCCAATCAAACAGCGTCGTCCTATCCACATCGCACGCGAGCGCCCACTCGACCATGCCTGCGCCTGTCTTTGCGAGCTCAATTATCTTCTCACAGAACTCAGGCTTATACTTGCTAGGACGGCCCACGGGGCGTTTTTTTGGGGCTTCGTCTGTCATTAGAAATCATCCTCGCTAACAAGATTGCGGAGCTCTTTTACTTTCTCGCGCAATCCATCTGCCTGCTTACGAAGATCGTTTATCGCATCTTCCAGCGTGTTCAACTGACGCTTTACATATGCAGTTGGGTCTTTTTTTGATAGGGCTTCTTGGGCGTAGGTATCATCATCATCTTCAAAAAAGATGTCTTCGCCGCTGGTCCATCTCCAATCGTCTATCTTTATGCCTTGTGCAATTGGCGCGTCTGGTGGCGTTCCCTGCTCAACCAAAAATTGTTTCCAGCCTTTTTTGAGCGGGTAAGAAAGTCCGAGATAGGTTACCGCCTCGCGCGTCCAGGCCCCGTTCTTTAATTCGAAAGCTTTCTCGATTTCATATAAATTTGCGTATGTAAGTCTCATCTCAATTACAATTCTCGGGTTGGGTTACAGTGCAGTGAAATAGATATTTCGCTGGAGCTGTGCATCCTGCCAGCAATGAAAAGCCTACCAGGATGAAGCTATAGGTCGCAGCCACAGCCAACGCCCGCACTGTAATTTCTTTCATAACACTATCCCCTAAAAGTGTTTCACCCCGAGATGATAACATACTCGGGGCGATTTGTTTATTTATTAAAAATCATCGTCAGCTACTGCTGGCTTATCCTTTGCGCGATCCATTGCTGCCTTTCCCAGGGGGGTGTCCGCCAGCATGCCCAAAGCATCCATATAGACAGCCAAAAGAGCTTGCTCCTCTGCCCTCTTGGCAGCATCCTGCTTGCGAAGGGCGATAATCTTTTTAATGATCTTTGGATCAAACCCATTGCTCTTGGCCTCGAGATAAACTTCTTTGATGTCTCCGGCGATTGCCTCTTTTTCTTCCTCGAGTTTTTCGATGCGCTCAACGATCGCCTTTATTTGATTGTTGGTTACCATTTTTTATTCCTTCCTCAATTTGATGGCAGATATGATTTGCCATGTGCCAGCAATAGTCACAGGTCTCGAGACAGGGTTCTGATGGGTCTGCGGCCGTTATGCTTCCATATCCATCTCGATTACGATTTATCGTGGCCCCGAAGGTGCAGATCCCACGAGCAACTATTTTTCTTAAATTTACGTCCATGTCAATTTTTCCTATTGACTGAAGTTTCTTCATTGTGTAGTATCTTCATATTGAGATTGATAACCGCTGGAGATTGACAATGACAAACGCTTCAAACACCGCCGCTCTCGCTGATGCCTACGCTGCCCTCAAGTATGAGGAGAAGGCTTTAGCCGCTCGCATCGACACGCTCAAGGGCGAGATCATCGCTGTCGGCGAGCGCGAGATCGTTGGCGACACCGTCGTCGTCGCGCTGGTCGACAAGAAAGGCGCAGAGACGCTTGACAAGGCAGCTGCCCTCTCCCTCCTCCAGCAGCTCGGCGCTACGCCTGAGCAGATCGCTGCGCTGATCAAAGTTGGCAAGCCTACGACGGCTCTGCAGATCAAAGCAAAGCTCGAGCTCGCAATCTAATGCGAGCCCTGCAGCTGATCCTCATAACACTGGCGGGCACGTTGATCGTGCCTGCACTCTCCCTTGCAACTTTATATTTTGTTTACCGCTAAAATGGAGGCATCGATGAAGCAATACATCAAGAAGCCTTTGCCTGACGACAGGCTTCACTCGCAAAGTGACGAAGCTCTAAAGTTTTTGGTCAAAACTTATAAGGATCTTTTGTCTAAACGAGATGAGCCGTCATACGTAAAATGCGTGCAGGATAGAATTAACGATATTTATAGCGTTCTTGGATATCGTTGCGCCCTTGATTACATCGAAAAATATGGAGATTGATATGTCTGCTTTTATCGTTAACAACATGACGATCCATCGTTGCCTTTATGGTCTATGCTACGCCAAGCTTGCTTTTGGCTATAGCCCGTCAGTTGGCCAGAAGCTTCTCGATTTGAATACGCGTGCAGTCAATGCGCGCTACAACGAGAAAGACCCTGCTCCTAAATTTGAAAGCGTGGGCGAAGTCGACGTCTCAAAAATGAGCGCCGTAAAAGCTTTGCATTGCTTGCGTTATCAGTGCAGCGAAGGCGACATCCCAAAGGATCCGCTATTTAAAAAGATTTCTCGCGCTATCGAGATCCTGTCGGAGGATATTGTTTGCAACTTGCCAGCGTGGAACGATGAACCTTGGGACGGTTGACAAGTGAAGAAACTTCATATAGGCTCCGAATCATTGAGATTGATAGGAGCCCATTATGACTATTCACGTAACACCACACGATCATGTAGAGTTTGAATCAGCCTACGTCCGCGCAGCAGAATCAATCATCAAAGGCCGCGCAGCAGAAAAGAAACTGCGCACCTTCAAAGAGAACAACCCAGATGGCGAAGAACTAATCAAGTTCATAGCTGACAAAGCTTTTACATGGGCTGACGAAAACGACTGGGATCGCGCCTGCAACGAAATTCGCAATCTAAAACCACGCACATTTTTTGATAAAATCCATCTTTCTATTTTGGAATGGGGTGCGCCTACTCAGGGTCAGGCTGACGCTGTGCGCCGCATCTTGGACCAAGAGAAAGTCAAAAAAGCTGAATGGGCAGCACGCGATGCTCTCTCGCAGCACATTGGCGATGTTGGCAGCAAGATTGAAGTAGAAGCCGTCGTTTACTTCAAGACAGGCTTTTCTAACCAGTGGGGCTACACCACCATCACTGGCTTCCGCGCAGGCGATAACATCATCATCCACAAGGGCTCTGGACCCGGTGGCGAGAAAGGTGACCGCGTTATCCTCAAGGCTACTGTCAAAGAGCACGGCGAGCGCAATGGCGTGAAGCAAACAATAGTTACGCGTCCAAAAGTAACAATCATTGAGGAGGAGGCGTAAGCCTCCTTCTTGACACTGTGAAGAAACTTCCTATAATACGAATCATCGATTGATATGGAGATTGATATGACAAAAGCACCAAAGCCAGACTTCATTGTTCACGCAGGCGAGTGGGCAACTGTGTGGCAGTTTCAACCTGTATCTGCACAAGCAATAGAGCTCGTTGATGATCTTAACTTGGAAGATTGGCAGTGGACTAACAATGGCATGTTTGCCGTTGATCATCGCCCTGCACGCGATCTTGCTCGCTACATCGTCGGCGAAGGCCTAACAGTGTTTCACCCTGAGTATGGATATTTTGGAGGTTGATATAATGGACCAGAAACGCCCATACATCCTTGCGTCTAATCAGCTGTGCTACGACGCCAATCCCACACTGTGGAACACCTTTTGCGCATTGACTGGCCGACCTATTGGCCAGCCTAATTATAACTGGACCGAACAAGATGTTGTTATCGCCATGCTTGCAAGAGGATTAAATAAACATGACACCACAAAAAATGATTCAGATAATGGAACGCCAAGGAATGTCGAACCAGGACATAGCTTCAATATCAGGCGTAACATATCGACAGGTAATGTCATGGCGGTCAGGCCAACATCCAGTTCCGATGATGCTGTCCTTTTTATTGTTGGCTCTTGACGAAGGCCAGCTCAGCTCAGACTGGCTTGTAGACGCATTACAAAATGAATTATCGGAGAAAGTGTGATGGATAATTATTACGACCAAGACCCAGATGTAATGCAAGAGAAAGCTACAAAATTAGCAACAAAAATGCTTGAAAAAGCAAAAGGCTCGCACAACCTTGAAATAATATACGCAAACATGAGAATCATGACTTTTTTAATAAGTCAGGGTTTCGATAATAAAGAAAATGCTTATCAGTTTATGGCAGGACTATTTGATGTTGGTGATGAACTCTTAAAAGAACTTGAAGAAGATGGCTTTGCCAAATGGTCTAAAAAATAAAATTGGGGGAGGGCAAAGAACCTCCCCCTTTTTGCACGCATAGTTGTCACGCGATGAGTGCATATTTCTGTTTTCTATACAGAGCTCCATGGTAGCGAACATAAACCCGCCATTTAATTATTGTCACAAGGCAGGCGGGTAAAACCTTTGTGATTCCTAAAACGGAATGTCGTCGCCCTTCTCCCAATCAAAGCCTTCGGGAGCGCCATCTATTGGCGGCGTTTCGTCAAATATACCCTCTTCCGTGGAAGATCCAACAGGCGTTTGCAGAGGGTCTACAACTTGCGTTTTTGTGCGCGTGACTGTCGCGCCTTCAAACACATGCTTGGCCTTAACCACGTCCGGGAAGGCAGAAATCATGTGTGAAATTTCTTCCAACGTGTAGACGTTAATTTTACGACCTTCCGCAAGAATGCGATTCGCCAGCTGAGGCTCTCGGACGATCGTTGCCACTGTGCCGTCTTCAAGACATACCTCCCATATGGCTGGATCAAGAACCTGCGCGCCATTTGCTTCTGCTGCCTTGTCGAGCGCAGTCCAAGCTTTTGCCATACGCCCAGCTTCTCTACGAACATCCTCGAGGCCTCCTGTCCATCTCGCCTGACTGGTTAGATATCTTTGCCGATCGAACTTCTCCCTGAGCTCTGTGCTCACCAGGAGACGCAGCCGGTCGCGACCCCACTTGAGCTCGAGCTCGACCTCCATCGCGTCCGCCTCATCCAGCGCAGCTCTGCCGGCGATATACATGCCAGGCGTCGCCATCCATGGAATTGGCTTGTAGGTAACCGGGACGCCCCGATCGACCTTATTCTTGCTTATCGGTGTTTTCCGAGCTGCCATTGCTTACTCCAATCTCAATATCAACTTTTTTTTGTTCATCAATAATCGCGCGGATGAGCAGCATCGCCGTCTCACCCAATTTGAGACACCCGCAGGACGGATCCCTCGGCGCATTTTTAACAATCGCCAAGAACCGCTCCATGCGGCCGCCAGTCAGCTGTGGGGGTAATTCCGAGGGGATCATTTCAATATCCAATCATCAGAACGCCGTGAAGGCTAAACCGACGTCAGCGCGTCTGTCAAGCGACGCGAAGCGGCGGAGCCTTAGCGTAGCCGCGAAGCGGAGCGGAGGGGGGTAAACCCCCCGTAGGGGGGTAGGGGGGAACCATGAAAAAATTGTTCTTAGGGAACAACGACTTATCAACGATTTATTGATAAAAGCGTTTGTAGACGCTAAGATTGTCTTTGACATCAAATAGTTGCAAGCAGCCATTTTTACAGTCCCTTCCCTTTTTTAAGACCCTTTTTGTTACCCTTCTCACCCCAAATATCGGTGATGATAACGTCCTGCCGATGCCACAAGTTTACATATTTCTGACAGACCTCGACAGACAAACCAAACGAATCACTGAGTCGCTCGGCGGCATTACGATCCGATTCTTTTCCGCGTCCCCATGGGTATCCACCCTTCCACGCGTCATCGATTGCCTGCACCATCTTTCGGCACATATCCATGTCGGGTTCTTTTTCCGTCTCCTGACGGCCTCCAAAGCCCGTAGGCGCGTCTTTTGTGTTTGCAGCTGGGGTAGTAGGGGCGATCATCGCGCAAGCCACCAGCGAGCTGTCTGCAAGGCCAATAGCTACCTCCACAAGCTCAAAGGCAATTTCCCAGCCGTCGGCCGCCTCCTTGATCTTTCTAGCCGTCATCGTTCCTGTCATAGCCGGCTTTTCACGCTCGATATGAAGCGCGACATTGGCTGAGCCTTCAAAGACCGTCGACCCACGCATAGACGTCCCGCCGCCCTTAGCTACGTGGTGAATGCCAATGACCGCGCAGCCGAATGCATGCCTGATTGCATCGCAGCCCTGAACGTAAAGCGTTATGTCTTTCTGCAAATTTTCATCAGCTCCAGGCAGCACCCTCGAGACCGTATCGACAAAAATCGCGATAGGCTTTTCGTTACAGTAATTTTCAATCTCATGTTTGATTGTCTGAATTAACTTCACAATGTGCGAAGGATCTACAAAGTTCATCGATTCGCGGATAAAGTGAAAATTCTTCTTATTTATCTTTCTGCCTGTCTTTTTCTCCCACGCCTGCATGCGGAACTTCATGTCCGTCGAGCCCTCGGAGGAGATGTAAAGGACAGGGCCATGCTTGTTGATCTTGCGTCCCCACCAATGCGTGATGTCGACGTCGCAGAGTGAGAAGGCTAGATCGAGCGCGACGAAAGTCTTACCGCATCCTGGAACGCCGTAGATGAAAGCCATTGCGCTTTCGATCATAAGCTTTTCGATCAAAAAGACCGGATCAGGCAAATTATAAATATCATCTACCCGCAGGACTTCGAACAGATTAGTTGGCTTTGGGTCGACAACAGTGAAGACTTGCTTGGGCGTATCCCATTCTTCGTCATCTGATTCGGGTTGCGGTTTATTCTCTGAATTTTCCGCAACTGCCTCGAGCACGGGTGAAAAGTTTTTCAGGCCCTGCTCGATTTGTTCAGCGAAAGGGACGTCACGCTTATCCTGACGCGGCTTTGGCTGCTTGGCGGCATCTAGAACCTTATCCCAGTCCCGCATCGAGGCCTTCCACTTGGCCTTAAACTCTGTGTAGCCTCTTCCCTCCTTTTCGAGCAGCGCAGCCTTGTCAGCTCCGGGACCATGCGGGAGACGCGTCTCTACCTTGCTCAGATAAATCTGAAAGAGATCATCGCGCTCATTATCAAAAACTGATGGATTGGTTGGCTCGATAGGACAATCGCGCGCAAGATCGACTAACCGCGCCCATATCATCCTAAACATTTTATCTTCGCGGCCGTCCTGAATATTACCCCACGCGTTTGTCGCATGCTCAGGAGACGCAGTTCTTTGCGTCGGATCGCTTGGCGTATGGCCACCATACTTTTCTGCAAGAAGATCTATTTGCTCACACAGAAACTGAGGCGCTTCTGCAATCTCCAGGTTCCACGGCTCTTTGCCTTCAATCCATTCGTATCGCTGCCCGCTTTGATGCATTGACGGGGCCGCGACGATAAAGCCGCCGACGCCTCGGATATCAACGCCTATAGATGTTTTTATTGTTGGTGGGTTCCAACCTTCCGGCGCTCGGAAGAGGATCTGCAGACCGCCTCCGCCCGTGCGCTGCGTAGGTGATTCGAGATCAGCCGCACGCTCCTGCATGTCGAGGCAGCAAGACCACCAGAGAGCTGCATCAGGTTTTGAGTGCGTATCGAGATCAACGACAAAAACGCGGCCGCTACAGTTGCCTGTAAGTATGCCGATATTGTTTCGCTTGTCGTCGACATGCGCAAACCAACTTGCAAATGTTGCATCATCAACAAGCTCGTTTTGGAAGTCGCGCCATTCCTTCAGGGCAGGCCTTTTCCAATTATGGATTGCCCTGCTGGGATAGTATGATGGGACAGCCTGCAGCCCGAGCGAGCGATACAAACGCGCGTAGTCTGCAAGACTTGCAAAGTCTTCTTCAAAATCAGGTAGCATGAGGAGGGGCCTCTATATATCGATTGATTAAAGTTGTGGTTTTTTGTATATTCCTATTGTTACATTGGCTTTTGTCATTGTAATCCTCCCTTGGACTTTATGGGGTCTCGCAAGAGACCCTTATTTTTTTGTCTGTGCGCCGTAGAGCGCGAGCAATGCAGCTTCAGCTCGGCCGTCATCTTTCTTCCGTCTAAAATGATCAGAAAAAGGCCATGTGCTGATTGCCAGCGCGCGTGATTTTTCCTTGTCAGATGTCAGGCTAAAATACTTTTTCCATTTACCCGGCGTGACAAAAACAACTGGGATATGCAAAGCGCCAATAACGCCTTTTGCAATCCCATATGAAACGCCAAAATTAAAGGAGCTCGATACGCCCTGCCGCGGCATAGCGTGAACAATCTCGACCACAGCAAGGTCCGGCGCGTATTGTTTAATTAAATCATGCAAGGCAGACGCGTTTATTTCCTTGCCAACAACTGGCACATCATAGACTGATATGCCCGCGCGTTGATCAGGAAAATAAAACGCAACAGCTCCACTGATTCCGGGATCAAGCCCCATGATACATTTCATTATGCCGCTTTCACTACATACGCCTTGCGTTGATTCTCAATCCATCCTTCGTCGGCGTTAACGAAAACGGGTTGTATGAATATTTTCTTGGTTTCTTTGTTGCCTTCACCAAAGTGCTGATTGCGAATATGTCCGCGGCGTCTATGCGGACGAACGCTTCCGCCAGAACTTTCATTTGAGCGAAATGTTTCAGTAATTTTGCCAATTTTTATTGTTGTTATGTATCTATGCGTGCGTGGGCGTTTTTTGCTTTTAGGACCATGCTTTTTTATTTCCTGAGTTTCTTTTACAACATTTTTTGTTGCAAGCATTGTTATCAATGTCGTCAACAATGCGCTTTGCAATAAGCGCAATTGATTTTCTAAATCTTTTGAATATTGATCAAAATCTAACCCTCTATCTATTGCCTCAATTTCCATTGTTTCAATAAATTTCGGATCATCCAAATAAAAATATTTAATTTTGTTGCCATCCATCATTCCCCAACACCAACTATAATTAACCATATCTTCATCAAAATCATAACGAAACCTATATGTAACAGGCGTATCTGCGCGCTCGGCCCTAAATTCATATTTAACATTTTTTAGAAGCCACTCAGCAATTCTTCGCGGCGAAATAGTTGCATAGATATCAAAATGCCTAATTGGCGGATAATAAATATCAAGTTCAGACATATCCTTTGACGTAGACATAACGTCTTCACGCGTCACGGCATTCCATATTTCTTGCGGTAAAATAAATAGTTGCCTATCGACGACTTCCATCTCAATCTCCATATGATTCCCGGTCCGGGCCATAAACGCTAATGCCAAATATAAAAATTTGTCAATGCCGCAAAATGCAGTTGACGGGGAATGGCCGCGCCGCTAGATCTAGTGCGAATCGATATTGAGGTGTTATGAACAACGATCCATTTGCCGCATACGGCATCCAGCATCTATCTCCCTCTACCTGCAACCTGTTCATCGGGTCGCAAGCCGCATTTGTATTAGACAAGTGCATGAAAAAGAAAGGCACTGTTGGCGCAGCCGCCCATCGCGGGTCAGCCGTTGAGAAGGGTATTGTCTATGGCCTGGAGACAGGTGTTTTAGATGATGAATGCATAAAGGTAGCAAAGGATGAGTTCTGGAGACTTATGGTTTTATCGAGCGACCCTGCCGCCGAAAAAGAAGAAGCCGCAGTTCCTGAAATGGTTAAAATCGGCCTTAAAGAATTGCGAGGATATGGACCGCCAACATCTGCCCAAGGTAAAATTGAGTATAGGTTTGACTCGATCGCGGTCCCCTTTATTGGTTACTATGATATTGAATGGGCGAATCACAACATACTGGTAGATATAAAAACAACACATGCGCTTCCTTCCAAAGTTTCTACAAACCATGCTCGACAAGTTTCTTTGTATGTTACTGCCATGGGCAATGAACGTGACCCAAGAGTTACTTATGTCACGCCGAAAAAGTCTGCGACGTATCGGGTTGAAAATGTATCTGAGCATGTCAAAAATCTGGAGCGAATCGGTCTTGCGATCCAACGGTTTTTATCGATAAGCGAAGATCCTATGGAGCTTGCACAGCATGTAATGCCTGATGTGGAAAGCTTTTATTTTAAAGATCCAATGACGCGACAATCTGTGTTTGAGATTTGGGGGGTGTAATGGATACAAAAAATTATCATAAGTTTGGGTTCATTCGACTCAATGAAAAGATAAATTCATACGAATCTTTTAGAGAGTGGGATGGAGATGATATGGATATTATTGATGTTGAGGATTCTGAAAATAGAGAAATATTTGTGAAGGCCAGAGACCTATGTTTTATAGGTGAGGTAAGCTTTAAAGATTCATCAACAATGTGGTGCATTAGAGCACGAGGAGATGATCGATCTCGTTTGGTTGAAGAAAGCGAAGGTGAGATTTTTAAGCAGCTAGAGAATATACATCCTAGCATGCGATAGAGAGATTGCCCGATACGGGCGAAGGCAAGCGGTGAGCCAGATCATCGCACAATGTAAATGGAGAATGGTTATGGCATTTGGTGGATTTTTTGATGGTGTCGGTGAAGGTGGTTCATTCCTTCCGATCGTTAAATATGATGCGCGCTCAGGCCGTATCTCACGTCGTGACCGCGAGAATGGCGAGAACAATGACGTCGATATCACAAAGAGCTTCAAGGCAATCTTTGATTTTGAAAATGTCGAGATCGGATGGATTAATTTTAATACAGGCGGCGCTCCTGATTTCCGCGTCGCTCGTTATGCTGATGGCGCTGCTGTCGATAAGCCAGCCGGCGAAGGGTTCAAGCGGGGCGTGCGTCTCGTCGTCAAGCTTTCAAAAGAATGCGGTGGCGATGTCAGAGAATTTGCCAGCAATGCAGCTGCATTCTTGGACGGAGCAAAAGCTCTAATGGATGCTTATGAAGCAGGATCAAAAGCCAATCCTGGTAAGTTGCCTGTTGTTGTATTGGAGGATTCGGTTGCGAAGACTTCGAGCGGAGGGGCTCTGAAGACGACGAACTATGTGCCTGTGTGGAAGATTGCTTCATGGGTTAACCGCCCTGACGATCTTGTTTATACGGCGCGTAGTTCGTCGAGCGCCTCTTCTCCATCTTCTGATGGGCCTGTATCCACAGGATCAACAAAGGTATCTGCACCAGCAGGAGAAGATGATTTTGGATAATGCGAATTAGGTGACGGGGCCCACCGTCATCTAATACGGGGTGTGGTAGGACCCGCAAAGCACTGCCACACCCCTTCACACAAGGAATGGACATGCGTTTTTTGGTCACGATGAATATGCCGTCGTTCAATAATAATCTGGTTCACCAAGTTAATGTTGAGCACGCCGCTTCGAAAACATTAGAAGATTTCATTACGGCTTTAACCGATAATGATTTTGTGCTTGTCGAAGAATTTTATCGAGATCCAACGACGGGACTAGAAAACAGCCGGGGCCAGCTGGCTTTAAATTATCGCTTCGTTGGTAAAGTGAAGATCATGAACGGCGAAGCATTCCAAAACACTCAACTGAAACGAGATCGATATGACAATAACCGCAAATCCGCATGAACTTCTTCATCAAGCAGCTAATGTTTTACAAGAGCGCGCACAGACGCACGGCGATTTTGAAAATAATTTTCAGCTGATTGCTGATATTTTTTCGCTTCGCATTGGTCGCGACTTTCATCCTTATGAAGTCTGCGTTCTTCTTGAGTGCGTGAAAGACGCGCGTATGTTTGCCAATCCTACAAACGTAGATAATTATCTCGACGGGATTAACTATCGCGCTTTTGCTGCTTTATTTGCACAAGACTATGTTGGCAGCCAAGCCGCCAATTCAGGCGTGGCTTACATCAAAAAGAATGAGCTTAAAAAAGCAGACATGAATCCTGTGCAGGTTATCAATAAAGGCGCGGGTGTTTTAAATAAAAGCACCTTTAAACCTAAGACAGTGAACCAGGTTGAGCCATCAACTGTCGCTGTAAATCTTGATAGCCTATCTGACGAAATCGAACGTGCAGCTACAATTTGAGGATATTGATATGAGCACGAATGATACAAAAATAATAAGACGTAGATTGCAAAGGACTGAAGTCTTTAAGATCTATGATCTTTTGAAAAAGGTTGGCCAGAAAAAAGAAGGCAATTTATATGTTTACAACGAGGGCTGGAGCGATGCGGCCGTCGCAAATAAAATCGATCCAACCATCTCGCACTGGAGCATTAAGGATATACGCCAAGAATCTTTTGGTCACTTGGTAAAAGCTCCAGAGCAAACGGGTAGAGCCTCCGGCCTGTCTAAGAAAATTGAAGACCTAGAAAATATAGTTAAAAACCTTTCAGAAAGGCTCACAACAAACGAGCGCGGACTGGATCACTGCCGAGACATGATAGGCATAAGAATGATCAGAAGCGGCGCAGAAAATAAAGCCGATTTTGAATAAATATCGGGGCCTACGGGCCCCGGTTTCTTTTCCGGCTATATGTGATAAAATTGATATTCGGAGATTCGCCGTGGAAGAAGATTGCGCATATTATAAATACGTCCCACATCATCAGCAGAAGGCCTGGGAAGAAGCTGGATGGGTGTTTGATAAGGATCTAGGGCCGCCACACGCGGCATACGCAA
>Ga0315900_10007180_pt1 | contig 14680 bp, 8 predicted proteins | sample LakEriMetagenome_FD_203521 | JGI IMG/M metagenome (GOLD analysis project Ga0315900, IMG submission 203521) | Freshwater fungal communities from buoy surface, Lake Erie, Ohio, United States - Buoy 12 MA114 | ecosystem: Environmental > Aquatic > Freshwater > Lake > Lake biofilm | place: USA: Lake...
GGCGGCGGGGTGGGCTGGAGGTGGCCGGGAGGGTGGTGGCCCGGTGCGGGCGCGGAATGGGCGGGGGGTCGGGCGCATCCGTACACGTACCTTACCACAAGGTGGCTTGAGGTGCAAGGGGGAGGGTTGGTTTTTGTGGGGGTGGCGGTACTTGGGCAGCTGGCACGAGCGGGTTGACGAACATCCGTAACAAGTGACCTCTCCAACCTTCCCGCGCCGACCACCCGTTCCACCAACGGCGACAGCCTTCGGCTGACCCAATGAGTGAAGAGACCATGGACAGCAACGGTCGGTTGGAGTCAGCCAGCGCATCGGGCACTCACCCAGTACAATGCGGTTCGGCAGTTTCCTGCCTCTTCCGATCGATCGTCGCAAGCATCTCGAAGTAGATTTGGGGGCTATTCGTGGATTTGACTCCTGACAAAGCGACTGAAATCAAGCAGCGCGTCGAGCAGGTCATGCGTTTCCTCGCGGAAGTGGCGCGACGCCGCAACCCGGTAGTGCGACGCTGGACCGAGTACGACTGGACCCTAGACCTATCCACTCTGCCGCGCCATCCGGCGGTGAAGGTTGGCGCAGAGAACGACGACTCGTCCATAGTGCTCTGGGTCAAACGCCCGAAGGAGACGCCCTGCGATCCACCGCCACAGTTGATCGCGGATTGGGTGCTGCCAGGCTGGGCGCTTCCGGACGGTGATGCTCAGTTTCTGGCAACCCGCAACCTCAAACAGGGAGAGGAAACAACCACCGTCGCGTTCACCGACGACCCAGACCGAGTCACTGCGTTCGCGCAGTGGAAGAAGAAGCGGGAGAAGTGGATTGTCGCTGAGCTACCGGTGCGTCGAGTCGCAGCACTCTTCCAGCGACTCTATGAGTTGCACGGAAGACTGGAGCGTGAATCAGAGCGGCTGGTACTCTGCGCGGGCGACGGCATGCTGCGGTGGGCGGACGAAAGGGGGCCGGTCGAGCATCCGCTGCTCCTGCATCGCCTCGAGCTCCGGTTTGAAACGAAGGTGCCTTCGTTTGAGTTGCGGTACACGAACGACCCGCACGAACTGAACTCTCCGCTGCTGCGGGAGTTCGCTGTGGACGGCAAAGCCCTCGCTCAACTCCGTGAGACACTGCTCGCGTCGGAGTTTGGTCTGCTTGACCCCAAGGCGACAGAGTATCTGACCGAATTGGTCAATCGGCTGTTCAATCGCGGCGAAGTCCTCACGGCGAAGATCGAGACGAAGACAGATGACCCTGTCGTGCACCGCCAGGGCGTCGTGATGCTCATGCCGCGCTCGGGCGGCATCATCAACGCCATTGATGCGTTCATCGAGCGTCTTAACGCGACTGGTGAAGTACCCGAGCCGTTGCGCAGTGTCGTGATGGGCGATGCCGGAGACGACGACGACGCGGCCGGCGGCGAGACAGCGGACGATTGCGAAGCTGACTCGACCATGCCGCGTGGCAGCGGTGACCGCACTCCGGTGGACCTACTGCTGACCAAGCCAGCCAACCCAGAACAACAGGCTGTTGTTCAAGCCTTGGCCCACAGAGGTAAAGTCGTCGTACAGGGCCCCCCCGGCACCGGCAAGACGCACACGATCGCCAATCTCATTGGGCACCTTCTTGCAGAGGGAAGGTCGGTGCTCGTGACGAGCCACTCCACGAAGGCTCTCAAGGTGCTGCGCGACAAGGTCGCGGAGGACTTGCGACCGCTGTGCGTTGCTGTGCTTGATCGCGACAGTGAAGGGCAGCATCTGCTGGAATCGTCGGTCAAGGGTATCATTTCCGGGCTGCAACGCTCCAAATCGGAACGAGCCGCTGAGGCCGACCGAGCCTTCAAGGCCCGAACGAAGTTGCTCGCCACGCTCAAGAGTCAAGAGCAGGGGCTGGCCCAGGCCATCAGAGACGAGTATGACGATGTCGTCATCGGTGGCCGTGCATTCGCCCCGTCAAAGGCGGCTCGAACAGTGAAGGACCAGCGGTCGCTTCACGAGTGGCTGCCCGGACCGCTCGAGCATGGCGTGCTCTGCCCACTGAGCGATGACGAAGTGCGCGAGATGTACCGGCTTGGCACGATTATCACGCTCGATGACGATGCGGAGATCAATACCGGTCTACCGCCGCCGACTGAGGTCATCAAGCCCACCGATTTCGAGATGGCTTTGGGGATGATCGCGAACGCCAAGTCAAAGGCAGCTGACCCACGTCCGGAACTGTGGAAGGATGGGCCAAGCCAAAGCCTCGACGATCTGCGTGCGGTCCGCTCGCTTGCTGGGAAGATCGTTCGGGCGATCAAGGGTGCGACCCCGCTTGCCATGGAGTGCATGGACTGTGGTCGCCTCGGGGGAGCTAGGCGCGAACCGTGGGACGATCTGCTCAAGACAGTGGAGCGACTGGCCGCAGAGATCGACCAGCACAGCGCGGCAGTTGTCAAGCACTCCCCGATGCTGCACGAGAAATGGCCAAGGGCGCAGGCGGCGGTCGTAATCGATCAGATCGTCGGCCACCTCCAATCGCGTGGTTCCCTCTCGATCTGGTGGGGACTCCGCCGACCGCACTGGTTGCTGCTGCAAGTCACATCGAAGGTGCGCGGCGCAGCCCCTACGTCCCTCGAGGACTTCAGTGCCCTTCGGTCTTTGCTCGCACGAGATCAACTCCGCCGCGATCTTGATCGTCGATGGGCTTCGCAGGTCGGTGCTCTTGCGCCGGCGACCCACGGCAATCTCGGTACTCGGCCGGAGGATACTGCCCGCCAACATCTCTCCACGATCAGTACCTCCGTCACTTGGCACGAGAGCGCGTGGGCTGAGTTTGAGCGGAAGCTGGAAGCACTCGGATTCAACTGGAACGCGGCGCGTGAACTCGTCGCACCACGAGCTGAGGCAGGGGGAGAACTGCGGCGGTGGGCCGACATCATCGAGAAGTTCGTGATGCCTGCGGTGGAGGCGAGAGCCTATCGCCGCGAGATCGAGAACATCCAAAGCCGGATAGACGCCGCTTGCGCGAAACTCGGGGCGGCGCGTGAGGGCCGAATCGCCCGCACGCTGGCTCGCGCTCTAGCCTCTAAGAACGCACCGGAGTACGCGGTGGCTTACAAGCGGTACGTAGAACTGCTGGAGAAACAGCAGGCGTCTGAACGGCGCACCGCACTGCTGGCGAGGCTGGCACCGTTGGCACCACAGTGGTCCGATGCGGTCTTGCGGCGTCAAGAGCCGCATGACACGGCGACTGTCCCGAGTAGCCCGTCAGAGGCGTGGCTCTGGAGGCAGCTGGATCAGGAACTAGCGCGTCGGGCCGTCACCGACATCAATGACCTGCAACGTGCCTGCACAGAGACGAAAAACCGGCTCCAAGAGGAAACGGCGCGGTATGTCAGCGCACGGGTCTGGGAGCGGCAGCACCAGCGGGCGAGCGGGGCCGTTCGATCCGCACTCATCAGCTGGCTCCAAACAGTGCAACAGCGTGGATTCGAGTCGGGGGTGCGATCAGATCGACTCAAGGTCGAAGCGCGACGCCTGTTGAACGAAGCGCGATCCGCAGTGCCGGTGTGGATCATGCCGCTGGCTCGCGTTGTGGAGTCCTACGACTTCAAGGTCGCGCAGTTCGATGTTGTGATCCTTGACGAAGCCAGCCAGTGCGATATGTCCGGCTTGGTCGCGCTCGGGATCGCCAAGTCTGCGATCATCGTCGGTGACGACAAGCAGGTCAGCCCGATGGGGATCGGCGAGCGGTTGCTGGAGATGCAGACGCTGATCGACGAGCATCTTGACGGCGTGCTGAGCAAACATTTGTACACCGGACGCCTCTCGATGTACGACCTTGCATCGGCGGGCTTCGGCCAGATTGTCCGACTCGTGGAGCACTTCCGCTGCGTTAACGAGATCATCCAGTTCAGCAATCACTTGAGTTACGACGGCGAGATCAAGCCACTGCGGGAGTCGTCCGGCGTACTCACGCGGCCATTCGCTGTGTCACACCGAGTCGCTGGTGCATCGCGGCAAGGGTATGTGAATGAGGCTGAGGCTCTGGAAACCGTCTCGCTAATCGTTGCGATGTGCGAGCGACCGGAGTACGTCGGCAAGACTTTCGGCGTAATCAGTATGTTGGGTGAGGAGCAGGCACTGCTCATCGATCGGTTGCTGAGGGCACGAATCACAGAGACCGCCTATGCCGAGAGAGAGATTCTGTGCGGAACGTCCCCCCAGTTTCAGGGCGACGAGCGCGATGTGATTCTGCTCTCGCTTGTCGATCATGCGCCTGACGGTCCGCTGCGGATGCGTGCCGATGATGATCTCAAGAAGCGGTACAACGTCGCCGCAAGTCGGGCGAAGGATCAACTCTGGGTCGTTCACTCCTTGAACGCCGACACTGATCTCAAAGAGGGCGATCTCCGCAGCCGCCTCATCAAGCACGTGATCGACCCGCAGGCGACACAGCGGCAGCTGCAAGAACAAGGCCAGCGCGTCGAGTCGGAGTTTGAGCGTCTCGTCCTCAAGGCTCTGACCGAGTCTGGATACAGGGTTCAGACGCAGTGGAAGGTCGGTGCGTTCCGAATCGACATGGTTGTCATCGGCACGGACAGCGGAAGGGTTGCGCTAGAGTGCGACGGGGACCGATTCCATCCGCCAGAGGAGATCAGTCGCGATCTAGATCGACAGAGGATTCTCGAACGACTGGGATGGCGGTTTGTGCGCTTGCGCGGAAGCGAGTTCTTCCGCGATCCTGCCTTAGCCATGACCCGTATCCGCACACGGCTGAAAGAACTCGGCATCGAGCCAATCGGACCAGCGTCGAGCTGCGTCTCCGAGGGTGGTGATGACACGGTCCTCGAGCACGTGATCCGGCGTGCCGAAGCACTCCGCAGGACGTGGGCGGAGGACGACGCACCCGAGAGTGAGCATGAGGACTCCCCTGCGGAAACGCAGCCAGATGCGATGCTGCCCGTCCCGGGCTCGATGGCGAGCGCGGCAGCTGTGCTCACCGGAGCCGGGGACGTTCAGGCAGTTTACGCCGCGATTCGAGAGGCACGGGTTCCGATTGGGCGCGCGGAGATTATCCAGCGCAGTGGCATCGACCCGGCAAGCTGGGCGAATGCGATCCGGAGTCTGACTCGGGACGGCGTGGTTGTTATGCAGGGCAGCAAGCGGGGAGCGCGGTACACACTGCCTGCACCGTCCGCGTCGGAGGCCGCCCTGTTTGCCCAGATGAACGCCTGAGTGGCTCAGTCAGTACTTCGTGCTGCTTGGTGATGACGCGGCGTTCGGCGTCGAGGTCCTCCTGCATGGTGGTGAAGGCGTCCTTGATCGCTTCCACCCGCTGGCGGAACTGCGGGCCGGTGAGCTCCTGGTAGAGGATGGCCAGCTTGTCCTGCTGGCCGTCGGCAGCGCGGCGGCGAGCGGGATGGCCAGGGCCGGGGTGATGACCCGGACGCCGTCGACCTCGCCGAAGGTCTCGGTTCCGGCGGGCCATCGACGCGGGCCTGGGCGGGCCGGCCCTCACTTGGCTTGAAGCCTGGTGACGGCGGCTTTGGGGTTGATGAGCACACGGCCCGGGTTGTTTCCCGGCATGGGGTCGGCGGTTTCGGTGATGAGCTTGACGAGCTGGGCCACGGTCAGCTGGGGGTTGATGGCCAGCAGCTTGCCGGCGAGGTTGGCGACCTGCGGCGCGGCCATGCTTGTGCCGCTGGCTTTCTCGCGTGCGCCGCCGGGCACGAAGCTCTCGACCTGGTATCCGCTGGCGTAAAGGGAAACGTTGCGGCCGAAGGTGGTGAATCCGGTCGGCTTGCCGCTCTGGTCGACGGCGCCGACGGTGATGAGGTTCGGCGCGGACAACCCGCCGGGGATGGTCTCGCTGAACTGCGAATCGTCGTTGGCGTTTCCGGCGGCGGCGACGAAGAGGATCGCCGGGGCCGACATGATCGCCCTGTCCATCGCGTCGCGATAGATCTTGAAGATCTCCCGAGCCATCTCGGCGCGTCCTGCGGCGTCCTTGCCGACGCCCTTCATCTCCAGCGCATCCTCGATGCTCTGGCGCGAGCCGCCCCAGGACATGTTGACCACGCGCACGCCATGAGCCTTGAAGTAGTCGACGTACTTCTGAGCGGCGAGGGCCTCGGCCCTGGCGCGCTCGACGCTCGGGGCGTTGAGGGGGATGTTGCGATGGTCGAACTCAAGCCTGGCGACGAGCAGCCGCGCGGCCGGGTTGCCGTCTGCGATGATGCCGGCGACGTGTGTGCCGTGCATGTAGCTGCCCCACTGACTCATGTCTTCCATGAACGCGCCGACCTGCTCGGGCTTGAGGGAGCGGATGTAGTCACGCGCTGCGCGGGCCTGGGAGGAGTCGATGTTCGACTGCAGGTCGCTCATGCCTGCGGAGAACTTCTGGACGGTGGCCAGCGGCGTCGAGAGGTTGTTCATGGGGAACAGCAGCGAAGGCACGGGCCTGGAGTCAAGGTCGAACGCGATGCCGTGCACATCGTCAACAAACCCGTTGCCGTCATCGTCCTTGCCGTTGGGCTGCTCCTTGTCGTTGGTCCAGAGGTTGTTCTTGAAGAGGGAGACGTCGGTGCCCGAATCCCATACGCCGAGCACGACGGGCGTCAGCGGCTCGCCCGACGCGAGGGTGACCGACCGAGAAGCCCAGATGTCCTGAACTTCGGCGGCGTTGTCGGCGAGCACCTTGGCGTACACCTGCGACATGGTCTGCAGATGCGGCAGGACCATCCGGCTCATCAGGGCCATCTGCACCATCTGCTCGGCGATTTCTGAAGAGATCTCGCCGTTGGTCGACGCGACGATGGGGTCGAGTGTCGCCTGAATCTGGCCCCGCACCAGATCGGGGGTTGCAAGCTGCATCGAGCTTCTCTGCTCCATCAGGGTTTCGCGAATCTTCTCAAAGGGCAGGGCCCGCAGCTGGCGCTCCAACTCCTGCGCGATGGCGCTCTCGGCCTGGCCGGGGGCGGCGCGTCTGCCCGCGATGATCGCCCGCTGCATCACGCCGCTCATCAGCTTCCTGGCTTCCTTGCTTTCCAGATCGCGGATGCGGTCGATGAACCCCAGCGCGTCGTCGTCCCGCCCGTCGAGCATCGCGATGCCCTGCAGCGTTGAGAGATAGCGCCGCAGCGTGGTCGGATCCTGGATGTCGTACCGCACGAGCGTCGACTCCAGGTCCCGGCGAATCTCCGACGCCAGACGCCTGATGCTCGCCTCGTCGTCGATGAACGCGCTGGCCTTGCCTTCAATTTTGTAGGTGTAGCGGGGAAGATCATCGGCGGTCTTGACCACCTTTCGCGCGTCCGCAGCGGGCGCCGGCTGCGCACCGGAGGCTGTCCCCAGCTGGCCGGCGGCACAGTGCATGAGGCCCGCATGGGCGATCAACGCGACGACCAGCGCCGCCCGTCCGGAACTCAACCACGACAACGATTGGACTGCAGTCTTCATGATGACTCCCATAACCAAGACCCGTGCCGCCCGCGCACGTGCACGAGCGAGCCAGACCGTGTTGCGTGCCGCGCGAAGAGGGCGGCGTTACCTTCTCTCGGCAGAACCCATGCCGCTTTGGCTCCGGGCCGCGCGATCTGGCGCCAAAGGCGTTCAACCGAGCCTTCCGGGACACCGGACTGCTTGGGAACCAGCCAGCCGGCCTTTCATACCGGTCGTCACCCGAACGCCGGCCGGTTATGCTTGGACCGTTGACGGGGGCATGGGCTTGCGGCAGCTGATCTTCAACCATTCGGAGAACCCCGTGGACATTCTCTTCCTGCTGACTCCAGGCTTTACCGACAGCGCCAGAGACGGCGAGGGCAAGAGGTACTACTGCCCCGACTGCGCTTTTCTGGAGGGGGTGCTGGGCTGCTGTCCCGAGTTGCGCGGGCAGCTTGACATCCGGTACATCGCGTACCCGAGGCCGCGGCGCGAGATTGTGGCGCTCGTCGGCGACGCTCGCCAGGGGTGTCCGAACCTGGTCCTTGATCCTGCGAATCACGCGTTTGTGAACGCGGAACAGTTCCACCGGTTCGGTGATCGGCTGCATTGCACCGACACGAAGGTGATCGTCGACTATCTGGCCAAGCGGTACGGAGCGCTGGTGGCGCACTTTTGAGGCGGCGCGACGCGACAGAGGCCGGCGTGCGTTGAAGGCGTCCGCCGATTGCGTCGGCGATGCGGCGATGCGGCGATGCGGTGGGGCGGGGGGCGGGGCGGAATGCGGTTCAGTCGGGGCGAGCAGTTCCGCGGGCGACGGCCGACACGAGGTCCGCCGCCTCCTCTGCGGTGCCCCACGCAAGGCTGACTCCGCTGCGGCCATGGCCGTAGTTGTGAACGATGGTTCGTCCCGCGCCGGCGTGCTCGATCTCAAGGCGTACATCCTCGGTGACGCCCGTCTGGCCTCGAGCGGGTCGCAGTCCGACGCGACGATCGAGGATCTCCGCACCGAGGTCCCTCCAGTTCGGGCAGCCGTCGACGCACGCGAGTTTGCGGCAACGATCGATGATCGCCTGCAACTGGCCCTGATCGATCCTCTCGTCCCATGCGTCCTGCTCGTAGGTGCTCCCGAGCACCAGATGGTCGTCATATATGAACACATAGGTCACGACGTTGCCCGGAGCGTCGTCGTGCAGACTGCGGGCAAGTCCGGGGACCGGGCGAGTATGCAGCACGATGCCCCGCATCGCACGCACCAGCGGATCGCCGGCGAGTGCGCGGGCTCCGACACCCGCGCAGTTGACGACGATCTCGTGGCCACGTTCAAAGAGCGCAGCGAGCGATGTGATCCGCTCGTGGACCATGCGTCCGCCGAGCAGACCAACGCGGCGTTCCAGCCAGGCGAGGTGTTGAGTGGTGTCGATGTGCGGGCGATCTGAATCAAGCACGGCTGCGAAGCCCTGCGGCACGACCGGCGCCGCATGCTCGCACGACAGATCCGCAAAGGGGCGGGCCCCCGGTTGCCGGTAGCAGTACTCCCGGAAGGGGCCAAATCGCACGCCGGCACTTGGGCCTTCGGATCGCTCCAGTGCTCGCAACGCCTGGAGGGAGCTTTGAGCCCAGCGGCGAGACCTGGCGACGTCAGAGCCCGGAAAGGGCGTGAACATGGCGGGTGCCGCGGCGGAAGCGATTCGCGGCGATCGACCTTCGGCGTAGATGGTGACGGCAAGGCCCCGCTGGAGCAGACGCACAGCGGTGGTGAGTCCGACGACACCCGCGCCAACGACCGCGATGGACAACCCTGGATCTGGATTCACTCTGAGAGGGTACGACGCGGAGGACTGAGAGTTCGGCTCTGCGCCTGCATCGGCGTTGCGGCAGGGAGGCACCTGTTCACACCACCGGCCATTCATGCCTTCACCGGGCCCGCTCAATCCCGGAAGTTCGTTTCATACCAGACGCTGGACGGCAGCACGCTCGCCCGCGGATACATCAGGATTGCCGAGAACTGTTCGCCGGGGCGAGCCGTCGACGACATGCCCGAACCAAAGTCGATCAGGGCTGCGTCCGTGACCCCCGTGTTGCGAAGATCGACGAACGCGATGCGGCCGTTGGCGGCGGCATCGACGGCTCGCGACAGGCTGTCTGCCCTTGCCTGATCGGCGATGTCGAATGGGTATCGCTTGGAATCTCTGAAATTCCTCTTGTCTTCACCGCGGGCCCCGAAGCAGGCGAGGCTGAATATCCGCTTGGACGACTGGCGGGCATACTCGGCGAGTCTGACGCCGAACACGCTCCAACTCTGGAAAGATTCCTGATCCCACACATGGGACAACTGGGCGTGCATCATCCCGCAGTGGATCACCGCCTTCTCACCCTGGCCGAGCGACCCCACCGCAGCGACGATTGCGTCGTACATGGCACCCTCTCGCTCTGTCCAGCTGTATCTCCCACGGAAGCGCGAGGAGACGATCTCAACCCTGGTCATGTCCTTGAGCGTCGCGAAGTCGGACTCGGTGAGTCCCATGCGGTCCTGTGCCGCGCCAGCGTCGGCCGCGAGACTCTCGAGAGACTCGCGATAGCCGGGGGCGTCCGTCCTGGGCAGGGCCTGGATGCGTTTGACGAGTTGCTCGTTGCCCGATCTGCCGGCCAGTTCAATCGCTGCCTCCCGATACACACTGCGCCAGTGATTGACATCGATCGCTCGCACCCGCATCTGCTCGCGTTCACGGCCGGCGGCGCGGAGTTGCGCGTTGAGCGCACGCGCGGCCTCGAGCCAGCTGCTGTCGAGGCTCGACTGGGCCGGCGTGAGCGAGTTCCTGCGACCCGTGACGTACTCGTCGAACACCCACCCAGTGGCGTGGTTCGCCTCGGTCAGGAACAGGCGGAAGCCCCGCTCGTGGAGCCGCGGCACCAGGAGCGCAAGGAGCTGGTGGTGTTCGGTGACATAGTGCGATTCACCCAGCAGCAGGATGTCGGTTTCGGCGATCGTGTCGACCAGTTCGTTCGGGATTTCCGACGCGGAGGTTGGTGTTTGGAAATATCGCGCCTGAGGCGCGATCAGCGCGGTGGCGTGGTCATACTTCGTGCAGCCCGCCAGCAGCAGCGCATGCAGGACGGTGACAACGCCTGCGAGTCGCACGCTGTGCGACCATGATCTGTCCCGGGTCTTCATGATGACTCCCATGATGAACTCCACGCCCGCGCGTCTGACCCCGGGCGTCTGACCCCGGGCGTCTGGCCCCAGACCATCTCCGGCCTCAGGCGAACGGAGGGTGCCGCGGAAGCGACACCTCGAGGCCCCTCGGGCACCGACCTGCTAGGGAAAACGCCGCCCGGTCTTTCATGTTGACGGCCGCCTCCGGCCCCCGCCTTGCGTCTTGCCGCCACGCCGGGGGGTGCGGGGGGGGCGGGGGGGGGAACAGCAGCCGATCGTGTCCCACGCTCGGTCAGGCCGGGCGACAGACCACTGGCGCCAGCCGGGCTCAAACGCGGCCGTCGGTGGGGGTTCGGGCTGAGGATCAGTGGGCCGAAAACGCCTTGACCAAGGCGCGGCGATAGCACCCGTCCTTCTCGAGGAACTCGAGGCGGCGCAAGGCCAGGTCGATGTTGATGTAGAACTCTGCGTAGCCGCCGTCTTCCTCGTCCTCCGGCTCGGTCTGGGTGGTCGCGGCTGTCTGTTGGGGCTCGAAGAACATCTTGATCTTGACGGGGCCATGATCCGGGCTGGTCGGGTCGCCGGCGAGGGCGACCGCGGCGAGTTGGACTTCCGGAGCCATTGTGGAGGGGGTCTGGTCGACCGCGTAGAGCTCGGCAAGCGCGGCCAGAAAGGCATCGCTGGCGGCGCCGAGGGAGCGGCACAGGGCGGTGCCCGAGAAGAAGGTGAGGCCGACATCGTGGGTGCTGGGCTTCCAGGTCGACGCGAGGACCAGTTGGAAGGCGACGGGCTGGCGGTTGTGGAGACCGGCGGCGTGGATGGATCGGGATCCGTCGGGGAGTACGGCGTGCTGAGTGATGAACAACGTGAGATCAACGAAGCCGTTGTCCTCAGACTCCGAGGTGATCTGCGGCGGGGCCGAGAGCGGTCGGCGGGGAGGTGGTGGCTGGGTGCCGGAGGCAGCGGGCGGGTGCTGGGCCCGGTTGAGACCGAAGAGCGACGCGAGTCGGCGGAGCATGCTTGGAGTGTACCTGCAGGCTGGTCGCCTTGCGATGGCTGGCGGTTGGGCCCGAGGTGCGGGGTCGGACCGTTCGGAGCGTCGACCGCCCGGAACCGCTGCCGATCGCCCCTTGCCGGGTTGATGGATCAGACGCCATGGGGGCTTGCTGGTGCGTTCTCGCCGCTGCCGCGGCGGCCGAGGAACCAACGGCGGTGCCGCGGGCCGGGCGGCGGGGTCTGAGGCATCGGCGACGAAGGGCACGAGTATGGGACGTTGGTGCGGGGGCCATGGCGTGGGATGCCGGCTGCGAGCGGTGGGGTGGTCCGAAAATGGGGACGGCAGATGCCTGTCGCGGGGGGCTGTCGTTGCGGGAGGAGACTTCTCGCTTGTCAGCGTGGCGGATGGCCGGCACACTGAAGGGGAGGCGGCGGGGGAGGGGGAGGGGGAGCGAACGGGGTCGGGCCTGTCACCGGCTGAGGCGGCATGGGGACGTTGGATTTGCACAAGAGGAAGAAGCACATGAACCTGAGCATGAACATGTCGGAGCGGAGCTGGGCGGCGTGGATGGGCGTGGCGGCGGCGGCGGTGCTGGGAACGATGGCGCCGAGCGCGCTGGGGCAGGTGACGATCAACAGCGCGTCGAGGACGCTCGGCGTGTCGTCGCAGTTCGGCAACGCCAGCGACTCGTTCACCGGTCCGGGGCCGTGGGATCGCACGCTGACGGTGGTGGCGGGCACGACGACGCTGAACAGCCTGGTGTCGGCGACGGAGATCAACGCGAACTTCTCGTTCACTGTCGGCAACCCGCCTCCGGGGGCGCTGCCGGGTGCGGTGCTGCAGTATCAGGTGACGATGACCATCTCGGCGCCGGTGGCGCTGACGCTGTCGCGGAGCGCGAGCGGGCCGGTATCGGAGAACTTCTCGTTTTCCGGTCCGGGGATCGTGATCGGCAGCGGCACATCGCCGGGCACGTTTTTGGTGACACCGGGCGATTACCTGCTGCAGTACTCGGTGAACGGCTTTGCGCCCGGTGTCGGCTCGACTGCGTTCAACGTGACGCTGAGTCCTGTGCCGATCGCGCCGACGGCGTTCACCTATCAGGGCAAGCTGACTGCGGGAACCGGCGGAGTGCCGAGCGCGATTGATGTGTCGGCGACGGTGTGGAGCGCCCAAACCGGGGGCACGGCTGTGACGGGGCCGATGGCGGCGAACGCGGTGACGGTGGCGGCGGACGGCACGTTCACGACCGTGCTGGACCCGGGCATCGACCTTCCGATGAGCAGCACGTGGCTGGAACTGGCGGTGCGGCCGAGCGGCAGCGGGGCGTATACGACACTGAGCCCGAGGCAGGCGATCAGGGCGACGCCCAAGGCGCGGACGGCGGCGGTGGCGGAGACGGCGCAGACGGCGCTGGGGCTGGATGCGCAGCAGCGGGTGATTCTGCGGGGCGAGCAGGGGGCGTCGCCGGCGTCGCCGGGGCTGTGGCTGAACAGCGGGAACGTGTTCAGGGCGTTCTTCGGGATGCAGGACAACCAGCGGGTGGGGTGGTTTGTTCCGAGCACCGGCTGGTCGGTGGTGCTGAACTCGACGACGGGGTTCCTGGGCGTGGGAACGGATCAGCCGAACTACAACCTGCACACCTCGGGGCCGACGGACACGCAGGTGGCGATCAGCAGCACGTCCTCGGGCGGGCGGACGTGGAGCCTGCAGTCCTCGGCGGGGACGTATGGGACGGGCAACCAACTCAACGGGTCGTTGCAGATCATCGATCGCACGGCGGGGCTGCTGCGGATGATGGTGGACGCGAACGGCAATGTGGGCGTGGGCACGGCGACGCCGCAGGCGAAGCTGCAGGTGGCTGGCGGCGGAGTGCGGGCGGACAGTTACCAGTTCAACGCGCCGGTGGCGTCGTCGATCACCATCGGCGACACGGCGTGGCGGGCACGCACCGGCGGCGCAGTGACCTATGGCCTGGGCCAGGGGGGTGCGCAGTTGCCGGTCGGGGACACCTTTGGGGCGATGACCGAGTTGCGGTTGCCGGTGGGGGCGACGCTGACGGGCGTGACGGTGTATGTGGTGGACAACGAGAGCGCGAGCAACATCAACGCCGAACTGCAGTCGTGGAACCCGGCGGCGTTGTCGGGGTATGTGGGGTTGTCGATCCCCGTGCAGAGCAGCGGGGCGAACGCGGGCGTGCAGGCGCTGGCGGCCAACCCGGGGACGCCGATCACCATCAATGCGGGCCAGGTGTATCTGCTGCGAGTGGCCCCGACCAACGGCGGATGGACGGGGAACATGCTCATCCGCGGCGCGGTGGTGAACTACACGATGACGGCGCCGGCGCGGTGAGGTGATGCGGCTGCGGCACGAGGTGGTCAGCTCGTGATCATGCCCAGTTCGCGCAGGCGATCAAGCAGCAGGCCCGCCGCGGCGGCACGGTGGGAGAGGCGGTTCTTGGCATCGGGCGAGAGTTCGGCGCTGGTGCGGGTGTAGTCTGGCGGGACGAGGAAGAGCGGGTCATACCCGAAGCCATGCTCGCCCCGGGGGACGGCGTGGGGACCATCGGGCAGGCCGATGCGGCCGGTGAACTCGCCCCGGACGCGCAGGAGGACCTCGGCGCCGAGGGTGTGCGTCTGGCCGGCTTTGGTGGCGACGGTCTTGGGGGCCGCGAGGCACATGACGCAGACGAAGCGGGCGGTGCGCTGGTGGGGCGGGATGCCGGCCAGTTCGCTGAGCAGGCGCTGGTTGTTGGCCAGGTCGCGCTCGGGGCGCTTCATGCCGGTTTCTTTGCCGTCGGTGCAGTAGTGACTGGAGATGACGCCGGGGCGGCCGCCGAGGGCATCGACGGCGAGGCCGGAGTCATCGGCGAGGCAGAGGCGGCGGGTCTGCTCGGCATACGCACAGGCCTTGATGGTGGCGTTGGCCTCAAAGGTTGTGCCGGTTTCGGCGGGCTCGGGCCAGGCGGATTGGCCGGGCGGGAGGGGCAGGTCGTTCAGGCCGAGCAGGGTGATGCCGGCGGGGGCGAGGATGGCGCGGAGCTCGTCGACCTTGTGGGGGTTGCCGGTGGCCAGGACGATGGTGAGCGGGCTGGGGCCGGGAGGGGTGGGC
>Ga0315900_10007182_pt1 | contig 14678 bp, 12 predicted proteins | sample LakEriMetagenome_FD_203521 | JGI IMG/M metagenome (GOLD analysis project Ga0315900, IMG submission 203521) | Freshwater fungal communities from buoy surface, Lake Erie, Ohio, United States - Buoy 12 MA114 | ecosystem: Environmental > Aquatic > Freshwater > Lake > Lake biofilm | place: USA: Lake...
CTATCACCTCGCGACCACGGTTGCCGTGCCGGGCGCAGAGTTCGGCAGCCTTGCCGATCTGGCGGTGATCGCGGATGGCGGGACGCTCCGGGTTGCGGCCGCGCGGCAGGGCGCGCCCGAGGTGATCCACCTTGCTGTCGATCTGTCCGAACTGGGCAGCATCGGCGGTACGCTTCAGGGTGAGACGCTGCGCGGCACGGCGCGCGACGACATCGTGATCGCGACTCACTCTGCCCGGCGGCTCGAAGGGGGAACGGGCGCCGACCTCTTTGTCTTCGGGCCGGACGTGGCCGATGCGGGCGGGTTTCTGGGCATTGTAGCCGATTTCGAGCCAGAGATTGACCGGCTCGACCTGTCGGGCTTTGCTCTGCTCTACGGGCGGGACGGGGTGTCGATCGCGGCCACCGCCGACGGGGCGCGGATCAGCTTGCGCGATCGCTGGCTCGATCTTCGGAGTGCGGATGGTCAGCCACTCGATCCGGTCGCGTTCTCCGACCGGGATCTGGTCGAGGGGCTTCACCTGCCGTGGATCCCCGCCGTTGCGCCCCCCGTCTTCGAGCCGCGCGGCCCTTCGGGATGGCAGCCCTCTGTTCCCGGGCCGGAGTTGCCCGATCCGCCGCACCGCGACATCGCGCTCTTTGCCTTTTCGCCCGAGAGCGCTCCTGCATGGGGGGCGCGCGCCTATGCGGATTGGGTGGGGTTTGTACCCCAGCCCCTCGCCCCGCCCGAGGCGGCGGCAATTGCGGCGCAGTTCGCACTGCTGATGTGAAGGTGACGCGCGTCAGCCGCAGATCCGGGCGATGAGGTCGATCCAGTTGTCGCGGCAGATGCGGCGGATCAGCGTCTCGCCAAAGCCTGCCCGCCGCATGGCCGAGATCACGACCCCGACGCCCGCCGCCGATCCGATCGCATCAGGGATGAGCGCGCCGTCGAAATCCGAGCCGAGCGCGACCCCCCCCTCGCCCAGCGCCTCGACCAGAGCCGCGAGGTGGCGCACGAGCACATCGGGGTCGGTCGCACTGTCGCGCCGCCCGTCGGGGCGCAGGAACTGCACCGCGTAGTTGAGGCCGACAACCCCGCCCGACTCTGCGATCGCGCGCAACTGGCGGGCCGTGAGGTTGCGTGTCGCCGGGCAGATCGCATGCACGTTCGAATGCGTCGCGACCAGCGGCAGGGTGCTCTGGCGCGCAACATCCCAGAACCCGGCCTCGTTCATGTGCGACAGATCGAGGATGATGCGCCGTTCGTTGCACAGATCGACCAGCCGCCGTCCCGCCTCGGTCAGCCCCGGGCCGGTATCGGGCGTGATCCCATGGCGAAACGGGACACCGTGCCCGAAGATGTTGTCGCGCGACCAGACCGGCCCGATCGAGCGCAGTCCCGCCGCGTGCAGGATCTCGATTTCCTCGAGGTCCGGCCCGACCCCTTCACACCCCTCGATGTGCAGCACCGCCGCCAGGGCGCCCGCCGCCTCGGCCTCGGCGATCTCGGACGCGGTGCGGCAGATCCGCAGCGCATCTGGCCGGTCGGCGGCCATGCGCAGCAAGATCGCCGCGATCTCGAGCGTGATGCGCCGCGCCCGGTCGGGTCCAAGCGGCGGATACAACGGATCGGGGGCATCGGCGGGCGGATCGTCCTCGGGCCGGCCTGGCACCCAGACGGCGAAAAAGCCCCCCGTCATGGCACCAGCGCGGCAGCGTCCAAGGTCGATGTGCCCGGCGCGCCCTTCGAAGAAGCGCGCACCGCGCGTGTCGCCGGACTGCCACAGATGAAGGAGGACGTCGTTGTGGCCGTCGAACACGGGCACCGGCGCCTGTGCGAGGGATGAGAACGTCATCTGGTGGTTCCCTTTTCCCACTACCCAACCCTTGGTTGCCTGCCTATACTTGTCGGGGTCAGTCGTCAATCAACCCCAAGGAGGCACGATGCGCTGCCCCTTCTGCGGCAACACCGACACCCAGGTGAAGGACAGCCGTCCGGCCGAGGATCATGTCTCGATCCGGCGCCGCCGTTTCTGCCCGGCCTGCGGCGGACGTTTCACCACCTATGAGCGGGTGCAGTTGCGCGACCTCGTCGTCATCAAGTCGAACGGCCGGCGCGAGGATTTCGACCGCGCCAAGCTCGACCGCTCGGTACGCATCGCGCTGCAGAAGCGGCCGGTGGAGCCCGAGCGGATCGACCAGATGGTGTCAGGCATCGTGCGCCGGCTCGAGAGCATGGGCGAGACCGACATCCCCTCGAAGGTGATCGGCGAGATCGTGATGGAGGCGCTCGCGCGGATCGATACCGTCGCCTATGTCCGCTTCGCCTCGGTCTATCGCAACTTCCAGGCGGCGGATGATTTCGACCGCTTCGTGGCCGAGCTGCGCCCCCCCGTCCGGGACGACGATTGACCGCCGAGGCCGATGCCCGCTTCATGCGCCTCGCGCTGACGCTCGGGCGGCGCGGGCTCGGGCGCGTCTGGCCCAATCCGGCGGTGGGCTGCGTCATCGTCGCGGGCGGGCGAATCGTCGGGCGCGGCGCCACGGCACCGGGCGGGCGCCCGCACGCCGAGACCGAGGCGCTGCGGATGGCCGGCGCGGTGGCACGGGGGGCGACCGCCTATGTCACGCTCGAGCCTTGCGCCCATCACGGGCACACCCCGCCTTGCGCCGAGGCGCTGATCGCGGCGGGCATCGCGCGCGTCGTGACGGCGATCGAGGATCCCGATCCGCGCGTCTCGGGGCGCGGGCACGCGCTCTTGCGCGCCGCCGGGGTCGAGGTCGCGACCGGGGTGCTCGCGGCCGAGGCGGCGGCCGATCAGCGCGGTTTTCTCACGCGTGTCCGCCACGGGCGGCCGATGCTGACGCTCAAGCTCGCCACGACGCTTGACGGGCGGATCGCGACCGCTTCGGGCGAAAGCCGCTGGATCACCTCGGAGGCGGCGCGGATGCGGGTGCAGCTCATGCGCGCCGCGTCGGATGCGATCCTTGTCGGCGGCGGGACGGCGCGCGCCGACGATCCCGCGCTGACGGTCCGCCTGCCGGGCGTCGCGGCGCGGCCCGTGCGGATCGTCGCGGCGCGCAGGCTCGATCTGCCGCGGGGCGGCGTGCTCTGGTCGGGGCAGGGGGCGCCGCGCTGGCTCATCCACGGGCCATCGGCACCGGCCGAGGCGCGCGCGGCCTGGTCGGGGCAGGGGGCGGAGCTGATCGAGGTGGCCGAGGGGCAGGGCGGCCTCGATCCGCGCGCGATGCTCGCCGCGCTGGGGGCGCGCGGCATCGGTCGGGTTCTCTGTGAAGGGGGCGGGCAGTTTGCCGCGGCGCTTCTCGGGGCGGGGCTCGTCGATCGGCTCGCGCTCTTTACCGCCGGATGCGCGATCGGCGCGGACGGCCGCCCTGCCGTCGGGCCGATGGGGCTTGCGCGGCTGGCCGATGCGCCGCGCCTTGCGCTGATCGGGCACGAGGCGCTGGGCGGCGATGTGCTGAGCCTGTGGGAAACCCCCGCCTGATCAGCCAAGCATGATCCGAACCGGCCCCGGCGTCACCATCCCGATGTCGGCGGCATCGACCTCGCCCGCGGCATGGAGGGCCGCCAGCGCCCCCGCCGCCACCTCGGGCGGCAGCGCCGCGAGGAACCCCCCCGCCGTCTGCGGATCGTTGAGGAGCGCGGCAACCGGCCCCGCCCCGTGCACCGGCGGCGCCCCGGCACGGTTCGCGGCGGCAAGGTGCGCCTCGGTCCCGGCTGCGACGATCTCGGCCGCGAGCGGCAAAAGGGGGATCGCGCCGGTTGAAAGAAGCGCGCCAAGCCCATCTTCTGCAAGCATTTCGCCCAGATGCCCCGCGAGGCCGAAGCCCGTCACATCCGTCATCGCATGGGCGAGCGGGGCAAGGATCGCGGCCGCCTGCGCCCCGGGGCGCGCCATCCGCCGCAGCGCCTCGGCCGCGGCCTCGCCCAGCAGCGGCGCGTCGGGGGCGGCGGGCGGTGGCCGGTCGGCCATCAGCGCGGCCATCACTGCCCCCGACCCGATTGCGCGCGTCAGGATCAGCCGGTCGCCCGGCCGCGCGCCCGACTTGCCCAGCAGCCCGGGTGCCAGCCCCGTGACGGTGAAGCCCAGCTGGAACTCGGGCCCCTGCAGCGTGTGCCCCCCTGCCAGCACCGCGCCCGCCTCGGCCATCACCGCCGCCGCTTCGGCCGTGATCTCGGCGATGGTGCGGGCCTGCAGCCGCTCCGACAGGCGCGGCAGCACGATCTGCGCCAGCGCCACCTGCGGCCGCCCCCCGCCCGCCCAGATGTCGTTGAGCGCGTGCAGCGCCGCGATCCGCGCCATCGCCGCCGGATCGGCGACCAGCGCGCGCAGCTGGTCGGTCGAGATCAGTTGCAGCGCGGTCCCCTGCGCCAGCACCGCCGCATCGCCCCCCGCCCCCGCGAGCACGTCCGGCCGGCCGGGGCGCGGCAGCCCCGCCAGCCCCTCGCGCAGCGCGCCCGGCCCCACCTTGGCGCCGCAGCCCCCGCAGAGCGGCGGGGTATCGAGCACCTCGCGCTCAAGCCCCGCGGCATGGTGCCGGGGCAGGGCGGGGGCGGGCATCGCCGGCAGATCGGCAAAGCGCGCCATGAAGCGCCGGTCGATCCGGTCCTTCCACCGCCAGAGCCACGCGCCGCCCAGGCGGAACCCCGGCCGGTCCGCGACTGCATGGCGCGGCCCGGTCGAGACGAGCTTGAGGTAATCGCGCTGCGGGTTGAACGCGCGCAGCTTGCCGCCCGAGAGGGCCGCGCGCAGGTTGTGGTGCAGGATGGGCGCCGCGCGGACGGCAAAGACGCCCGCCTTGGGCCGCGGCGCGTGGTCGAGATGCGCGCAATCGCCGGCGGCGAAGATCGCGGGGTCGTTCGTCGCGGCAAGGGTCGGCGCGACGCGGATGAACCCCTCGCGCAGATCGAGGCCCGTCTGCCCCAGCCAGCCTTGCGGCCGCGCCCCCGCCACGCCGACGACCAGCGCGGCCTCGACCGCCCGCCCGTCCGCCAGCACCACGCCCCCGGCCTCGACCCGCGCGGGGGCGATGCCGGCCAGCACCTCGACCCGCGCCTCGGCCAGATGGCACATCAGGCGCCGCCGTGTCGGCTCCGCCACGCCCTTCAGCACCCTGCCCGCGTCGATCAGGGCGATGCGCGGGCCATGGGCGCGCAGCCGCCACGCCATCGCAAGCGCAAGTTCCACCCCCCCGATCCCGCCGCCCAGCACCGCGACCGAAGGGGGGGCGCGCCCGGCCGCGACCTCGGCCACGAACCCCTCCCACCGCGCGGCGAAGGGGCCGAGCGGCTTGGCCGCGATCCCGTGCGCGGCAAAGCCCGCGAGGTCCGCGGGCGCCGACCCGATGCCGATGTCGATCAGCGCCACGTCATAGGCGACATCGGGGCGCCCCGGAACACGGATCAGACGCGCCGCGCGGTCGATCCCGCTCGCGGCCCCGAGGATCACGCGCGCGCCCGCGTGCCGGCCAAGCCGCATGAGGTCGATCATGAGGTCCGCGCGCCCGTAGTGCCCCGCGACAAGGCCCGGCAGCATGCCCGTGTAGGGTGCGACCGGATCGGGATTGATGAGCGTGAGGCGCACGCCCGCGAGCGGGTCCATCCCCCAGCGGCGCAGCACCAGCGCCGCGGCATGGCCGCCGCCGACCAGCACGAGGTCGCGCGTCAGCGGCCAGCCCGCGGCCTCCATCGGCCGCTCAGAGCCCGAGCTTCTGTGCGACGAGCGCGTTCACCGCCGCCGGATTGGCCTTGCCGCCCGTGGCCTTCATCACCTGGCCCACGAACCAGCCGGCAAGCTTGGGGTTGGCGCGCGCCTTCTCGACCTGGGCGGGGTTCTCGGCGATGACCTGATCGACCGCGGCCTCGATCGCGCCCGTATCCGTGACCTGCCGCATCCCGCGCGCCGCGACGATGGCGGCAGGCTCGCCCCCTTCGGTCCAGACGATCTCGAAGAGGTCCTTGGCGATCTTGCCCGAGATGTCGCCCGCCGCGATCAGATCGAGGATCGCGCCCAACTGGCCCGCCGACACCGGGCTTTCGCCGATGCCGCGCCCTTCCTTGTTGAGGCGCCCGAAGAGCTCGTTGATGACCCAGTTCGCCGCCGCCTTGCCGTCGCGCCCCTCTGCCACCGCCTCGAAATAGCGCGCGGCCTCGAGCTCGGCCGTCAGCACGCTCGCGTCATAGTCCGTCAGGCCGAAGTCGCGCATGAAGCGCGCCTTCTTGGCGTCGGGCAGCTCGGGCATCGCGGCCGCGATCGCCTCGACGAAGCCGTCCTCGAGTTCGAGCGGCAGCAGGTCGGGGTCGGGGAAATAGCGGTAGTCGTGCGCCTCTTCCTTGGAGCGCATCGGCCGCGTCTCGCCCTTGTCGGGATCATAGAGGCGCGTCTCCTGATCGACGCTGCGCCCGTCCTCGATCAGCGCGATCTGCCGGCGCGCCTCGTGCTCGATCGCGGCCTGGATGAAGCGCATCGAGTTCATGTTCTTGATCTCGCAGCGCGTGCCGAGATGGCGGAAATCGCCCGTCTCGCGGAATTTCTCGTATTGTCCCGGGCGGCAGACGCTGACGTTCACATCTGCCCGCAGGTTGCCCGACTGCATGTTGCCGTCGCAGGTGCCGAGATAGCGCATGATCTGGCGCAGCTTGCCGACATAGGCCGCGGCCTCTTCGGGGCCGCGGATGTCGGGGCGGCTCACGATCTCCATCAGCGCGACGCCGGTGCGGTTGAGATCGACGAAGGACATCTCGGGGTCCATGTCGTGGATCGACTTGCCCGCGTCCTGCTCGATGTGGATGCGCTCGATCCGCACGCGCCGCGCGACGCCCGGCCCCATCTCGACCCAGACCTCGCCCTCGCCCACGATCGGATGATAGAGCTGGCTGATCTGGTAGCCCTGCGGCAGGTCTGGGTAGAAGTAGTTCTTGCGGTCGAAGGCGCTGAAGCGGTTGATCCTGGCGCGCAGGCCCAGCCCCGTGCGCACCGCCTGCTCGATGCAGAAGGCGTTGGGGACGGGCAGCATCCCGGGCATGGCGGCGTCGACGAAGCTCACATGGGCGTTGGGCTCCGCGCCGACGGCCGTCGAGGCGCCGGAAAAGAGCTTGGCGTTCGAGGCGATCTGCGCGTGCACCTCCATCCCGATCACGATCTCCCAATCGTGGCGGGCGCCGGCGATGACCTTGGGCGCGGGGGCGGCGGGCAGGGTATCGAGCATGATGGACCTCTCGCGGACGAAGCGGGTGTAGGCGAGGCAGGCGCCGCGGGCAAGGGCCGCCCCTCGGCAAGATGTCGCCCAATCGTTCGGCGCGCATCCGTCGCGCGCTTGCTCCTGCGCCCGTGACAGGCCATCAGGATCCCGGAGTGCACGAGGGGCCAAGCATGATCCGATCAGCCCGCAGTTTTGCCGCCGTTGCCGTGATGGCGGTCCTCGTCGGTGCGTGTTCGGCCCCCGAACCGGAGTCGCGGGCAAGCCTGTCGTGGGATCACCTTCCCGAAGCGCCGGCGTGGCGGCAGGCGACCAAGGCCGCGCTGCGCACCGACGGTGCGGCCCTGCTCGCCGCCGAGCCGCGCGATGTCGCGCGCTATTGCCCCGTCTATCCCGAGGCCGACGAGAGTGCGCGCGCCGACTTCTGGACGGGCATGATCGCGGCCGTGGCGAAATACGAGAGCAGCTGGAACCCGCGCGCATTGGGGCCTGGGCGGAGGTATCATGGCCTCATGCAGATCTCGCCGGCGACGGCCCGGGGTGCGGGCTGTGATCCAGACCGGCTGCTCGATGGGGCGGAGAACCTCGGTTGCGCGGTGCGGATCGCGGCGCGGCGCGCCGCGGCATCCGAGGTTGCGGACGTGATGCGCGACTGGGGGCCAATGCAAAAGCGCGATGTCCAGCGCAGCATCGCCGCGCATTTGCGCGACGAGCCCTATTGTACCGGCTGATCAGCCGTTGGTCATGCCGCCGTCGATGATGTGCTCGACCCCGGTGGTGAAGGCGCTTTCGTCAGAGGCAAGGTAGACCGCAAGCGCGGCGATCTCCTCGACTGTGCCGAGTCGGCCCATCGGCTGGCGCGCGACGAAGGCGCGCCGCGCCGCCTCGTAATCGCCCTGCGCGCGCATCCGCCCCTGCAGCGAGGGGCTGTCGACCGTGCCGGGGCAGATCGCGTTGCAGCGAATTCCGCGGCCAACGAAATCGACCGCGATCGCCCGCGTGAGGCCGATCACCCCTGCCTTGCTCGCGCCATAGACGAAGCGGTTCGGCACGCCCTTGATCGAGCTCGCGACCGAGGCGACGTTGACGATGCTCCCACCACCGCCCGCGATCATCCCGGGCAGGACCGCGCGCGTGACGCGATACATCGACGACAAGTTCAGGTCGATCGAAAATGCCCAAGCGTCCTCGTCGCACTCAAGGATCGTGCCGTGGTGCACGAAGCCCGCGCAGTTGAAGAGGACCGAGATGGTCCCGACCTCGGCGCCGAGCGCCGCCACCGCCGCGCGGTCGCGCACGTCGAGCTGGCGCGTCGTCAGGCGATCGGCGCGCAGCGTGCCGAGAAGTTCGGCGTTGATGTCCGTCGCGATGACCTCGGCGCCCTCGGCCGCGAAGGCCAGCGCTGTCGCCCGGCCGATCCCCGCCCCCGCCGCCGTCACCAGCGCACGTTTCCCCTTCAGTCGCATGTCCGTCCCCTTCACATTACCGCGCCCATGGCCCAGGGCACGAATTCCGCACCGCCAAAGCCCAGCTCCTCGCTCTTCGTCCGCTCGCCCGAGGCCACGCGCACCATCAGATCGAGGATCTCGGCCCCCTTGGCCTCGAGGCTCACCCCCGCGCTCACGATGTCGCCGCAGTTGAGGTCCATGTCCTCGGACATGTGTTCATACATCTCGGTGTTGGTCGCGATCTTGATGCAGGGCGTGGGCTTGTAGCCCGACACCGACCCCCGCCCCGTCGTGAAGACGATCAGGTTCGCCCCCGAGGCGATCTGGCCTGTGACCGAGCACGGATCATAGCCGGGGCTGTCCATGTAGACAAAGCCCCGCGTCGTGATCGGCTCGGCAAAGCGGTAGACCTCGGCGAGCGGCGCGGTGCCGCCCTTGGCGACGGCGCCGAGCGATTTCTCGAGGATCGTCGTGAGGCCGCCGCGCTTGTTGCCGGGCGAGGGGTTGTTGTCCATCTCGCCACCCATGCGGGCGGTGTAGTCCTCCCACCAGCGGATGCGCTCGACGATCTTGGCGCCGACCTCGGGCGTCACGGCCCGGCGCGTGAGCAGATGCTCGGCGCCGTAGATCTCGGGCGTCTCGGACAGGATCGTGGTGCCGCCCTGCGCCACCAGCAGGTCCGAGGCGACGCCGAGGGCGGGGTTTGCCGTGATGCCCGAATAGCCGTCCGAGCCGCCGCATTGCATCCCGACCATCAGATGCCCGAGCCCCGCCGGCGCGCGGCGCGCGCGCCCAGCGCCCTCGGCCATCTCGCGCAGGATGGCAAGGCCGCGCTCGACCGTCTTGCGCGTGCCGCCGGTCGCCTGAATCGTCATGTGGCGGAAGTTGTCGTCGGCCCGCATCCGCCCCCGACCGACGAGGTCGGGCACCTGCATCACCTCGCAGCCCAGGCCCACGAGCAGGATGCCCGCGAAATTGGGGTTGCGCGCATAGCCCTGCAGCGTGCGATAGAGCGTCGCGTACCCCTCGTCCTTGCCCGACATCCCGCAGCCCGAGCCGTGCACGATCGGCACGACGCCATCGACGCCGGGGAAATCGGCCAGAAGCCCGCTGCGCTCGGCCTCTTCGGCGATGAATCGCGCGACCGAGCCCGAACAGTTGACCGAGGTCAGCACGCCCAGATAGTTGCGCGTGCCCACCTGCCCGTCGGCGCGGTGATAGCCCATGAAATGCCGCGCCGCCGCTGGCGCGGGCAGGGGGCGGACGTCGGAGGAAAACGCATAGTCGCGCTCGTGCGCGCCCATCCCGAGGTTGTGGGAATGGACATGCGCGCCCCGCTCGATGCCCTCGGTCGCGACCCCGATGATCTGGCCATAGCGGCGTACCGAGGCACCCGCGGCAATCGGGGCGGCCGCGACCTTGTGGCCGCGCGGGATATGGCCGAGCGTCGCGCCGCCCTCGGGCAGCGGCGTGCCCGCGGGCAGGTCCGCGAGCGCGATCAGCACGCTGTCGGAAGGATGAAGGCGGATCAGGCGGTTCTGGAGCGGAGGTGTATCGGCGGGCATGGTGATGGGTCCGGCTTCGGGTCGCTTGACAGGGCAGGGGCCCCGGCTAGCATGGTAGCATGTTACAGACCGACACCTTCCTGCTGCAAGCGCCAAACGCCGACCAGTCGCGTGTTCTGCCCCCGCTCGAGCGGTTTCAGGGCTCGCTTGCCCAGCGGGTCTATGGCGCGCTCAAGGACGCGATCCTGACGCTCGCGCTGCGCCCGGGCGAGATGCTGCGCAAGCCCGAGATCTGCGCGGGCCTCGGCATCTCGCGCAGCCCGGTGGCCGAGGCGGTTGCGCGGCTCGCGGCCGAGGGGCTGATCGATGTCGTGCCGCAGGCGGGCAGCTTCGTCGCGCGCTTCTCGATGGAGGAGATCCGCGAGGGTGCCTTTCTGCGCGAGGCGCTCGAGGTCGCGACGGTGGCCCATGTCGCCCCCGCGATCGGCGAGGACACGCTCGTGCTCTTGCGCCGCAACCTGCGCCTGCAGGAGGTGCTGGTGGCCGACGGCGACATCGCGGGGTTCTACGAACTCGACGCGCAGATGCATGCGATCATCCTTGGCGCCTCGGGTTTCCGGCGGCTCGCGGCGATGTCCGAGACGGCCTGGGTCCATGTCAACCGCGCCCGCCGCCTCGTGCTGCCGCGCCCCGGCCGGGTGGCCGAGACCCTCGCCGAACATCGCGCGATCCTTGCGGCACTCGAGGCCCGCGACGGCCCGCGCGCGGCCGAGGCGATGCGCGCCCATCTCGCGCGCCTCGTGCCGAACCTCGAACCGCTGACCCAAACCCACCCGGGGCTGTTTGCCCGCCCCTGAACCCGAAGGTCCCCGATGCCCGATCTGCCGAACCGACCGCGCTATGCCGCGCGGCTCAATGCCTTCAAGGTGGGGCTTCCGGGCCGGCCGACGCTCGCCGGGATGCTCGGCCGCGCGGCCTCGGTGCCGGGGATCGACGCGGCGGATCTGAATTATCCCGACCACTTCGCCGATGCGACTGCGCCCGAGGTGCGGGCGCTGCTCGATGGCCACGGCATCGCGCTCAACGGTCTCGCGATGCGCTATTATACCCACCCGGGCTATCGCCTCGGCGCCTTCACCAACCCCGACCCCGCCACCCGCCGCGCCGCCATCGACGAGACGAAGCGCGGCATCGATGCGCTCGCCGAAATGGGCGGGCGGCTGATGACGCTCTGGCTCGGGCAGGACGGGGTCGATTATTCGTTCCAGGGCGATTACGGGCGGATGTGGGATGATACCGTTGCCGCCATCGCCGAGGTCGCGGACCATCATGCGGGCATCGACATCGCGCTCGAATACAAGCCCAACGAGCCGCGCGCCTATGCGCTCATGCCCGACATCGGCACGACGCTTCTGGCCATCGCCGAGGCGGGGCGGGCGAATCTCGGCGTCACGCTCGATTTCGCCCATGTCCTCTATGCCGACGAACTGCCCGCCCATTCGGCGGCGCTGATCGCGCGGCGCTCGCGGCTCCTCGGCGTGCATCTCAACGACGGCTACGGCAAGCGCGACGACGGGCTGATGGTGGGCTCGGTCCATCCCGTCCAGACGGTCGAGCTGTTCGTGGCGCTCGAACGGATGGGCTATGACGGGGTGATCTATTTCGACACCTTCCCCGACCACGGCGGCGCCGACCCCTGCGCCGAGGCGGCCGCGAACATCGTGATGGCGGAACGGCTGCGCGCCATTGCCGCGCGGCTTGCCCATGATCCGGCGCTCTCGGCCGCGATTGCGGCGCAGGATGCGCCCGCGGGGCTGCGGATCGTGGCCGACGCGCTCTATGGTGCGCGATGAGCGTTCTGGTCGCGGGCTCGCTCCACCTCGATGTCATCGTCCGCGCGCCGCACCTGCCGCGGCAGGACGAGACCGTGCGCGGCGAGGCGGTCGATTATGTGCCGGGCGGCAAGGGCGGCAATCAGGCGGTGGCGGCGGCGCGGATGGGCGCGCGCGTCGCGATGGCCGGGATGGTCGGGTCGGATGCCTTCGGCGACAGGCTGCTCGAGGCACTCGCGGCCGCCGGGGTCGATTGCCGCGGGGTGGGGCGCGATGCCGGCGCCTCGGGGATGAGTGTCGCGATCATCGAGGCGGACGGCAGCTATGGCGCGGTCATCGTCTCGGCCGCCAATCTGCGGATCGATCCCGCCGCCATCGCGCTGCCCGCGGATGCGCGCGTGCTCGTGCTGCAAAACGAGGTGCCCGAGGCCGTGAACCTCGCCGCCGCGCGGGCCGCGCGCGGGGCGGGGGCGCGCACGGTGCTGAACGCGGCCCCTGCGCGCGCGGTCTCGCCCGAGCTCATGGCGCTCGTCGATGTGCTGATCGTCAACCGGGTCGAGGCCGCCGACATGCTGGGCCTGCCCGAAATCGGGGACGCGGCCGAGGCGGCGCTGGGCCTCGCGGCACTCGGCCCCGCGGCGGTGATCGTGACGCTCGGTGCGGGGGGGCTTGTCCTCTGCGAGGGGGGGGCGACGCGGGCGAGCCCCGCGCACCCCGTCGCCGTCGTCTCGACCCACGGGGCGGGGGATGCGTTCGTGGGCGCGCTCGCCGCCCGGCTCGATGCGGGCGATGCGCTCGCCGCGGCGGCGGCCTTCGGGCAGGCGGCGGCGGCGCTGCATGTCTCGGTGCCCGAGGGCGCGCGGGGCGCGATCACGCCCGATGCGGTGCGTGCGCTCGCACGCGCCGCGTCCGCTCAGAGGCGGTAGAACGCCGCCGCCGTGCCGCCCCAGATGCGCGCCTGATCGGCAGGCGAGAGATGCGCGACCAGTCGCTCGGCCGCATGGCGCCAGTCGTCGTACTCCGCGCGCAGCCGGCACACCGGCCAGTCGGAGCCCCACATGACGCGCTCGGGCCCGAAAACGCGCAGCACATGCTCGACATAAGGCGCGAGATCCTCGACCGTCCAGCCCAGCTCGGCCTCGGTCACGAGCGCCGAGAACTTGCAGAACGCCCCCGTCTCGCCCGCGATACGCGCGATCCCGTCGGCCCAATGGGCAAAGGCGGCGGCACTGCGGTCTCGAATCTGGGGCTTCATGAAATGGTCGATCACGACGCGCATCGAGGGGTAGCGCCGCAGCAGCGTCAGGAAATGCCCGAGGTGGCGCGGAAAGCCGAGCGCATCGAAAGTCAGATCGAGGTCGCAGACCGCGCGATACCCCCATTGCACATCATCGCGCAGCATCCAGGCATCGTCAGGGATGTCCTGGATCATCGGACGCACGCCCTTGAACTTCGGATGCGCCGAGAGGCGGCGCAACTCGCCGAGGTCGCCGGGCTTCTCGAAATCGACCCAGCCCACGACACCCGCGACGAAGAGGGCGGCATCGGCGATGCCCAGCATGTATTCGCTCTCGGCGATGGTGGGTGCTGCCTGCACGAGGACGCTCGCCCCGATCCCGTGGCGGGCAAGCGCGGGCGCGAGGTCGGCCGGGCCATAGACCCGGTCGAGCACGCCGTCGCCCCTGGGCATCCAGAAGTAATCGCCCCGCGCGGGGTTCCAGAAATGCTGGTGTGCGTCGATCTTCATGGCTCAGGCTCCGGTGGGGGCGGCGGGGTGGAGCAGGCCCTCGGCCTTGAGGTCGGCCCAGAGCGCGGGCGGGATCACGGCCGCCGCCGCGCGCGCATTCGCCGCGACCTCGGCCGCATTCGCCCCCCCGGGGATGACCGACACGACCGCCGGATGCAGGAGCGGAAAGCGGAAGGCCGCGTCGACCATCCGCACCCCGTGCCGGGTGCAGACGGCCTCGATCCGCGCGACGCGCGCGAGGATCCCGGGCGGGGCGGGTTCGTAGTTGTAGAAGGCCCCGGGCTTCGGCCCCGTCGCGAGCACGCCCGAATTGTAGGGCCCGCCGAGCACGATCCCGATCCCCCGCTCGGCCGCCATGCCGAGGAAGCCCTCGAGCGCCCCCTGTTCGAGCAGCGTATAGCGCCCCGCGAGCAGGAAGAGGTCGAAATCCCCCCGCTCGGCCATCCAGCGGCAGGGCTCCCAGGCGTTGACGCCCGCGCCGAAGGCCGCGATCACGCCCTCATCCCGCAACCGCAGGAGCGCGCGGTAGCCCCCGGCCATGAACTCATCGAGTTTCGCCCCCAGCGCCTCGGGTGTGCCGTGGTTGTAGAGGTCGAGGTCGTGGGCATAGAGGATGTCGACCCGGTCCACCCCCAGACGCTCGAGCGCCTGCTCGACCGCGCGCAGCACCCCGTCGTGGGTGTAGTCATAGACCTCGCGCCGGGCGGGGACATCGTAGAACTTGCCGATGCAGTCGCGCGCCTCGCCCGGCGCGCAGGCCCGGAGAATGCGCCCGACCTTGGTCGAGAGGATGTAGCCCTCGCGCGGCTTGCCCCGCAGGAACGGGTTGAGGCGCGTCTCGGCCAGCCCGAGGCCATAGAGCGGGGCGGTGTCGAAATAGCGCACGCCCGCATCCCAGGCGGCATCGAGGGCCGCGCGCGCGACCTCCTCGCTGACCGCGCGGT
>Ga0315900_10007183_pt1 | contig 14675 bp, 11 predicted proteins | sample LakEriMetagenome_FD_203521 | JGI IMG/M metagenome (GOLD analysis project Ga0315900, IMG submission 203521) | Freshwater fungal communities from buoy surface, Lake Erie, Ohio, United States - Buoy 12 MA114 | ecosystem: Environmental > Aquatic > Freshwater > Lake > Lake biofilm | place: USA: Lake...
CGCAAGGCGCTCACCTCGTACAACGAGGCGGTGGGCTCGCTCGAGGTGCGGGTGCTGCCGTCGCTGCGCCGCTTCCGCGAACTCAACATCGGCGGCGACAACCGCCGGGCCGAGGACAAGCTCGAGGACGTGAAGTCGATCGAGTTCGTGCCGCGGGAACTGCAGGCGGAGGAGATGCGGGCGCCGGCGGGAAGCGCGGCCCCCGGCGCACCGCGGCTGACCGTGATCGACCGCGGCCGCGCCGCGGACGGCGGCGAGACGGGCTGACCGCGGCGCGCTATTCGGCGCCGAGCCGGGCGGGCACGAGCAGCAGCTCCGACTGCCGGCGGGTGCCGGTGCGCGCGAACAGCGGGCGGAACGCGTCCGCGTCCTGGACCGCGTTGAACTGCGGCCCGGCACCGGCTACCGTGCGCGCACCATGAAGATTTCCAGCGTGAAGCCGGCCGCGGCGGCAGCGAAGCACGACCACTCGCGCTGCGTGGGCGACGCGCTGCGCGCCGCCGAGCGCGTGTGCGCGGATCGCGTGGTGCGCCTCACCCCGATCCGCCGCCGGGTTCTCGAGATCGTCTGGAGCAGCCACGACCCGATCGGCGCCTACGACATCATCGCGAAGCTGCCTCGCGGCGACCGGCCGGCGGCGCCGATGACCGTCTATCGCGCGCTCGATTTCCTGGTCGAGCAGGGGCTGGTGCACCGGCTCGACTCGCTGAACGCGTTCATCGGCTGCGATCGCGCGACCGAGCGCCACGCCGGCCAGCTGCTGGTCTGCGGGCGCTGCGGGAAGGTCACCGAGATCGACGACCCGCGCGTGCAGCGCGCGGTGGACGCCGCCGCCGCCGAGCACGGCTTCCGCTGCGACGCCGCGCTCGAGGTGAAGGGGCTCTGCGCGCGCTGCTCCGGCGCGGCCTGAGCGTCGCCCCCCTCGCCGGCCGCACGCGGGCCGGCATGCAGTCCCGGAATCCCGAGCACGCCGGGCGGGGGAGCGCCGTCGCGCCCCGCATTGCGACGCCGATAGTTACTATATAACATCACGGACTTCGCCGGATCGGAGCCCGGGGTCGATGCCGCTCAGCCATTCCGCGGTCCGCGCGACGGCCGCAGCACCCGCGATCGCTTCGCAGCTCGGTCCCGACGTGGCCGTGCTCGAAGGCATCTTCGGCGACGGCGTCGCCGTCGCCGCCTGGCAGCGGCCCGCGCCCGCCGCGCTCGACGCCTGGCTCGCCCACGCCCTGCCCCGGGCCGAGGTGCTCGAGCTCGCCCAGGTGCGCCCGGACGAGCCGGAGCTGGCCGACGTGCTGCGCGCACTGCCGGACGCACCGGAGCGAGCCGCACTCGCGCGGCACCTCGCCGAACTGGTCGAGCTCTACGCGATCCTCACCGACGCCTCGCGCGTCGGCCTGCGCTTCTGCGTCACCGCCGGCCAGCCGTGCCCGCGATTCCACGTCGACCGGGTGGGCCTGCGCCTGATCACCACGTTGCGCGGGCCGGGCACCCAGTGGCTCGAGCCCGACGACGTGGATCGCCGCCGGCTCGGGCCCGGGTCCGGCGGCCTGCCGGACGAGAGCTCGGGCCTGCTGCGGCCGGGCGCGGCGATCCGGCAGCTCGCGGCCTTCGACGTCGGCGTCTTCAAGGGCGAGAGCTGGCCGGGCAACGCCGGCCGCGGCGCGGTGCACCGCTCGCCGCCGCCCGACGGTTCGTTCCGCGCGATGGTCACGCTCGACGCGCTCTAGCAGGAACGCGGCGCGCGCCGCATGCACCCCCGTTGCATCCCGCGCCGCACTCCCGGCGGCGCCCGCGAGAGGACCTTGCCCATGCCCGAACGCCTGCCCGTCACCGTGCTGTCCGGCTTCCTCGGCGCCGGCAAGACCACGCTGCTGAACCACGTGCTGCGCAACCGCGAGGGACTGCGCGTCGCGGTGATCGTCAACGACATGAGCGAGGTCAACGTCGACGCCGCGCTGGTACGCGACGGCGGCGGCCTGAGCCGCACCGAGGCCAAGCTGGTCGAGTTCTCGAACGGCTGCATCTGCTGCACGCTGCGCGACGACCTGCTGCAGGAGGTGCGGCGGCTCGCCGCCGAGGGCCGCTTCGACTACCTGCTGATCGAGTCCACCGGCATCTCGGAGCCGATGCCGGTCGCCGCGACCTTCGCCGTGCGCGACGAGCAGGGCTTCTCGCTCGGCGACGTCGCGCGACTCGACACGATGGTGACCGTCGCCGACGCGCACACGCTGGTCGCCGACTTCGGCTCGCCGGACCTGCTGTCCGACCGTGGCGAAGTCGCCGGCGACGGCGACCAGCGCGCGCTCGTCGACCTGCTGACCGAGCAGCTCGAGTTCGCCGACGTGATCGTGTTGAACAAGGTCGATCGCGTCGATGCGGCGGGTCGCCGGCAGGCGCTCGCGCTGATCAAGGCGCTGAACCCGTCGGCGCACGTGGTCGAGTGCACGCACGGGCATGTGCCACTGCGCGAGATCCTGGACACCGGCCGCTTCGACTTCGAGCGCGCGCAGCGGATGGCCGGCTGGGCCCGCGAGCTCGCGGGCGACCACGCGCCGGAGACCGAGACCTACGGCATCTCGAGCTTCGTGTACCGCGCGCGCCGGCCGTTCCATCCCGGGCGGCTGATGCGGTTCTTCGAGAGCGACTGGCCCGGCGTCGTGCGCAGCAAGGGCTTCTTCTGGCTGGCGACGCGGATGGAGTGGGTCGGCGAGATGCAGCAGGCCGGCGGCGCGCTCCAGCACCAGGCGGCGGGCTTCTGGTGGGCCGCGGCGCCGGCGGCGGAGCGGCCGGATCCGGCGCGGGCGCTCGAACTGCTCGGCGTCGAGTGGCACCCGCAGTGGGGCGACCGGCGCCAGGAGCTGGTGTTCATCGGCATCGGGATGGACGAAGCGCGCCTGCGGGCGCGACTCGACGCCTGCCTGCTCGACGACGCGGAGATGGACCGCGGGCCGGAGGCGTGGGCGAGTCTGCCGGACCCGTTCCCGCGCTGGCGGCTCGAATCGGACGCCGCCGCGTGAAGCCGACCGCGCCGGACTCCGCGCCCTCGCGCGCGCGCTCGCTGCTCGCGATGGGCGCGGCGCGGCGACTCGCACGGGTCGCGCTCGCCGGGCTGGCGCTGTGGACGCTGGTCGTGTGGGCGCTGTCCGCGTGACCGGCTCCGCCGTCCGCGGCGTCGACCTGACGCTGTGCTACGGCGAGCGTGCCGCCGTGCACCATCTCGACTTCGAGTGGCCTGCGGGCACGCTGACCGCCATCGTCGGCCCGAACGGCGCCGGCAAGTCGACGCTGCTGAACGCGCTCGCCGGGCTTCTCGCACCGCGCACCGGGCGACTCGAGGTGGACGCGGAACTGGCGCGCTCGGTCGCGTACCTGCCGCAGCAGAGCGCACTGTCGGCCGACGTGCCCGTCACCGTCGAGGATCTCGTGGCGCTCGGCGCCTGGTCGCGCACCGGTCCGTTCGGCGCGGTGGGCACGCACGAGTCGGCCGCGGTGCGCGAGGCGCTCCGACGCGTCGGCCTGCACGGCTTCGAGCGGCGGCTGCTGGCGACGCTCTCGGCCGGACAGCGGCAGCGCGCCCTGTTCGCGCGCGTGCTGCTCGAGGACGCGCGGCTGATCCTGCTCGACGAGCCGTTCAACGCCGTCGACGCCCGCACCACCGCCGACCTGCTGCAGGTGCTGAAGGACTGGCACGCCGAGCGCCGCACCGTCGTCGCGGTGCTGCACGACCTCGAGCTCGTGCGCGAGAGTTTCCCGGACGCGCTGCTGCTCGCGCGCGGCGGCGTCGCGGCCGGTCCACCGGCCGAGGTACTGACCGCGGGCAACCTCCGACGCGCGCGCGCGCTCGCCGAGGCGTGGGTCGACGACGCGGCCTGGTGCCTGCGGGAGGGGCGATGACCGGCCTCGGCGCCTGGCTCGTCGAGCCCTTCGTCGAGTTCGCGTTCATGCGGCGCGCGCTGGCGGCGGTCGCGGCCCTCGCGCTCGGCGCGGGCCCGCTCGGCGTCTTCCTGGTCCTGCGCCGCATGAGCCTGGTCGGCGACGCGACCGCGCACGCGGTGCTGCCCGGTGCCGCGGTCGGCTTCCTGGTCGCCGGCCCCACTCTCGTCGCCATGGGCACGGGCGGCTTCCTGGCGGCGCTGCTGGTCGCGCTCGCGGCGGGCGTGGTCGCGCGCCGCACCGTGCTGCGCGAGGACGCGAGCTTCGCCGCGTTCTACCTGATCGCCCTCGCGCTCGGCGTCCTGCTCGTGTCGCTGCGCGGCTCGCAGGTGGACCTGATGCACCTGCTGTTCGGCACGATCCTCGCCGTCGACGACGCCGGGCTGCTGCTGGTCGCCACGGTCGCGACGCTGACGGTCGCGGTGCTCGCGGTCTGCTACCGGCCGCTGGTCGTCGAGACGCTGGATCCCGGGTTCCTGCGCCTGCACGGCGGCGGCGGCGGCTGGCACCTGCTGTTCGTCGCGCTGCTGGTCGCCAACCTGGTGGCGGCGTTCCAGGTCCTCGGTACGCTGATGGCGGTCGGCCTGATGATGCTGCCGGCCGCCGCCGCGCGGCTCTGGCGGCTCGGCCTCGGCGCGACGCTCGCGCTCGCCGCCGGCTTCGCGCTCGCCGCCGGTGGCGCGGGGTTGCTGATCTCGTTCCACCGGGACCTGCCGTCCGGGCCGACCATCGTCCTCGCGGCCGGCTTCCTCTACCTCGCGTCGCTCCTCGCGGCGCCACTGCTCGGCCCGGAAGGCCGCCTGCGCCTGCGTCACCGGGAGGCCTGATGCGCCGTCGCGATTTCCTCGTACTGCCCCTGCTGTCCTCGTTCGCCGGCACCGCCGCGCGCGCCGCGCCGGCACCGCCGGTCAACGTGGTCGCGAGCTTCAGCATCCTCGCCGACCTGGTCGCGAAGGTCGCGGGACCCGCGGCGCGCGTGAGCGCGCTGGTCGGCCCGGATGGCGACGCGCACGTCTACGAACCGTCGCCCGCGGACGCGCGCCGCGTGCGCGAAGCCGCGCTGGTCGTCGTCAACGGCCTCGGCTTCGAGGGCTGGATGCCGCGGCTGATCCGTGCCTCCGGCTACCGCGGGCCGGTCGTCACCGCCACCGAGGGCATCGCCGCGCGGCCGGGCGGGCGGCATCCCGATCCGCACGCGTGGCAGGACCCGGCGCTCGTGAAGGCGTACGTGAACAACGTGCTGGCCGGCCTGACGCGCGCCGTGCCGGCCCTCGCGGCGACGTTCCGCGCGTCGGCCGCCGCGTTCGTCGACGAACTCGACGCGCTGGACGCCGACCTGCGCGCCCGCTTCGCGCGGGTGCCGGCGTCGCGGCGACGCGTGATCACCACGCACGACGCGTTCGCGTACTTCGGCGCAGCGTACGGCGTCGAGTTCCTGACGCTCCAGGGCTGGACCACCGAGAACGAGCCGAGCGCGGCGGACGTCGCGCGACTGGTGCGCGTGGCCCGCACCGGCGGCGCGAGCGCCGCGTTCGTCGAGAACATCGCCGATCCGCGGCTCGTCCGGACGCTCGCGGCCGACACCGGGCTGCGGTTCGGCGGCCGCCTGTACTCGGACGCGCTGGCACCGCCGGGACACCCCGCATCGACCTACCTCGGGATGATGCGACACAACGCGGAGACGCTGCTCGCAGCGCTGGTCGACCGCGTGCAACCCGCCCGCTCGGACGCGGACGCCCCGGCCGCCGCAGTTCCCCCGTCCACCGCCGCCCAGGAGAACCCGGGATGAGCACCGCGAAGATCCCCGTCACCGTACTGACCGGCTTCCTCGGCGCGGGCAAGACCACGCTGCTGAACCGCATCCTCGCCGAGAACCACGGCCAGCGCATCGCGGTGATCGAGAACGAGTTCGGCGAGATCGGCGTCGACCAGGACCTCGTGATCGACGCCGACGAGGAAGTGTTCGAGATGAACAACGGCTGCATCTGCTGCACCGTGCGCGGCGACCTGATCCGCATCCTCGGCAACCTCGTGCGGCGCCGCGACCGCTTCGACCGCGTGGTGCTCGAGACCACGGGCCTCGCGAACCCCGGACCGGTCGCGCAGACCTTCTTCGTCGACGACGACGTGCGCGAGGCCTACGCGCTCGACGGCATCGTCACGCTGGTCGACGCAGCGCACGTGCACCAGCACCTGGACGACAGCGAGGAAGCGCGCGAGCAGATCGCGTTCGCCGACGTGCTGGTGCTGAACAAGACGGACCTCGCGTCGCCCGAACGCCTCGACGGCCTGGAGCGGCGACTGCGCGGCATGAACGCGATGGCGCGCCTGCAGCGCGCGCGACTCGCCGACGTACCGATCGCCGAGGTGCTAGGCATCGGCGGTTTCGACCTGCGGCGCGCGCTCGAGCACAAGCCGACGTTCCTCGCACCGGAGTACCCGTTCGAGTGGGCCGGCGTCTACGCGCTCGAGGCCGGCCGCTACGAACTGCGCGTCGAGGACGGCCCGGACCCGGCGATGACGATGGTGCTCGACGCGGCGCGGCCGGGCGAGGCCGACGACCTGCGGCGCGCGGCCGAGCGCCTGTTCCGCCTGTTCTCGGGCACGGCCGGGGACGTGCGGCCCGGCGAGCGGCTCGCGCCGGAGCCGCGGCTCTACGAGCTAGCGCTCGGCAGCACCGGCACCAAGCGCTTCGTGATCGAGATCGCGACGCCCGGCGAGTACCTGCTGCTGACGCAGCACCGGCCCGAGGAGTTCGCCCTGGAGGTCCGCGACTCTCGCGGCGCCACCGTCGCGCCGCGCGCGACCCGCGAGTTCGCGCCGGAGCACTCGCACGAGGACGCCGTCGGCTCCATCAGCCTGGAGGTCGAGCCGGCGCTCGACCCGACGCGCTTCCGCAGCTGGCTCGGTGCCCTGCTGCGCGAGCAGGGCACGCGGATCTACCGGACGAAGGGCTTCCTGAACCTCGCGGACACGGACCAGCGCACCGTGCTGCAGGGCGTGCACATGCTGGTCGACACCGAGTCGCTCGGGCCGTGGGGCGAGCGACCGCGGCGCACGCAGCTCGTGCTGATCGGCAAGGAACTGGACCGCGAGGCGCTCGAGGCGGGCCTGCGCCGGTGCGTGGCGTGACGGCCACCGCCGACGCGGCGCTCGACGAGGCCTGGTCGATCGCGACCGACGAGTACCCCACCGCGCTCGCCTTCGCGAGCGACGGGCGCTGCTGCGCGATCGGCGATGCCGGCGGCACCGTGGTCGTCGTCGACGCGGCCGAGGGGCGCGTGCTCGCGCGGCACAGCGCGGACGCCGCCGGCGTGCTCGCGCTCGCGTGGCAGCCGGGCACCCGCCGCCTCGCGGTCGGCGGCCAGTCCGGCGTGGTCGCGCTGTACGGCGCCGATGGCTGCGAGGCGGAAACGCCGCTCGACGGCGGCTGGCTCGAACGGCTCGCGTGGCAGCCGGACGGCCGGCGGCTGGTCGCGGTGCAGGGCCGCACGCTGCATCAGCTGGATGCGGACGGCCGGCGCCTCGCGAGCAGCGCGCCGCAGGCCAGCACGCTGACCGGGCTCGCCTTCCGCGCGGGCGGCCGGCAGATCGTCACCTGCTGCTACGGCGGCGTCGCCGTGCACGACGCCGGCAGCCTCGCCGTCACGCGGCGCTTCCGGTGGAACGGCTCGCTGATCGCCCTGGCGCTCAGTCCGAACGACCGCGTGGTCGCCGCCGGGCTGCAGGACGCGACGGTGCACTTCTGGCGCTTCGCCGACGGCCGCGACGCGCAGATGTCCGGCTACGCGATGAAGCCGAAGTCGCTCGCGTTCAGTGCCGATTCGCAGTGGCTCGCGACCAGCGGCGGCCCGGCCGTGATCGTCTGGCCGTTCGACGGCCGCGGTCCGGAAGGCCGCGAGCCACTGCTGCTGCCGGAGCACCCCGCGCCCGTCGAGTGGGTCGCGTACGCGCCGCGCAGTGCGGGGCTCGTCAGCGGCTGCCGCGCGGGCGAGCTGCGCCTGTGGGTGCCGCCGGTGCGGCGCGAACCGCTGGCCGTGAAGCCGCTCGGCCACGCGGTGGCCGGGCTCGCCTGGGGCGCAGACGGCGACGACGAACGGCTCGCGGTCGCCGACGCCGGCGGCACCGTGCGCGGCTGGACGCTCTAGGCGGGGCACGTGGCCCTCTCGAGAGTAGTGATGTTATAACATCACTCCTCTTGCGACTCCCGGCGAGGACGCCCGTGTCCATCCCCTGCCCGCCTCGCGCACTTGCGTCTCGATCCCTCGTGCCCGCCCTGCTGCTCGGCGGCGCCGGGCTCTGGCCTTCGCAGGTCGGCGCCGCGGCCGCGTCCTCGACCGTCGAATCGGTGACCGTCATCGGCCAGCGCGAGCGCACGACCGTCGGCGTGGGTTCGCGGCTGGCGCTGCCGGCCGGCGAACTGCCGGCCAGCGTGCACTGGATCGCGCGCGACGAACTGCTCCAGCGCGGCGACCACTCCACGGCGCAGGCCGTGGCCCGCGCGCCCGGCTTCACCACCGTCGGCATGAGCGCCTTTGCCGGGTCGGCGCTGGCGGCGCGCGGGTTCACCGGCAACGCCTCGATCGGGCAGCTCTACGACGGGCAGCGGCTGCTCGTCAGCGGCGGCGCGATGAGCTTCCCGGTCGACACGTGGGCCTTCGAGCGCGTCGAGGTGCTCGCAGGGCCCGCGTCGGTGCTGTACGGCGCCGGCACGATCGGTGGCGCGGTCAACTACGCACCGCGGACGATCCGTCGCGACCAGCTCGCGCTCGAGGCGCTCGCGGCGACCGGCAGCTGGCAGACCCATCGGCTCGGCGTGGCCGCCAGCGGGCCGCTCGGCGCTGCCACCGCGTTCCGCGTCAACGCCGTACGACACCGCAGCGACGGCTACGTCGCGCGCAACGAGCAGGCGCGCTGGGCCGCCTCGGTCGCCGTGCTCCGCGACCTCTCGCCCACGCTCACGGTGTCGGGCTTCTACGACGGGGGTCGCATCGACGATCGCGGCTACTTCGGCACGCCGCTGATCGGCGGCCGCATCGACCCGCGCACCCGGCGCGCGAACTTCAACGTCGAGGACGCGAGCACGACGTTCGACAACGATTGGGTGCGGGCGCGGATCGACTGGCGACCGCGCCCCGGGCTCGCGATCCGCAACGAGACCTACCGGCTGACGACGTTCCGGGACTTCCGCAATCTCGAGAACTACACGTGGGTGCCGGCGACGGGCCGGGTCGCGCGCAGCTTCAACTTCGGCACCGACATCGACCAGGCGCAGTGGGGCAACCGCCTCGACGTCACCTGGTCCGGTACGCCCGGCGGGCGCCCGGCCGAGATCGCGCTCGGCATCGAGTACACGCGCGTCGACTACGAAACGCTGACGGTGACGCGCGGTGGCACGAGCGTCGATCCCTATGCGTTCACGCCCGGTCGCTTCGATCCCGGGCCGGGGCTCGCACCCGCGCTCGGCACCGACACCGTGCAGCGCTCCGCACATGCCGAGGGCACGGTGGCGCTGGGGCGCGGCTGGCGTGCGGTCGGCGGAGTGCGCGCGGAGCGGATCGACCTCGAGCGTTTCAATCGCGCGGACGGCTCGCGCGTCGGGCTCGCGTTCGAGCCTCTGACGTGGCGAGCCGGCTTCGTCGGGCCGCTCGGCGACGGCGTCACCGCCTACGGACAGTACGTCGTCGGCAACGACGCGGCCGGCTCGCTGATCAGTCTCCCGGCGACCAATGCCGCCCGACTGCAGACGGGCCGCCAGGTGGAACTCGGCCTCCGCCACTCGCTGCCGGCGGCCGGCCTCGCGTGGTCGGTCGCGGCCTACCGGATCACGAAGGACGACCTCGTGTCGCGCGACCCGGCGAATCCGAACCTGGCGCAACAGATCGGCCGGCAGTCGTCGAGGGGCGTGGAACTCGCGACCCGCTTCGAGCCCGTGCGCTGGCTGCGGCTCGACCTGAACGGCAGCGTCCTCGAGGCGCGCTTCGACGACTTCAACGAACTGGTCGCGGGGACCCTGGTGGCGAGGGCCGGCCGGGTGCCGCCGAACGCGCCCGAGCGCCTCGCCAATCTCTGGGTGACGGTCCGGCCGGCGGGACGCGTCGAGTTCGGCGGCGGCGCGCGCTACGTCGGGCCGCGCTGGTCCAACAACGCCAACACGCTCGCGATCCCGTCGTACGTGCTTGTGGACGCATACGCCGACTGGCGATTCGCATCGGACGCGACGCTGTCGCTGCGCGTCCGCAACGTCGCGGACCGCGACTGGGTGGTGGCGCCCTACAATGCCGGCGCGCAGTGGGCACTCGGCGACCCTCGCGCGGTCGAAGTGGCGCTTCGCTGGTCGCTCTGAGTCGCGCCCGCGTGGGCATCCGGCTGCAGCGCGGACTGCACGTGGCGGCACGCCTGCACCGTGTGCTCGGCCTCGCGCTGGCGGCGCTGTTCGTCACCTGGTTCGCGTCCGGCATCGCGATGGTCTACTACCGGCCGCCGCTGCTCGACGACGCGGAGCGCCTCGGCTTCGCCGCGCCGCTGGACGCGACCACCACGGCGACGACGCGCGTCCTGCCGGCGGCCGCGGTGCCCCCGCTCGCGGCCGCGTGGCCCGACGTCTCCGACCTGCGGCTCGCGCGGTTCGGCGAACGCTGGCTCTATCGCTGGCGGACCGGCGACGGCTGGCAGGCGGCATGGGCGGACGACGGCACGCCGGCGCGATTCGACGGCCACGCGCTCGCGGCCGAGGCGCGACGCTGGCTGGGCGATGCGCGGTCCTGGCGGTACGTCGGCGAGGTCGACGGCGACACGCAGTGGACCTTCTTCGCAGGCGCGCGACCGCACCTGCCGCTGCTGCGGTTCGCGACGGACGGTCCGCTGCACCGCGACGTCTACTTCTCGAGCCGTACCGGCGAGCCGGTCGTCGCGACGACGCCGGGCAGCCGGCTGCTGTACCTGCTCGGGCCGGGACTGCACTACTTCTCGTTCGCGCCGCTGCGCAGCGCGGACTCGGCCTGGCGGACGGTCGTGATCGTCAGTTCGGCGCTCGGCGTCCTGCTCTGCGTCATCGGGCTCGTGCTCGGGATCGCGCGGCTGCGACTGCGTCGCTGGTGGACCGGACGCGCCCGCGCGATCCCGTACGCCGCGCCGGCGCTGCGTCGCCATCACTGGAGCGGCCTCGCCTTCGGCGTGCTCGGCCTGACCTTCGTCACGAGCGGCCTCCTCTCGATGAATCCCGGGCGCATGTTCCCTCCGACCGCGGTAGACGCGCGGACGGAGGCGGCCGCGCTAGGACCACCGCCGCCGCTCGAGGCATATCCGGCGCCCGTCGCGGCCGGCCCGACAAGGGAACTCCACTGGCATCGCCGCGCCGGCCGGCCCGCGCTGGTCGCGCTCGTATCGCTCGACGAGCGTCGGGTGTACCTGGCGCGCGGGCAGGCGTGGCAGATCGAGCCCCCGTGGTCGCGCGAGGCTGCGACTGCGCACGCGGCGGCCGCGGTGTCGGCCACCGGCGCCAGCGTGCTGCGCACGGAATGGCTCGCGCGGTTCGACGACCACTACTACGCGCGCAAGGAGCGGCACCGGCCGCTGCCGGCCGTGCGCGTGATCGCGAGTGATGGGCGCTGGTTCTACTTCGACGGCGTCACCGGCGCGCCGCTCTCGACCACCAGCCCCGCGACCCGCGTCCGACGCTGGCTCTACCACGGGCTGCACAGCTTCGACGTCCAGTGGCTGCTGCAACGCCCGCGCCTGTGGGAAGCGACGATCTGGGCCGTGAGCCTCGCGGGACTGGCGTTCGCGACGCTCGCGGCGAGGCTGGCCTTCGGCGGCGCGCGGCGGAAGCCTCGTCGCCCGGGCGTGATGTTATAGTATCTCGCTCCCGATTCCCGCCGCGCCCGCGCTGGCCCGGCGGCAGTTCCCAGGAGCCAGATCGATGTCCCCTACCTCGAAGTCGTCCGGCCTCGCGTTGGCCGTCGTCGCGGCGCTCGCACCGGCCGCGGCGAACGCCCAGGCCGCCGGCGCGGCCACCCTCGACGAGGTGGTGATCACCGCCCAGCGGCAGGCCTACCGCGGCGAAGTGCCGATCGTCGACACGCCGCAGTCGATCACGGTGATCGACGTGGCGATGCTCGAGGACGCGGGCATCACCCGCCTGCAGGACGCGCTCGACCTGTCCGCCTCGGTCGCACGCCAGAACAACTTCGGCGGACTGTGGGACAGCTTCGCGGTGCGCGGCCTCGCCGGCGACGAGAACAACCCGAGCGGCTACCTCGTCAACGGCTTCAACGCCGGCCGCGGCTTCGGCGGCCCGCGCGACGCCTCCGGCATCGAGCGCATCGAGGTGCTGAAGGGGCCGAACGCGGCGCTGTACGGTCGGGGTGAGCCCGGCGGCAGCGTGAACCTCGTGACCAAGCGGCCGTCGTTCGAGGCCGGCGGCGAGGTCGGGCTGAGGTATGGCAGCTTCGACCTCAAGCGCGCGGACTTCGACTGGAACCAGCCGCTAGGCCGCGCGGTCGCGGTGCGCGCGGTCGGCTTCTACGAGGATGCGGGCAGCTTCCGCGACACCCTCGAGACCACGCGGTACGGCGCGAACCCCTCGGTGCTGTGGCGCGTGAGCGAGTCCACGAGCGTGACCTACGAGCTCGAGGTCGCGCGCCACGAGATCCCGTTCGACCGCGGCATCGTCGCGCCGGGCGGCGTGCTCGGCGCGCTTCCCGAGGACCGGTTCCTCGGCGAGCCCGGCGACGGCCCGCTGGTCGCGCAGGCGCTCGGCCACCAGCTGCAGCTGCAGCACGCGCTCGGCGCCGACTGGACGCTGCTGCTCGGCGCCGGCCGGCGCGACACGGACCTCGAGGGCTTCTCGACGGAGCCGGAACTCGCGACGAGCCGGCAGCGGCTGTTCGTCGACGGCCGCTCGCTGTCGCGCCAGCGCCGCTTCCGCGACTACGACGCCGAGCACGCCGTGTACCGGGCGGAGCTCGCCGGCCGCTTCGCCACCGGCCGCGCGACTCACAACGTGATGGTCGGCGTCGACTACGACGCGTTCGACAACTCGCAGCTCTTCCTGCGCTCCCGGCCGCCCGTGATCACTCCGGCCACGACCGCTCTCGCCGCCAACGACATCGACATCCTCGCGCCGGTCTACGGCCGCTTCCCGCTGCCGACGCCCGGCCCGCAGACCAACCGCCTCGACGAGCAGCGCGCCTGGGGCGTGTACCTGCAGGACCACGTCGAGCTGACCGAGCGGCTGCACGTGCGCGTCGGCGGCCGCTACGACGACTTCTCGCAGGACTCGCTGAACCGTGCGAACGGCGCCCGCACGAGCTTCTCGGACTCGAAGTTCAGCCCGCAGGCGGGCGTGGTGTACGACGTGACGGAGAAGGTCTCGCTCTACGCCGGCTACGGCCAGGGCTTCCGGCCGAACTCCGGCGCGGACGCGGCGGGCCGCGCGTTCGAGCCGGAGGAATCGGAGTCGTACGAGATCGGCGCGAAGTTCGCCCTCGCGGACGGTGCGCTGACCGGCACGCTCGCGCTGTTCTCGCTCGAGAAGACCAACATCCTGACGGCCGACCCGGTGAATGCCGGGTTCTCGCTCGCGATCGGCGAGGCCGAGAGCCGCGGCCTCGAACTCGACCTGGCGGGCCGTCTGCCCGGCGGCTTCGACCTCTGGTTCTCGTACGCGTACGTGGACGCCGAGGCCGCGAGAGACGCGCGCGACGTCAACTTCGGGCTCGCGATCCGCGCGGGCGACCCGCTGATCAACGTGCCCGAGCACACCGCGAGCCTGCTGCTGTCGCGCACGTTCCGCGTCCAGGGCACCGAACTGACGCTCGGCGGCGGCGTGCGCCACGTCGGCGAACGCCTGGGCGAGACCGCGACCACGTTCGAACTGCCGGACTACACTCTCGCGCGCGTCTACGCCGCGTGGCAGCCGACCGAGCGCCTCGCACTCCGCGCCGAGATCGACAACCTGTTCGGCGAGGAGTGGTACCCGAGCTCGTTCTCGCGCCTGTGGGTGGCGCCGGGCGCGCCGCGCCGCGGCTCGTTGTCGCTCCGCTACCGATTCTAGGCGATGCGCGCGCTCGAGGCTCCCGCGGCTGCAGCCGCCGCTGCGCCCGCGATCGCGATCGCGATCGACGGCCTCGAGGCCGACCGCGGCGACCGTCCGGTACTGCGCGGCCTGAAGCTGTCGGTCGCGGCCGGCGAGGTCTACGCGCTGCTCGGCGCGAACGGCGCCGGCAAGTCCACCACGCTCGCGGCGCTGCTCGGCTTCCTCGCGCCCCGCGCCGGCAGCCTCGCGGTCTGCGGGCGCTCGCCACAGGCCGAGCTCAACGCGGTGCGGCGGATCGTCGCCTACCTGCCCGAGAACGTCGCGCTCTACGAGCACCTGAGCGCGGTCGAGAACGTCCGCTACTTTCTCGATCTCGCGGGCGAGCGGCGCGGTGCGGACGAGATCGACGCCGCGCTCGCCGAAGTACGGCTGGCCGCCGACGCCGCGCGCCAGCGCGTGGGCACCTACTCGAAGGGCATGCGCCAGAAGACCGCCATCGCGCTGGCGCTGCTGCGCCGCGCGCCGGTGCTGCTGCTGGACGAGCCGACGACCGGCCTCGATCCCGGCGCGACGCGCGAGTTCCACCGGCTGCTCGACGCGCTGCGCGGGCGCGGCGTCGCGATCCTGATGGTCACCCACGACCTGCTCGGTGCGGCCGAGCTGGCGGACCGCATCGGCCTGCTCGCGGGCGGGCGGCTCA
>Ga0315900_10007184_pt1 | contig 14674 bp, 11 predicted proteins | sample LakEriMetagenome_FD_203521 | JGI IMG/M metagenome (GOLD analysis project Ga0315900, IMG submission 203521) | Freshwater fungal communities from buoy surface, Lake Erie, Ohio, United States - Buoy 12 MA114 | ecosystem: Environmental > Aquatic > Freshwater > Lake > Lake biofilm | place: USA: Lake...
CCTCGCCCGGCTCGGCAAGTTCCAGGTCGGCCGCGGTGATGGTCTGGCCATCCGCCATCAGCGCAGCGCGGCGCACGCGGTTGCCGAGTTCGCGCACATTACCCGGCCAGTCATGCTGCGCGATGGCGAGGCTCGCGCCCGCATCGAAGCCGCGCAGCCTGCGCGAGAATTCCTGCGCATGGCGCGCGAGGAACCAGCGCGCGAGCAGCAGCGCATCCTCGCCCCGCTCACGCAGCGGCGGCACGCGGATGGTCAGCGCGTTCAGCCGATAGAGCAGGTCGGCGCGGAAGCTGCCGCTGCCCGCCTGCGCTTCCAGCGGCTGGTTGGTGGCGGAGACGACGCGCACATCGACGCGGATCGGCACGCGCCCGCCGATGCGCTCGATCACCTGCTCCTGCAGGAAGCGCAGCAGCTTCGCCTGCAGTGAGGCCGGCAGATCGCCGATCTCATCAAGGAAGAGCGTGCCGCCCTGCGCCGCCTCGATACGACCGATCACGCGCTGCACCGCGCCGGTGAAGGCGCCGCGCTCATGGCCGAACAGCTCGCTCTCCAGCAGCGCCTCAGGGATGGCGGCGCAGTTTATGGCGATGAAGGCCGCGCCGGCGCGCGGGCCCATCTCATGCAGCGCGCGGGCCAGCGCCTCCTTGCCCGTACCGCTCTCGCCCAGCAGCAGCACCGGCACGCTGACCTGCGCCAGGCGCTCCACCGTGCGGCAGATCTTCAGCATGGCGTCGTCGGCGGTGATGATGTCGCGCACCGGGCTCTGCCGCGGCAGGGCGGCGAGGCGGCGATTCTCCTCCTCAAGCCGCCGCAGCCGCAGCGCGCGATCGATGATGGTGCGAAGAACCGCGAGATCGACCGGCTTCTCGCAGAAATCATAGGCGCCGAGGGCGACCGCGCGCAGCATATTGGCGCGCTCGCCCTGGCCGCTCGCGACGATCACCGGCAGGCCGGGGGTGAGCAATTGCAGCGCCTCGAGCGTGGCGAAGCCCTCGGCAACGCCCTCGGCATCGGGCGGCAGGCCAAGGTCGAGCAGCACGGCGGCGGGCTGCTCGCGCTGCGCCATGGCGATGGCGCCGGCGCGATCATGCGCCAACAGCACGCGGCAATCGGGAAAGGCCCAGCGATATTGCGCGGCCAGTGCGGCGTCATCCTCGACGATCAGCAATTTGGGCTTGGTCATGCGCGCCCGGCTCGCGGCAAGGTGAGGCGCATGGTCGTGCCTTCACCGGGACGACTCAGCACGGCGAGGTCGCCGCCCGCACCGCGAAGCAATGCCCGCGCCTGCCATGCCCCGATGCCGCTGCCGCGGGGCTTGCTGGTGGCGAGCGGGCGGAACAGCGTGTCGCGTACGAAATCCGCGCTCATGCCCGGCCCGTCATCGGTGATGTCGAGCAGCACGCTGGGCCCACCCTGATGCAGGCGCAGCCGCACTGGGCTGCCGGGGGCGGCGGCCTCCATGGCGTTGTCGAGCAGATGCGTGACGGCGGCATCGAAGGCCTCGGGCGCCATGGCGACGAGACTCGTCTCCTCCGCGATCAGCTCGATGGCGGCGGCGCGGTGCCCGGTGAGCCCGCGCAGGCGCGACAGCGGGTCGAGTGCCGCGGTGGGCTCGGCTTCCTGCACCCGCAGACGCTGGATCAGCCGCGCGATGCGCTCGGCCGCGGCGCGCACTGTCAGCAGCATGTCCTGCTGGAACGCCGGATTGGCGAGATGCGCCTCCGCATTCGCCAGCAGAAGGGTGAGCTGGCTAGCCACGGTCTTGATGTCATGCGCGACGAAGGCGAAGCGATCGGCATGCGTGCGCAGCGCGGCCTGGTCGGCCAGCGCCTCGGCTGCCTGGCGCTCCGCCAGGAACATCGCAACCTCGCGCCCCAGCGTGCGCAGCAGGTCGAAGACCTCCGCATCCAGGACCAGCGCGGCGCGCGGGCGGGCCAGCAGCACGGCACCGAGCAGGCCTTCGCGCGGATGGGTGAGCGGCACGACCAGCCACGGATCCTCGAAGCCGAGGCCTAGTCCCTCGGCATGTGCCACCCAGCTGCCGCCGCGCAGGGCGACGAGCAGCGGGTGATCCGCGGCGATGTCGAGCGCAACGGCCGGGCGGTTCCAGGCGCCGGCCCAGCGTAGCGTCGTCTCGCCCGGACCGCGCAGCAGCAGCAGCCCCGCCGGGCTGTCCACCGGCTCGGCAATGGCGCGGATCGCGCGCAGATCATGCGCCGTCGCGGCATCGGCAAGCGTAGCGACGCAGCGCAGCCATTCGCGCCGGTAGTCGTAGCGCGCATGGAAGAAGTGATCGACGATAAGCCGCCGCAGGCGCGAGCGCAGCGATTGCGCGCTCAACGCCACTGCCAGCGCCAGCAGCGCAGCCGCCACCAGCACGACCTGCGCGGTGCGCGCCCAGGGGTCGCCGAATTGCCGCAGCGCCTCGCCGGCCGCGCCGATGCCGAGCAGGAAGGTACCGGCAACCGCCAGCGTCGCGCCATGGAACACCACCTGCCGCGAGACCGGCGGATCGCGCCGCAGGCGGCGGTCGCGGAAGGCGGCGATCGCGAGCAGCGGCGCCGCACAGGCGGTGAGCACGGCGCGCGCATCGATCAGCACGGGCGAGAAGCCGCGCGTCAGGGCGGCATGCGCATGGATCAACAGGTCGAAGGCCGCAAGCCCGCCGAGTGCCAGGCAGGGCAGCACCACATGCCAGCGCAACGCCGCCGGCGCGGCGCGGTAGAGATTTTCCGCCATCAGCACCACAAGGAAAGCGAGGCCGACACGCGCGATCGGAAGGCCGCCCGGCAGCAGCGCCACCAGCGCGAGGCCGAGGCCGAGTGCCGCGAAGATGCCGAACAGCCGCGATTCGCCGGCGAATTGGCGCCACAGCAACAACAGCACCGCGAACCACACCGCGCTGCGCAGGGCCTCCGCCAGGCCGGCATGTTCCGTCAGCGCGACCGAGGCCGCCCAGCACGCCGCCGCCGCGAGCGAGGCCGCCAGCAACACCGCGCGCCGCCCCCGCCCGACGCCGAGCACGAGCAGCATCCAGCCCAGACACAGGATGGCGCTGCCGAGATGCAGCCAGGCGCTCATCGCGCGCCTTCCTGGAACATCACGACGCGCACCGTGGCGATGACGATGAGCAGGTCGAGGAACAGGCTGCGGCGCTGCACGTAGTAGAGGTCGTAGGCCAGCTTCATGCGCGCATCCTCGACCGAGGCGCCATAGGGGTAGTTCACCTGCGCCCAGCCGGTGATGCCGGGCTTCACACAGGCGCGGTCGTTGTAGTGCGGGATGGCGGCGCCGAGTTGCGCGACGAAACCCGGGCGTTCCGGGCGCGGGCCAACGAAGGACATGTCGCCGCGCAGCACGTTGAAGATCTGCGGCAACTCGTCGATGCGCGTGAGGCGCATGAAGCGGCCCACGCGCGTCACGCGCGGATCCTGCTTCGTGGCCCAGCGCGGCGCGCCAGCGGCCTCGGCCGCCACCACCATGCTGCGAAATTTGCAGATGCTGAACACGCGGCCGCGCAGGCCGATCCGGTCCTGGAAATAGAGGATCGGGCCAGGCCCTTCCCAGCGGATGGCGAGTGCTGCACCGGCCATCAGCGGCAGTGTCAGCGCCAGCAGCAGAAGGGCCGCGAGGATGTCGCAGGCTCGCCGCGCGGCGGCCTCCATCGCCCCGCCGCGCATGCCGCGCGCCTTGCCAAGCCAATCCGCGGGCAGGCTCTCCACGGCGATGCGGTTGTAGCGGCATTCATGGATCTCGGCCGGGGTGAGGATCCGCACGCCGGCGCGCGCGCAGGCCTCCCGCAGGCCAGCATCAAGCGCGCCTGGCTCCTGCGCCACGACGGCCCAGACCGGCTGCGCGCGCAGTGCCTCACGGATCGCCGCGTGGTCCGCACCACTTACCTCGAGCGCCATCTCGAAGGGCGAATTGCGCGCGCTACTGCCCTCGAGCGCCGCGCCGTCGAGGACGATCAAGCGGCGCCGGCGCAGCCCCCAGCGCCAGGCCAGGGAGAAGGTGAGGCGCGTGAGGATGATGGCGAGCAGGCACCCCAGCAGCAGCTCGCCCATCCGTGCCGGTGCGGCGGCACCGGGGCGCGCCACGATGGCCAGGCTGAGCCAGGCGACGATCAGCAGCAGCAGCACCGCGACCCCGGCCCCCACGAGAAATCGGCGCAAGCGGGAGAGGATCTCCGGCTGGTAGAGGCCACTCGCCCCGGCCACCAGGGCGGAGCCGATGGCAAGGATGGCGGCGATGAGCGCGGCGCGGGCCGGGTTCAGACCCGCGCCGGGACCGATGCCCATGGCCGCAACGAGGAAAGCGGCGAGAAAGACGGCCGCGATTTCGGCAAGGCAGAGGGCGAGAAGGTCCGAGCGGATGTCGTGGCCGAACATGCGGGTCATTGTTGCGCTCTCCCGCAGAAAGCCGTGCGTGATCGGCAGACAGACCCTACCACGACCAGGGGTAGGGATCTGAACTATTCGCGGACATGAATCCAGAAAACATTGTTATGACTATGTTTGAAATTCGCGAATATGTAAGTCCCGCCGTGATGCCTGCTGTTCTGTCAGAAATTTTTGCGTGTTTTTATCGGGCTGCGTTAGAAGACTAGAATTTGTTTTGTTTTTTGTTTGTTGCTCAAAATGCGCCGCCTGCTAAGCTGCGCCCTAACGAACATGGATAATGGCCGACAAGGACTGTCCGGCCGGCATCTCGTATCGCCAAACAGAAACAAGGCGAGGCCAGCGATGCGACGGTTCCGACAAGCGGCCCTGCCGCTGCTATTGCTCGCCGGCTGTGCCGGATCGACACCGCCGCGCCTCCCCGCCCCGGTCGGCACCGCCACGCCCGATTACATCCTCGGCGCCGGCGATACACTCAACGTCTTCGTCCATCGCGCCCCCGAGCTCGGCGCCACGGATCTGCCTATCCGCCCGGACGGCAAGCTCTCCCTGCCTCTCGCCCCGGACATCGAGGCCGCCGGGCAGACACCCACGCAACTCGCACGACGCATCGAGGCGCGGCTTGCCGATTACCTGCGCGAGCCCAGCGTCACCGTGATGGTGCGCAGCTTCCAGGGCCCGCCCGACCGGCGCATCCGCGTGATCGGCGAGGCCGCGCAGCCACTCGCCCTGCCCTATCGCCAGGGCCTCACCGTGCTCGACGTGATGATCGAGGCGCGCGGCCTGACGCGCTACGCCGCCGGCAACCGTGCCGAGATCGTCCGCCGCCCCACCACCGGCGGCGCGACCACCACCATCCCCGTGCGCCTCGCCGACCTACTGCGCGATGGCGACATCTCGCAGGATGTGGCGCTGCAGCCGGGCGATACGCTGGTGATACCGCAGGGCTGGTTCTGAGCCATGCAGACCCTCGCGATCGCCCAGCGCTACGGCGCCATCGGCTGGCGCCATCGCTGGAAGGCGCTGCCGGTGGCGTGGCTGGTCTGCCTGCTCGGCTGGGCCGGGCTGCAATTGATGCCCAACCAATATGAATCGAGTGCGCGCATCTACGCCGATGCCGACGCCATCCTCGGCCTGCTGCTGCGCGGCATCGCGGTGGACAGCTCGCCGGCCGGGCAGGTCGAGGTGCTGCAGCGCACGCTGCTCAGCCGGCCGAATCTGGAGAAGGTGATCGCGCGCACGGACCTCGCGCAGCGTGTCGAGACGCCGGCGCAGCAGGATGCGCTGCTGCAGGCGCTGGCGCGGCAGATCCGCATCACGGTGCAGACCCGCAACCTCTTCACCATCGACTACCGCGACCCGAATGCGCGCGTCGCGCGGGATGTGGTGCAGGCCGCGCTCAACCTGTTCATCGAGGCCGCGAGCACCACCGATCGCCAGCAGATGGACAGCGCGCGCGCCTTCATCGCGCAGCAGATCGTCTCCTACGAGGCGCAGCTGCGCCAGGCCGAGCGGCGGCGGGCCGAGTTCCAGGCGCGGTATGTGGACCTGCTGCCCTCCGCCGCGCTGAATGGCGGCTCGCGGCTCGAAGCGGCGCGGGCGCGGCTGCAGCAGGTGCAGGGCGAGTTGCAGGATGCGCGCGCCGCGCGTGTGCTGATACAGCAGCAAATCGATGCCATGCCCGCACCGCCCCCCGGCGAAACCGGCGGCGGCGATGCCGGCCGCGCGCAGGCGGAGCGGACGCTGCGCGAGCTGCGCAGCCGCTACACCGACGCGCATCCCGATGTGGTCGCCGCACGCCGCGCGCTCGCGGAGTATCGCGGAACGGCGCCGAGCCAGCCGCGCGCCGCGGCCGCGCCGCGCACCGCCCGCTCCAACCCGCTGCTGGAAGCTCTGCATGTGCGGCTGATCGATGTCGGCGCGCAGATCGCCTCCTTCGAGCGCCAGGCCATGGCCGGCGAGGCGGAGGTCGAGCGGCTGGACGCCGTGGCGCGCAGCGAGCCCGAGGTGCAGGCGCAGTTCATGAATCTCGACCGCGACTACACCGTGCTTCGCCGCAACTATGAGGAATTGCTGGCACGCCGCGAATCCGTGCAGATCGCCGGCGCGGCGCGCAGCTCCTCGGACCGCGTGCGGCTCGAAGTGGTGGACCCGCCGACCATCCCGCTGCGCCCGATCTCGCCAAACCGCCCGCTGCTGGCGGTGGGCGTGCTGGCGGCGGGCATCGCAGCGGGCCTGCTCGCCACCGTGCTGCTCGTGCAGTTCGATCGCGGTTTCTACACGGTGCATGACCTGCGGGGCCTCGGCCTGCCGGTGCTGGGCGGCATCTCGGCACCGCCGGTGCCCTTCCGGCTCGCACCCGCGCTCGGCTTCGCGGCCGGCTGCCTGATGCTGCTGGCGGGGCTCGGCGCCGTGCTGGCGGGGCTGCCCGGCATGCTGGCGAGGCTGCTCGCATGACCCGCGCACATCTCGTCGAGCGTCTGGCCGAACGCCTGGGCGGGCTTGCGGGCGCACCGCGGGCCCTGGTCGCGGCGCCGACCATCGCCCCGGCGGTCGACCCGGCCCAGCCAGTCATTGCAATCGACATCCTGATCACGGCCGGGTTGCAGATCTCGCCGGATGGGCGGCTGCGCAGCCGAATCCTGGAAGAGCTGACGATCGTGCAGCACCAGTTGCTGCGCAGCATCGCGCAAGCCACGCAGCCCGCAAGCGCGCGCAGCGGCATCGTAGTCGTCACCAGCGCGCTGCCCGGTGAGGGCAAGAGCTTCATCTCCCTCAACCTCGCCGCCGGCCTCGCCAGCCGGAGCGGCCGACAGGTGATCCTTGTGGATGCGGATGGGCGACGTGGTGGGCTCAGCCACGCGCTCGGCATCGCCGATGCGCCGGGCCTGCGCCACCTCGCCGCCGATCCGCTGCGCGCGCCCGCACCGCTGCTGCGCGGCACGGCGCTGGCGCGGCTGCGCGTGCTGGGCTTCGGCGCGAGTCTGGCGGAACCGCGCGACACGCCGGCCGGCGGCACCATGGGCGCTGCGCTGCTGCGCCTTGCCGCCGCCTGTCCCGACGCGCTGGTGCTGATCGACACGCCGCCCTGCCTGTCCACCAGCGATGCCAGTGCCCTCGCCGCGGTGGCGGGCCAGGTGGTGGTGGTGGTTGATTCCGCGCGCACGCAGCGCAACGAGGTCGAGGCCACGCTCGACATGCTGGAAGCCTGCCCGGTGCTGCAATTGCTGCTGAACCGCGTGCGCTTCACCGCGAATGACACCTTCGGCGCGCATGGCGACTACGGCGCGCCCGATGCGGCGTGACCTCGCCTGCGGCATCGCCCTCCTGCTCGCCGCGACGGGCGCGCGGGCGGAACCGCCACCGCTGCCTGCGCCGGTCACGCCACCGGTCGCATCGAACAGCGCGATCGATGCCTCGGCGGTGCGGCTTGGGGTGCCCGGCTTTCCCTTCGGCGGGCTGCTCGCCGCACCCGCCGAACCGGGCCGCGCCTGGACCTTGCAGCCCAGCATCGGCGTGCAGTTGCTCGCGACCGACAATGCGCGGCTGACGCGGCGCGATCCGCAGGCCGACCTGATCAGCACCGTGACGCCCGCGGTGCTCGCGACCATCGACACGCAGCTTCTGCAGGGCGTGGTGAACTACGCGCCGAACCTCGTCTACCAAAGCGGGGGCGAGCAGCGCATCGACCACGCTTTCAACGGCCAGGTGCTGGCGACGCTGCTGCCGGGGCGCGTCTTCCTCGACCTGCGCGGCGCCGCCGCCTCCCAGGCCGCGAGCGGCGGCTATGCGGCGGAGGGCACGCCGACGCTGCGCAACGACAACCGCGTGCAGACAACGAGTTTCCAGCTCTCGCCCTATGTCGTGCAGCGCTTCGGCGGGCTTGCCACGCTGCAAGTCGGCTATGCGCTGCAGCGCGTGACGCAGGAGATCGGCGGCGATGGCGCCGGCGAGCTCGCCGCCAATGGGCAGCGCCTGTTCAGCGATCAGGATTTCACCGGGCACGAGGTCTACGCCATCGCGCGCAGCGGCGAGGATTTTGGGCGGCTTGCGCTCGAGGGCCGGCTGAGTGCGACGAGCTATGAGGGCAGCGGCGTGCTGGATGGCGCCTATCGCCGCATCGCCGTGCTCGCCACGCGCTACGCCCTGACACGTGCCCTCGCCCTGCTGGTCGAGGGTGGCTATGAGCAGCAGCGCTACGCCGGCAACCCGGGCATCGCGATCGATGAGCCGGTCTGGGCGCTCGGCACGCGCATCGCGCTGTCGGAGGAGAGCTTCGTCCTGGCGAAGTATGGCCGGCGGGACGGCTTCAACTCCGCGACGGTCGAGGCCGCCATGGCCCTGGGCGGGCGCAGCATGCTCTTCGCCACCTACGCCGAAACCTTGACCACCGCCGGCCAGCGCGCGGCCGACCTGCTCTCCACCACGCGGCTCGACGCGCTGGGCAATCCGGTGGACCTCGCCACGGGCGCGCCGGTCGCTCAACCCTTCGCGAGTTCGCTGATCGGCGTGCAGTCGAGCCTGATGCGCATCCGCCGCGCCGCGGTGTCGCTCACCCAATCCTGGCCGCGTGACAGCGTGACCCTGAGCCTCGCGCAGGAGGAACGCCGGCCGGTCTCCATCGATACGGGCCTTTTCGCCACCACGCAGCAGGGCAGTTCGGCGAGCCTCACCTGGGCGCATGCGCTCACCCCCTCCAGCACCCTCATCGCCGCCGCGCAGTACGGGCGTTTCGAAGATGGCGCGCGCGATGGCGACATCGTGAGCCTCGGCGTCTCCCTCGTGACGCAGCTCGCACCCGGGCTGAGCGGGTTGGTGCAACTGCTGACCACCAGCCGCGGCGAGGACCAGGCCAGCGGTCGCGCCGTGCAGAATCTCATTCTCGTTGGTCTGCGACAGAGCTTCTAGGACCCGACCCATGATGCACGACAATCTCTACGGCCTGCGCGAGCGGCCCTTCGCGATGACGCCGGATGCGCGGCTGTTCTACGCCAGCGCGGTGCACGCCCGCGCCTATGCGCACCTGGTCTATGGCCTGGCGCAGCGCGAGGGCTTCGTCGTGGTCACCGGCGAGGTCGGTGCAGGCAAGACCACGCTGGTCGAACGGCTCTGCGGTGAGCTCGACCCCGAGGGCTTCGCCATCGCGCGGCTCAGCACCACGCAGGTCTCGGGCGATGACGTGCTGCGCCTCGTCGCCGATGCCTTCGGCGCCGAGCCCGAGGGCAACAAGGCGGCCCTGCTGCGCGGCATCGCCGCCGCGCTGCGCCTGGGGGCGAAGCGGCATCTGCTGATCGTGGACGAGGCGCAGGCGCTGCCCCTGCCCGCACTGGAGGAACTGCGCATGCTCTCCAACATGGCCGAGGCCGGCAAGGCGCCCCTCCAGACCATCCTGCTCGGCCAACCGCAGCTGCGCCGCACCTTGGCGAGCCCGGACCTCGACCAGCTGCGCCAGCGCGTGCTGGCCTGCTACCACCTGGGCGGCCTGTCGCGCGAGGAAACCCACGCCTATGTCGAACATCGCCTGCGCGCGGTGGGCTGGGTGGGCCGCCCCGCCTGGGATCCCGCCGCGCTCGACATCGTGCATCGCTACACCGATGGCATCCCACGGCGCATCAACCGGCTCTGCGCCCGCGCGCTGCTGGGCGCCGAGCTGGAACAGGCCGAGCGGCTGACCGCCGCCATGCTGGAAGGCACCGCGCAGGAGCTGGAAGAGGATCTTGGCGGCGGCGCCCTGCCGCCCTTGGCCGCCGCCGCGCAGGAGGAGTTCGTCGACAGCCTCGCGCAGAGAGTCGATGCGCTGGAACGCCTCGCGGCGCGGCGCGAGCGCGTCTTCGGGCGGATGAGCGAGCTGTTCGCCGAACGCGCGCCGCGCCGATGAAGACGCAGCGCCATGCGATGAGCGTCGATGTGGAGGATTGGTTCCAGGTGCAGGCACTCGCCGATGTCGTGCGCCCGGAGGATTGGGACGGCATGGCGCCGCGCGTCGCCAACGCCACGCATCGCGTGCTCGACCAGTTCGCACGGGCCGAGGTGCGCGCCACCTTCTTCACTTTGGGCTGGGTCGCGGCGCGCAACCCCGCGCTGATCCGGCGCATCCTGCTGGATGGGCATGAGCTGGCCAGCCATGGCTACGGCCATGCGCGCGTCGACCGGCTGGGCGAGAACGGCTTCCGCGCCGATATCCGCCGCGCGAAGCAGATGCTCGAACAGGCCAGCGGGACCGCGATCCTGGGCTACCGCGCGCCGACCTTCTCGATCGGGCCGGCAACGCCCTGGGCGCATCGCGTGCTGGCCGAGGAAGGGCATCGCTACAGCTCCTCGGTCTTCCCGATCCGCCACGACCTGTACGGCAATGCGCAGGCGCCTCGCGGGCCACATCGGCCCAGCGCGACGGGCGTGGTGGAACTGCCGATGACGACGCTGCGCCTGCTCGGCCGCAACCTTCCCTGTGCGGGCGGGGGCTGGTTCCGCCTGCTGCCCTATGCGCTGTTCCGCGCGGCGCTACGGCGGGTGCAGAGCCGCGAAGGCCGTGGCGCGACCTTCTACTTCCACCCCTGGGAGTCCGATCCGGGCCAGCCCTACCTGCACGCCGCGCCACTGCGCGCGCGCCTCCGTCACTATACCGGCCAGGCCAGCATGGCGCGGCGCATCGACCGGCTGCTGCGCGACTTCACCTGGGGCCGCATGGACGAGGTGCACGCCGACGCCATCGCCGGGCGCGGCTGAGCCATGGGCATCCGCATCCGTGACCTCACGCCCGACGCAGCCCCCGCCTGGGATGGCTTCGTGCAGGCCACGCCCGAAGCCACCTTCTGCCACCGCGCCGGCTGGCGCGGCGTGATCGAGCAGGCCTTCGGCCACGCCACGCACTACGCCTATGCCGAGCAGGATGGCGCGGTCGTGGGCGTGCTGCCGCTCGCGCGCATGCGCACGCGCATGTTCGGCGATGCGCTGATCTCGACCCCCTTCTGCGTCTATGGCGGCGCCGTCGCCGCCACGCCCGAGGCGGCCATCGCGCTCGAGACGCATGCCATCGACCTGATGCGCCGGCTGGACGTGCCGAGCCTCGAGTTCCGCCATCGCGAGACACCGCAGCGCAGCGAGGGCTGGACCGCGCGGGCGCCGCTGCACACCACCTTTCGCAAACCCATCACCGGCGATGCCGAGGCCGACATGAAGGCCATCCCGCGCAAGCAGCGCGCCATGGTGCGCAAGGCAATCGGGCTCGGCCTGCGCTCGGTGAGCGACGGCAATACGGATCGCCTGCATGCGCTCTATGGCGAGAGCATGCGCAACCTGGGCACGCCGATGTTCGGGCGGCGCTATTTCCGCCTGCTCGCCGCGGCCTTCCCCGAGGCGCATGACGTGCTGACGGTGCTGCATGAAGACCGGCCCGTCGCTGCCGTGCTGAACTTCCATTTTCGCGACGAGGTGCTGCCCTATTACGGCGGCGGCGGCGTGGCCGCGCGCGCGCTCGCCGCGAACGACTTCATGTACTGGGAAGTGATGCGCCGCGCGGGGGCGGAGCGTGGCGCGCGGCTGTTCGATTTCGGGCGCAGCAAGACCGGCACCGGGGCCTATGACTTCAAGCGCAATTGGGGCTTCACCGCAGCGCCGCTGCACTACAGCTATCGCCTGCGACCGGGCGCGCAGTATGTCGAGCACAACCCGACGCAGCCGAAATACCGCCTGATGATCTCGGCCTGGCGGCGGCTGCCGCTGCCGATCGCGAACCTCATCGGCCCGCCGATCGTGCGGGGCCTCGGTTGATGCGAAGGCGCCTGCTGTTCCTCGCACATCGCGTGCCCTACCCGCCCGACAAGGGCGACAAGATCCGCGCCTGGCACATGCTGGATCACTTGGCGCGCGGGTGGGATGTCGATCTCGGCTGCCTGGTGGATGACCCGGCGGATCTTGAGCATTTGCCGATGCTGCGCGCCCGCTGCGCGCAAGTGGAGTGCCACGCGACCGGCGGTGCGGCGCGCGCGCTGCTGCGCTGGCGGCCCGGGCGGCCGCTGACGCTGGGCTGGTTCCATGCGCCGGCGCTTTGGGATTTCGTGACGCAAGGGCTCGCGGCGCGGCGCTGGGATGCGGCGGTGGCCTATTCCGCCGCCATGGCGCCCTACCTGATGCAGCCGGACGGCACGGGCCTGCGCCGGGTGCTCGATCTCGTCGATGTCGATTCGACGAAATGGGGCAGCTATGCCGAGGCCGCGGCGCCGCCCATGCGCCAAATCTGGGCGCGTGAGGCCCGCACGCTGCGCGCCTTCGAACGCGCGGCCGCCCTCACCTTCGATCGCACGCTGCTGGTCTCGCGCGCCGAGGCCGCGCATTTCGCGCATCTGGCGCCGGAGAGCGATGCGCGCATCGACTGGGTGGACAATGGCGTCGATCTCGCGCGCTTCGATCCGGCCCTGCCCTTCGCCGATCCCTTCGCGGGCGGGCCGGCCATCGTCTTCACCGGCACCATGGATTACCGGCCGAATATCGAGGCCGTGGGATGGTTCGCGCGCCAGGTCATGCCGCTGCTGCGCGCCGCGATCCCGGCGGCGGACTTCCATATCGTCGGCGCGCGGCCCACGCCCGCAGTGCGCGCCCTGGCGCGGCTGCCGGGCGTGCAGGTGACCGGCAGCGTGGCGGATACGCGGCCCTACCTGGCGCATGCGGCCGTGGCGGTCGCGCCGCTGCGCATCGCGCGGGGCGTGCAGAACAAGGTGCTGGAGGCCATGGCCATGGCGCGCCCCGTCATCGTCTCCCCCGAGGCGATGGAGGGGCTGAACGCGCAGCCCGGGCGCGAGATCCTGGTCGCCTCGGGTGCCCGCGCCATGGCCGAGACCGTGCTGGGCGTGCTGCGCGGCGCGCATCCTGACCTCGGCGCGGCCGGGCGCGCGGCGGTGATGCGCGGGCATGATTGGCCGGTGACGCTGCGCCGCCTGGACGCCGCCCTCGCATGACCGATCGACAGCGCGATTGGGTCACGGCCCTGCTGCGGCTTGGCCTGCTGCTGGTGCTCTGGGGCATGGTCTTCGCTGCGGAGATCCGCGCGGCCATCCGCATCTGGGACAGCTCGACCGCTTACGCGCATTGCTGGCTGGTGCTGCCGGTGGCGCTTTGGCTGGGTTGGCAGCGCCGGGGCCGGCTCGCGGCGCTGCGCCCCGCGCCCAATCTGCTGCTCGCCCTGCCGGGGCTGGCGGCGGGGCTGGCCTGGTTGCTCGCCGAGCATCTCGGCCTGATGGAGGGGCGGCAATTGGCGGCGCTCGGTCTGGCCTGGGTGCTCGCGCTTGCGGTGCTGGGGCTGCCGGTCTGCCGGGCGCTGGCGGTGCCGCTGCTCTACCTGGTGTTCCTGGTGCCCTTCGGCGCTTTCCTGGTGCCTGCGCTGCAACGGATCACCGCGGCGATGATCGAGCTCGGTCTCCGCATCGGCGGCATCCCGCACTACGTCGATGCGCTGGTCATCGAGATTCCAGCCGGCCGCTTCCTCGTCGCCGAGGCCTGTGCCGGGTTGCGCTTCCTGATCGCGGCCCTCGCCTTCGGCGCGCTCTATGCGGCGGAGATGTTCCGCAGCCCAGGGCGCCGGCTGGTCGTGCTTGTGCTGTCGCTGGTGGTGCCGATCGTCGCGAATGGCGTGCGCGCGCTGGGTATCGTGCTGGTGGGCCATTACCACGGCAGTGCCGAGGCGGCGGCTGCGGATCATGTGATCTATGGCTGGGTGTTCTTCTCAGTGGTGATCCTGGTTCTGGTGCTGGCGGGGCTTCCGTTCCGGGAGGAAGCCGCGCGACCGGCCTGTCAGGAAAGCTTACGCCGGCCCGGCGTTGCGCCGAGAGTAACCTCACAAGCCACTGATATAACTTCATGATTTCCATGGCACGGCAAGTGCTTAACAGGGGTAGGGCGCGCTGTTCCGGCGTGTTCATCGATGCCAGAAGGATTACCCTCATGCGCCGCTTCCTCCTCGCCACCGTGGCCCTCGCGGGCCTGATGGCCGGCAGCAATGCCGCCCAGGCCGTGCCGACCCTCGCCTTCCGCGTCTACCAGGACAATGTGCTGCAGGGCGCATTCTCCACCACCTCGACGACCGGCTTGCTGACCCAGGCGGGCAACACAAGCCTGTTCGCCATCTCGGCCAATGCGACCGGCATTCCCTTGGTCGCCGCCCCCGCGCTGGTGGCGCAGACGACCTCGGTCTCCTCGCTCGCCGGCTTCTCGGGGACGCACACGATCCGCCTCGAGTTCACGCAGACCGACGTGCCGAGCGCCAGCGCCGGCGGCCTCTTCGC
>Ga0315900_10007185_pt1 | contig 14674 bp, 11 predicted proteins | sample LakEriMetagenome_FD_203521 | JGI IMG/M metagenome (GOLD analysis project Ga0315900, IMG submission 203521) | Freshwater fungal communities from buoy surface, Lake Erie, Ohio, United States - Buoy 12 MA114 | ecosystem: Environmental > Aquatic > Freshwater > Lake > Lake biofilm | place: USA: Lake...
AGCGCGGGATCCGCGGCCTCGACCAGCGCGCGGGCGAGATCGACGCCCGAGCCGCGCCGGAAATGCAGGCCATCCACGCCCTCCTGCACCTTCTCCGCCATGCCGCCGATGTCGGAGACGATCAGCGGCGTGCCGGCGTGGCGGGCCTCCTGGATCACGACGGGCGAGTTCTCCCACCAGATCGAGGGCACCACCACCCAGCCCACGCCGCGCATCAGCGCCACGGCATCGGCCGAGTCATAGCGCCCGGCGAAGGTGAGGGCCGGGCCAAGCGCATCGACCAGCGGCTCCAGCGCCGGAAAGCCGCGCAGCGCGTCGGCACGATCGGCGCCATAGACAGTGAGCGTGAGGTCGGGCCGGGCGCGCAGCGCGAGCGGCAGGGCGCGCACCAGCACGTCGAGCCCCTTGAAGGCGCTGGGCAGGCCGAAGAAGCCGATATGCGTGGCCGTCGCACCCGGCGGGGCCCGGCCCGGGCGCGCCGCGTCATGCATGGCATCGCCTAGATAGTTCTCGACCACCGCCGCACGCGGGCCGACCAGGCCCCAATCCTCATAGCGGGCGCGGATGAAGTCGCTAGGATAAAGCAGGGTGTCGAAGCGGCGGAGCGTGGACAGCAGCGTCGCCTTGCGGAAGGCGAAGCGCTCCAGCGACTGCTCGGGGAAGCAGGCGAGGCAGCGCATAAGACTCTCGCGCCGGCACAATTCGTTGGAGCGCGTCATCACCATCTGGCCGCGGTTTAGGCAGATGGCGAGCATCTCGTGCAGCGTCAGCACGAAGGTCGCGTCGGGGCGCGCCTCCATCAACTCGGCGATCAGGTCCGTGCCGACGCGCCAATAATGGTGCAGGTGGTAGACCGCGCAATCGAGCCCGGCGAGGAACTCCACGAGCAGGCGGCGCTGCTGGTGGTCGGCCCAGGCCAGGCGATCATCCGTCATGCCGGCGAAATTGTAGAAATACGCATCCTCGCCATGGCGCAGGATGGTCTCCACCGGGCGGCTGGTGGCGTAGTGGGAGGCCGGCTCGCTGGCCGAGACCATCACCACCCGATGCCCTGCCGCGCGGAGCGCGGTGAACTGGTTCATCGCCGCAATCTCGCCGCCGCCCTTCGAGAAATCCGGGTGCGAGTGGCTGAGGATGCAGATGCCGCCCCGGAAAGGTGCGGGCTTGGGCTCAGGCATGGGCGCTGGCCTCCGTCGCGGCGGGCAGGCCGGCCCAGAGGCGGGCGAGGTGGTCATGCACCCGCTCGGCCGCCAGAGGGCTGCTCCAGGCGCGCATCAGGGGCACCAGCGCGGCCTCCGCCCCGCGGCCCGCGCGGGCCATGCGGTCGCGGCGCAGCAGGCGGGCGAGGCTGTCATCGAAGTCCAGGCTGAAGCCCGCCACCGCATGAAGCAGCAGCAGCCGCGCCAGCGCGCCGGCATCGACGGTCTCGGCGAAGGCCCGCTCCAGGCGGTCGGCGATCACGGCCTCGGCGAAATGAGCGGCCTCGAGCGCGATCACGCCCTCTGTCGCGCCGCGCAGCCGGGCCAGGGCGGCCGCGCCGGTCTCGACCGTGAGGTGGCCGCGGCGGAGGAAGATGGCGGCGATGTCCTCCGCCGCCTCGCCCAGGATCAGCAGGCGCTCGGCGCGCTGCTCGATGGCGGCGGCGGTGACATGAAACAGCCGCGCCGCCAGTGGGTCATTGGCGTTGAGCAGGGCCAGGGTGCGCGGGGCGCCGATGGGGGCCCCAATGGGGGGGCTAGGCCAGGGCGCGGCGGCGAGCAGGGGGGCGAAGGCGGCCTCCCGCGTCGCCAGTATGCCCTGCACCAGCGCTGCGCCGGCCAAGGCGAGGGCGCCCGATTGCGGGCCCGGGCTGGCGGTGAGACGGCTCGCCGCATCGAGGAAATCCGGGGCGGCGACCAGGCGCGGATGCGCTCGCAGGCGCAGCGATTGGCCGTGCCCGGACTCGATCTCGGCAAGGAGTTCCGGCGCGTGCAGCCGCCCGTGCAACTCGGCCGGGACACGGCCATAGAGCACGAGGCCGTGCAGATGTGCGCCCCCCTGGGCGTCCAGCAGCGGCAGCACGCGCGGCGCTGAGCCGGGGCCATCGGTGCGCGCGGCCAGTGCCATCCGCCCCAAGGTGCCGGCGGGCAAGGGGCCGAGGCCGCGCAGCACCAGCAGGAATTCCCCGGCCGGGGAGCAGAGCGCCTCGATCTCCTGGAAGGGGCCGGTCTTGCCGGCGCGGCCGGGCAAGGCGGGCAGGGCCGCGAGCCAATTGGCGAAGACGCCGTGGTCGCTGCCCTGCAAAAGCGGCGCGAGGGCGGGCTCGCTGGCGCAGGCGGCGAACAGGGCGAAGGTCGCGGACCAGTCCCGCGCCGTGGTGGCGGCGGCAAGATCGGCCGAAAGGCCGGGCGCGCGCAGATCGGCCCGCGCCGTGGCGCCGGCGGCGGTGAGGATCACGGCCTCGGCCTGGCGGCCCTCCGGCACGGCGAAGACCAAGGTGAAGCGGTGGCGGGCGCGGCTGGCGTCGGACCCGGCGGGATCCGGATGGAAGGCGACATGCTCGATCGCGCAATCGGCCCCGGCGCCGGCGGTGACGGAGAGGCGGCCTGGCTGGCCGCGCGGCGCCTCGGCCACGCCATAGGCGATCCAGCGCCGCGGGCTGAGCGGGGCGAGGCATTCCAGGCCGAGTTGCAGTAGTGCATCGCCGGACACGCGCCGAGGGGTCTCCATCCTGCGGCGCGGGCGCCGCGCCTGTGGTCAAAAGCCTAAGCCGGGTCCTGTCAACCGCCCCAGGCGATGAAGGCGCCGTTGCGGAAGGCGGTCTTGCCGTAGGTGAAGGCCGCGCCGGAGGGCTGGGTGACGCGCCCGCCCGCGGCTTCGAGCACCGCCTGGCCGGCGGCGGTATCCCACTCCATGGTCGGGCCGAAGCGCGGATAGACATCCGCCACCCCCTCCGCCACCAGGCAGAACTTGAGCGACGAGCCGATGGAGCGGCGCTCCGTGACGGGCAGCGTGGCGAGGAAGGCAGTGGTCTCGGGGTCGAGATGGCTGCGGCTGGCCACGGCGGTCAGCCCGGTCGCGGGCCGCGGCCGGGCGCGAATCGGCTGCCAGGAAGCGGCTTCGGGCGCCGCACCGGGAGGGAGTTCCGCCATCGCCGCGCCATGCCCCGCCGCGCCCCGCCAGATGCGGCCCAGCGCCGGGGCATAGACCACGCCCGCCACCGGGCGGCCTTCCACGACCAGGGCGATGTTGACCGTGAACTCGCCCGAGGGACCCACGAATTCGCGCGTGCCATCCAGCGGATCGACCAGCAGGAAAGGCGCGCCACCGGCAGGCAGCACATGCGCCGCCGCTTCCTCCGACACCACGGCGATGCCCGGCGCGGCGGTGGGCAGGCCGGCGGCGATGATTGCCTCGGCGGCGAGGTCGGCCTCGGTCAGCGGGCTGCCATCGGCCTTGGCCTCGACCGCATGCGGCCGGGCGCGGATGGCGACGATGCGCGCGCCAGCCTCGGCGGCGAGCGGCACGAGGCGATCGAGCAGGGCAGGGAGGTCGTGCATCATCGAATCCGCGAAGGGTTTTCCATCATGGCACAGGCGCGTGAAGAGCCTGTTCACGATGGCGGCGCATCTTGCCGCCCTAAGCTTGATCGTGGGATGACCGCACGGCAACCAGCCCGTGTCTCGGGCCTGGGTTGCGCAAGCATGAGGACCGACCGCCGATGGATACGCCGATGGAGCTGAGTGCGGGCAGCGAGACGCATGGCCTGCTGCGGTTCCTCACCTGCGGTTCGGTCGATGACGGCAAGTCCACGCTGATCGGGCGGCTGCTCTATGACAGCCGGCTCATCATGGAAGACACGCTTGCGACCATCGCCAAGGACAGCCGCAAGCACGGCACGGTGGGCGAGGACATCGATCTCGCCCTTCTGGTGGATGGGCTGGAGGCCGAGCGCCAGCAGGGCATCACCATCGATGTCGCCTACCGCTTCTTCGCCACCCCGCGGCGCAGCTTCATCGTGGCGGACACGCCGGGGCATGAGCAGTACACGCGCAACATGGCGACGGGGGCTTCGAACTCCGACCTCGCCATCATCCTGGTCGATGCGCGCAAGGGCGTGCTGACGCAGACCAAGCGGCACAGCTACATCTGCTCGTTGCTCGGCATCCGCCATGTCGTGCTGGCGATCAACAAGATCGACCTGATGGGCTTCGATCGCGATGTCTTCGACCGCATCGTGGGCGATTGGCTGACCTTCGCCTCCGGCTTCGGCTTCCAGACCATGGTGCCGGTGCCGATCTCGGCGCGCTTCGGCGACAATGTGACGACGAAATCCGGCAACACGCCCTGGTATCGCGGCCCGACGCTGATGGCGCATCTTGAGAGCGTGGATGTCGAGGGCGACCTGCAGCACAAGCCCTTCCGCTTTCCCGTGCAGTGGGTGAACCGCCCCAACCTCGATTTCCGCGGCTTCTCCGGCACGGTGGCGAGCGGGCGCGTGGCGGTGGGCGACACCGTCGTCGTCGCCGCCTCGGGCCGCACCAGCCATGTCTCGCGCATCCTGGGCCCGGATGGCGACCAGAGCCTGGCCAGTGCGGGTGAGGCCGTGACCATCTCGCTCGCCGATGAGGTGGATGTGGCGCGCGGCGACGTGCTTGCCCCGCTCGCCGACCGGCCCGAGGTGGCGGACCAGTTCGCCGCGCATCTGCTGTGGATGGATGAGGAGGCGATGCTGCCCGGGCGGCAGTATCTGATGCGCATCGGCAATCTCTGGACGCCGGCCTCGGTCACCGCGATCAAGCATCGCGTGGATGTGAACACGCTGGAGCAGCAGGCGGCGAAGAAGCTCGAGCTGAACGAGATCGGCTTCTGCAACCTCGCCGCCACGCAGCGCGTGCCGCTCGACCCCTATGCGGAGAACCGCCTGACCGGCGCCTTCGTGCTGGTGGACCGTTTCACCAACCGCACCGCCGGCGCGGGGATGATCGACTTCCCGCTGCGCCGCGCCACCAACATCCACACCGAGACCTTCCTGGTGGACAAGGTGGCGCGCGCCGCGCTCGACCACCAGAAGCCGATGGTGCTGTGGTTCACGGGCCTATCGGGCTCGGGCAAGTCCACCATCGCGAAGCTGGTCGAGCAGGTGCTGCACCGTGAGGGGCGGCACACCTACACGCTGGATGGCGACAATCTCCGCCACGGGCTGAACCGCGACCTCGGCTTCACCGACCAGGACCGCGTGGAGAACATCCGCCGCGTGGGTGAGGTGGCGAAGCTCTTCGTTGATGCGGGGCTGATCGTCATCTGCTCCTTCATCTCGCCCTTCCGCGCCGAGCGGCGGATGGTGCGTGAGATGGTGGGGCCGGGCGAGTTCGTCGAAGTCTTCGTCGATACGCCCATCGAGGAATGCGCGCGGCGTGATCCGAAGGGGCTCTACGCCAAGGCGATGCGCGGCACGATCAAGAATTTCACGGGCGTGAGCAGCCCCTATGAGGCGCCCGAATCGCCGGAGCTGCGCGTCACCACGGTCGGGCTGACGCCCGAGGAAGCCGCCGCGCAGGTGCTCGCGCATCTGCGCAGCGCGGTGCAGGCGTAGAGCGCCGCGCGCCCGGGCAGGGCGCGCGGTGTTGCCTCGTTACAGCCCCGCCTGGGTCACGAACTTGGTGTTGAGGTAGGCCTCGATCGCCTCGGAGCCGCCCTCGCTGCCATAGCCGCTGTCCTTCACGCCGCCGAAGGGCACTTCGGGCAGCGCGAGGCCGAGATGGTTGATCGTCATCATCCCGGTCTCGACCCGCGACGCCACCGCATTCGCCGTCTTCGCGCTGCGCGTGAAGGCATAGGCGGCGAGGCCATAGGGCAGGCGGTTGGCTTCCTCCACCACCTCATCCAGGTCGCGGAAGGGCGCGATCATGGCGACGGGGCCGAACGGCTCCTCATTCATCATGCGGGCTTCCTTCGACACGCCGGTCAGCACGGTCGGCGCGTAGAAATAGCCCTTGTTGCCCACGCGCCCGCCGCCCGTGTGCAGCTCGGCGCCCTTGGTGCGGGCATCGGCCACCAGGGAGTCCATCCAGGGAATGCGCCGGTCATGCACCAGCGGGCCCATCTGCGTGTCGGCCAGCGTGCCATCGCCCACCTTCAGCGTCTTGGCATGCGCCACGAAGCGCTCGACGAAGCCCTCATAGAGCGATTCCTGCACGAGGAAGCGCGTCGGCGAGACGCAGACCTGCCCGGCATTGCGGAACTTCGCCCCGGCCAGCGTCTTCACCGCATGGTCGAGATCGGCATCGCCGAAGACGATCGCCGGCGCATGGCCGCCGAGTTCCATCGTCACGCGCTTCATGTGCGCCCCCGCCAGCGCGGCGAGGTGCTTGCCCACCGGGGTGGAGCCCGTGAAGGTCACCTTGCGGATCGTCGGATGCGGGATGAGGTATTCGCTGATCTCGGACGGCACGCCGAAGACCAGGTTCGCCACACCCGCGGGCAGGCCTGCATCGGCGAAGGCGCGGATCAGCGCGGCCGGCGAGGCGGGGGTTTCTTCCGGCGCTTTGACGATGATCGAGCAGCCCGTGGCCAGCGCGGCGGAGAGCTTGCGCACCACCTGGTTGATCGGGAAGTTCCAGGGCGTGAAGGCGGCGACGGGGCCGACCGGCTCCTTCACCACCAGCTGGTACACACCCTCGGCACGGGCCGGGACCACGCGGCCATAGGCGCGGCGGGCTTCCTCCGCGAACCAGTCGATGATGTCGGCGGCGGCCAGCGCCTCCATCTTCGCCTCGGCGAGCGGCTTGCCCTGCTCGAGCGTCATCAGCATCGCCGTTTCATCGGCGCGGGTGCGGAAGATCTCCGCGGCCTTGCGCATCAGCTTCGAGCGATCGAAGGCCGAGACGCGCTTCCAGGTCGCGAAGCCCTTGGCGGCAGCTTCCAGCGCCTCATCGAGGTCGTCGGTCGCGGCATGGGCGACGCGGCCGATCACTTCCTCGGTCGCGGGGTTGAGCACGGGGATGGTGCGGCCGGCGCGGGCGGCGCGCCAGGTGCCATCGATGAAGAGGTTGACGTCGGCGTACATGGGTTCCCTCCGAAGCGAAGTCGGAGCGGAACCTGACACAGCCGGGCCGGGCGGGGAACACCCGCCCGCCGCGCTCAGCTGGCGTCGAGACGCGCGAACATCTGCCCGAAGAGCGCGGTGATCGCGGCTTCCGAGCAATTGCGCTCGATATAGCCGAGGCCCCCCTGCTGCAGCCGCGTCCAGGCGTCCTCATCCTGGTAGAGCCAGGCGATGGCCTCGGCGATGGCGCGCGGGCTGTCGGCAATGGCGATCTCCACGCCATCGGCCAGGCCCATCCCCTCCGCCGCGACCGAGGTCGCCACGCAAGGCAGGCCACGCGCGAGGCTGTCCAGCACCTTGCCCTTCACCCCCGCACCGTAGCGCAGCGGTGCTACCATCAGCCGCACATCGGCGAAGTAGCTGTCGAGATCAGGGATGAAGCCATCCAGCACCACGTCGGCGGCGGCGAGGTCGTGGAAGCTGTCGGGCATGTGCGAGCCCGCGATGCGCAAGCCGATGCCGGGTACGAGCTGGCGCAGGATGGGCATGACCTCGCCCACGAAGAAGTTCACCGCATCGACATTGGGCGGATGGCGATAGCCGCCGAGGAACACCACGTCGCGCCGCTCTGCGAAGCCGGTCTTGGGCGGGGCGGTGGGCACGACCCAGGGGATCACGTTCAGCCGCTCGGGCGCGACCAGATCCGCGAGGTAGGCGCCCTCATGCGCTGAATGCACGATCACCTGGTCGACGGCGGCCAGCGCCGCGATCTCCCGCGCCTTCACCGCGGCCGCCTTCTCGGCGATCTCGGGCGAAGCGGTGACCGCGGCCTCGCGCTCGAGGCGCAGATGATGCAGGTCGGCGACCGAGTAGATCAACTTGGCATGCGGCATCGCCGCGCGCATCACGCCGGCATATTTGAAGGCGTTGACGAAGCGGTGCAGGTAGACGGCATCGAATTCCGCGCCGCGCTTGCGCACGACCTCCTCGGCCGACCAGTACCAGGGGGCGTGCAACACCTCGATGCCGACGCCCTGCAGGTGCTCGGTGATGGCGCCGAGATGCGCCATGTTGTCGGCCGGCACGAAGGTGACCTTCGCCCCCAGGCGCTGCATCGCGCGCATGTGGCTGAGGGCGGCGACCGAGCCGGCATCCTCCTGCGGCGTGGGCGTGGTCTCGTCGATGAACAGGATGCGCCGTCGGACCTGGCGTTCCTTCTCGAGCTCCGGCTCCTGGCCGTTGAGGCGGTGGCTGGCCAGCACGCCGCGCCAGCGATCGAAGAATTTGCGCCCGTTGACGAGCTGGTAGCGCTTCGCCCCCGTGCCCTTCACATCGGTGCCCGAGGTCACGCCCTCATGGTGCACCACGGCGCTGCGCGGCTGGTAATACACACGCTTGCCGGCGGCGCGGATGCGGAAGGCGAGGTCGGTGTCCTCGTAGTAGGCGGGGGTGTAGTGCGTGTCGAAGCCGCCGAGCCCCTCGAACAGCGCCTTCGGCACCATGATCGCGGCACCCGAGACGTAGTCGACCTCTCGCAAATAGCTGATGCGCGGGTCGGAGGCCTCGGCGTTGCGTCCGTAGTTCCAGCCATCGCCAAGCCGCCAGATGATGCCGCCTGCCTCCTGCACACGTCCATCGGGGAAGAGCAGCTTGGAGCCGACAAGCCCGGCCTCCGGCATCTCGCGGAAGGTGTCCAGCAGCGCATCGACCCAGCCTTCCTGCACTTCGGTATCGTTGTTCAGGAACAGCAGCTGCGCACCGCGCGCCGCCGCCGCGCCGAGGTTGCACGAGGCGATGAAGCCGCCATTGCGCGGTGCACGGAGGTAGCGGATGCCGCCCCCCACCACGCTCGCGGTGAAGATGGTCTCATCGGGGGAGCAATCGTCCACGACGATGACCTCGATGCTGGCGCGCGGCAGCGCCTTCGCGATCGAGGCGAGGCATTGGTAGGTGTAGGCGAACTTGCCGTAGACCGGGATGATGACGCTGACCTCAGGCATGTCATGCTCGGGCAGCACGATGCGCGGATAGCGGCGCGTGAACTCCTGCACCAGCTCGCCGATGCGATCCGAATAGGAGAAGGCAAGGTCGAGCATCGCCTCCACCGGCGCCTCGCCATTGCGCTCGGCCACGGCGAGGTAGCGCGGCAGCAGCGCGCCCAGCGTGCCCATCACGGGGCCGAGCAGGTCGCGCAGCGCGGCGGCGGAGGTGGCGGCCTCGGCGGCGGCCTCGACGCGCGGCAGCAGCGCCTGGAAATCCTCCCAGCTCAGCGGCGGGCGATCGGCCTGCACGATGAGGGGCGAGTTCTGCAGATCCTCGGCCTGTCCGGCGATCCGCACATGAAGCACGTGGCGCGGCGAGGTCAGCAGGTGCTGCGGGATCGGCAGGTTGAAGCCGCAGCTCAGGCCCGGCTTGCCGCCGACCTCGATGTCGGGGCGATAGGTGTCGGCGCGCAGGCGCACGACCAACTGCTCGCTGTCCCACAGCTCGACGGAGACCGGGACATGCGGGTTGGCGGGGTCAAGCGCCCAGCCCCAGACATTGGCATCGGTCGAGCCCTCGACCATGCCATGCGGCAGTGCCGGCGCGGCGGCGGGGGCTTCGACGGTCTCGGCCGGCGCGACGTCATCGGATGCCGGCAGTGCGGCGTCGCTGCTGCGTGCCATCAGGCGGCCGGTGCGATCTGCAGTGACCACAGCGCCACGCCCAGGCGCCGACGATCATCGCCGATGCCCAGGTCATGCGGTGAGGCCGCGCCCGGTATATGCAGCAACAAGGAGGCCGATCGCATGATGAACAACTCCCGCGGCAGGGCGAAGGAGACGGTCTGCCGCCCTGCCCGCAGCTCAGCATAGCCGACGCGGAAGTGGTTGAAAAAGATGCTGACGCGCTGTTCCTGCAGGACACCCGGCGCGGTGAAGGGCATCAGCGCGATATGGCAGGCCAAGTCGCGCGTCGGGGTGGCCATGGTGAAGCGCAGCGTCGCGTCCGGGGCATCGGACCAGGTGAAGCCGTCCGGCTCGGGCGTGGACCAACCGGAGTGCAGCAGTGCGCTGCCGGTGCCGTTGGGCCCGAACTCCAGTTCCGAACCGATGCGGTAGATTGTTGCACTCAAGGGTTGCATGAAAAATCCCGCTACAACGAGGCCTTGGTAGCGGGCGGCCGCGGGGCTTGGCAAGCGCGCGGCGATGTAGGTTTGGCATCGAAAGGATCGCCCCGCAGCCGCGATTCCGCCGACTTGGCCGGGGCGGGTAGCCGCGCCCGCTTGTGGTTTGTATAAGTGAAAAACCATGCGCAGCGTCATCTTCCACCACCATCTCTTCAAGAACGCCGGCACCTCGGTCGACGTCGCGCTGCGGCGTTGCTTCGGCCCGCGCTGGCGGAATGTTGAAGGGGAGGGGCGGGAATTGACCGCCGCCGATCTCGCCGCGCTACTCGCCGGCGAGCCGGAATTGCGGGCGCTCTCTTCCCACACCTTTCGCCCGCCCTTCGATGTGCCGGGCGTGCGGTTGCTGCCGATCGTGCTGCTGCGCCACCCGCTGGACCGCGTGCGCTCCGCCTATGAGTTCGAGCGAAACCAGGTGGCGGACACGCAGGGCACGCGCCTTGCCAAGGCCAATGACTTCGCGGGCTATGTGCGCGCGCGCCTGGCCCAACCTCACGACCGCTCGATCCGGAACTTCCAGACCAACAAGCTGAGCCACCTGCCGCGCAACGCCGCGCCCGACACGGCCGAGGAATTGCTGAGCGCGCTGGATTGCATCCGGCGCCTGCCCTTCATCGGGCTGGTCGAGACCTATGATTTCTCGATGCAGGTCTTCTCGGGCAAGCTGGCGGAACAGCTCGGCGGCCAGTCACTGGAGGTCGTGCGGGCCAACACCACCCGCAAGGCGGATGACCAACTTGCTACCCGCATCGCAGCCGCCGAGGCCGCGCTGGGGCCGGACCTCGCTGCCGCCTTCCACGCGGCCAATCGCCAGGACCAGCACCTGTTTGAGCTGGTGGCCTGGATGCACCGCCAGCTCGATGGCTCGCTTCAGCCCAGATAGGCATCCCCGCTCGCCGTTGCGGGAAAGAGGTTCAGCGAAGGATAGCCGAAGCGGTTCACGAGCTTGGTGCGCGCGCCCGTGATCTTCGCCGCCGCCGCCTGGATATGCTTGAGGTAGGCAGCGTGGTGGCTGATGTGGCAAAGGAACAGCTTGTTGTGCAGCACCGCCAGCGGCACGAAGCGCGGGCTGTCCATCAGATAGAGCTTCGCGATGCCCTCCTGCACGCCGGGCCAATCCTGATTGGTGTAGTCATCGACGAAGATGATGCCCTCCGGCACGGTCAGCTGCATCGCCACGCGCACATCGTTGATCGTGTGCTCGACCATGTGGCAGCCATCCACGCTGAACAGCGAAAAGCCGCCGGAATCCTCGCGGATGCGCGCGATCTCGGCGGTGCCGAGCGTCATGCTGTCGGCACGCAGCATCGTCACCGCGCCGGGGGCTAGGCCGACCTTGTCGATGTTGGCGCGGAACTGCTCCATGTCGCCCTTGCCGGCGCCATCGAGGTTGAATTGCTGCATGTCGAAGACGTCGACCGCGTGATTATGCGCGGGCGCGCCCTTGGTCTTCACCAGGCCTAGGAAGAACTTGCCGTGATAGACGCCGATCTCGGCCACCGGCGCGTGGCAGCCCAGTGCGGCCTGGCGCTCCGCGAGCGGCGTGATGAGCTGCCAGAGCCAGGGCGAGCACCAGCCCCCCACCTGCTGGAAGGGGCCGCGGAGATAGGCGAGCACGTCGGCGTGGTGCATCGGTGTGGCTCCTAGCTGTTCGGCCCACGCTCCATAGCATAGGGCTGCCAGCGCTTCAGCCCGCCATTCGGCAGCACGGTGGGGTTCACGCAGGACATCGGCCAGCGCCCGCTGAGCACCAGCGCCATCTCCTGCCCCGCGCGGCGCTTGCGCGCCGGGTCGAAGCGCGCGGAGGCCGAGGCGTTGTGCGGCGAGAGGATCACATGCTCCATCGCCAGCAGCGGATTGTCGCGTGCCGGTGGTTCCTGCTCCAGCACGTCGAGGCCCGCGCCGGCGATACGCTTGCTGGCCAGGGCCTCGATCAGCGCGGCCTCATCCACCGTGGGGCCGCGGCCGGTGTTGATGAAGATGGCGGTGGGCTTCATGCGCGCGAAATGCGCCGCACCGAGCATGCGCCCCGTCTCGGGCGTGGCGGGGGCGTGCATCGAGATGAAGTCGGATTGGGTCAGTACCTCGTCCAGGCTCGCCGGCTGTACGCCCAGCGCGGACATGGTCAGCTCATCGACGAAGGGGTCATAGGCCATCAGGCGCAGGCCGAAGGGCTTTGCCCGCTGCGCCACCAGCCGCGCGACGCGCCCGAAGGCGACGAAGCCGAGCGTCAGGCCGAACAGGCGCGGGATATTGTAGAGCGCGGGCCTGCCCTCGCCCCAGCGGCCTTCGCGCACCATGCGGTCCTGCGCGATGCAGCGGCGATGCGTGGCCAGCAGCAGCATCATCGCATGATCGGCGACTTCCTCGATGAAGGTGTCGGGGCAGTTGGTGACGGGAATGCCGTGCTCGGTCGCGGCGACGACATCGACGTAATCCACGCCGACCGAGGCGCAGGCGATGATGCGGCACTTGGTCAGTGCCGCGATCATCGGGCGCGTGAACTTCATGCCCTTGGCATAGACGGCATCGGCGGCGGGGGCGGCGGCGATGAAGGCGGCCTCGTTCGCGTCGCATTCGACGATCTCGGCACCGAGGCGGGCGAGGGCCTCAAGCTCGTAGTCATAGCCGTTCGCGGCCGTATAGGCCGGCGCCTTCGGCGTCAGGATGGTGAAGTTGCGCATGCCGCGTCCCCCGGTGTCAGTTGCACGACGTTGCTCTAGGCTCTTGCAACCATCAAGGGGAGGACACGCATATGGCACGTCTCGAAGGGCGGATCGCCTGGGTCACGGGGGCAGGCTCGGGCATCGGGGAAGCCGCCGCGCTGGCCCTGGCGGAGGAGGGCGCCGAGCTGATCCTGACGGGCCGCCGCAGCGCGCCGCTTCAGGATGTCGCGGAGCGGATCCGGGCGCGGGGCGGGCGGGCGCATGTGCAGCCGGCCGACATGATGGACAGTGCGGCAGTGCAGGCGGTGGGCCGCTTCATCGCTGGGAGCTTCGCCCGGCTCGACATCCTGGTGAACAATGCGGGGCTGAATATCACGCCGCGGCGCTGGTCGGTGCTGACGCCCGAGGGCGTGGATGAGCTGGTGCGCGGCAACCTCGCCAGCGCCTTCTATGCCGTCACGGTCGCCCTGCCGCTGATGCGCCCGCAGCGCGACGGCGTGCTGATCCACACGGCGAGCATGGCGGGGCGCAACATCTCGATGCTCTCGGGCGCGGGCTACACGGCGGCCAAGCATGGTGTGGTCGCGATGAGCCACACGATCAACATGGAAGAGGGCGTGAACGGTATCCGCAGCTGCGTCATCTGCCCGGGCGAAGTCGCGACCCCCATCCTCGACAAGCGCCCCAACCCGGTGAGTGCCGAGGAACGGGCGAAGATGGTGCAGAGCGCCGATGTCGGCGATCTGATCCGCTATGTCGCCTGCATGCCGCCGCATGTGCTGTTGAACGAGGTCTGGATCAACCCGACCTGGAACCGCAGCTATGTCTCGGCGCTGAACGCGAAGTTGTAGGGGTTATTCCTTCACGGCTCCCGTCAGCGAGCTGACATAGTAGTCCACGAAGAAGCTGTAGAAGATGGCGACCGGCAGCGAGCCCAGCAGGCTGCCCGCCATCAGCGCACCCCACTGGTACACGTCGCCGGTGACGAGCTCGGTCAGGATGGCGACGGGCACGGTCTTGTTCTCGCTGCTCTGGATGAAGGCGAGCGCGTAGATGAACTCGTTCCAGGACAGGGTGAAGCTGAAGATGCCGGCCGAAATCAGGCCCGGAATGGCGAGCGGCAGCGTGATCCGGCGCAGGATCTGCAGGCGCGATGCGCCGTCGATCAGCGCGCATTCCTCAAGCTCATAGGGGATCGACTTGAAGTAGCCGATCAGCAGCCAGGTGCAGAAGGGGATCAGGAAGGTTGGGTAGGTCAGGATCAGCGCGAAGGGCGTGTCGAAGAGCCCAAGCTGCACCACCATCGTCGCCAGCGGGATGAACAGGATCGAGGGCGGTACGAGGTAGGCGAGATAGATCGCGAGGCCCACATACTGGCTGCCCTTGAAGCGCAGCCGCTGGATGGAATAGGCGGCCAGCGTGCTCGCGAACAGCGAGAGGATGGTGGCGCAGACCGAGACCAGCATCGTCGTCCACAGCCAGCGTGGATAGGCTGTGTTGAAGAGCAGGTGATAGACGTGGTCGAGCGTGGGTGAGGTGATCCAGAACGGGTTGTGGTCCGCGAAGTTATAGAGCTCGGCATTCGGTTTGAAGGCCGTCACCGTCATCCAGTAGAAGGGGAAAAGCAGGATGATGAGAAAGCAGGCCAGCGGCACATAGAGCATCACCACGCGGCGCGAGCGGCTGTCCCAGGCCATCGCCTCCGGCGCGGCGGCGGCGGTGTTCTCGGGCTTGGCGAGGACGGCCTCAGTCATTGGATTCTCCCTGCTGCCACTTGCGCCGGGCCAGGCCGTAATAGCTGAACAGCGTTGCGAA
>Ga0315900_10007186_pt1 | contig 14673 bp, 9 predicted proteins | sample LakEriMetagenome_FD_203521 | JGI IMG/M metagenome (GOLD analysis project Ga0315900, IMG submission 203521) | Freshwater fungal communities from buoy surface, Lake Erie, Ohio, United States - Buoy 12 MA114 | ecosystem: Environmental > Aquatic > Freshwater > Lake > Lake biofilm | place: USA: Lake...
GCTGCGGTCGAATCGCTCGCATAGACCGACAACGTGAGCTCGACGCGCACGTCGCCACTGCCTGGACCGACCGCCCGGGACGCGTGCGGATCGTTCCCGAGCGCCATCACCGTCAGCGCACGAACGCGCGTGATGCGCGGAAGCGCCTCGACTTCGGTGAGGAATCGGTAGAAGTCGAGGAAGTCGCCCTCCATCACGAGGTGCAGGGGAATCTCGCGCGCCGGTCCTGCGCGAACCGGGCGATCGCCGCGCACGGTGCGCACGGTCACCGCCGTCTCCCTCGCGACGCGGTTCACGTCCTTGAGAAGCCCATCGAGGCTCTCGTGATCGGGAAGCCGCTCGGCGAGCCGCGCGAGTTCGGCATTGCGGGCGTCGATCTCGCGTCCGAGGTCGCCGATCTCGCGGGTGAGTTCGCGCAGTCCGACGAGGCGCGCCTCTTTCTCGGCGATTTCCGCCTTCGCGCGCGCGATCTCCTCGTTGCGCGGCTTGAAGACGAGCATGTAGGCCGCGAGCGGCACTGCGGCAAGCGCCGCGAGAAGGGCGATGCGAAGCGGCCGACGGCGATCGTTCATGGCGCCACCTCCTGCGGCGCCGCCTCGATACCCGCCGCGGCGTCGCCGGCCGATGCGAAGCTCTCGGGCAGCACCCCGGAGCGGAACGCCTCGAGGCCATCCCACTCGTGGATCGTGGCCTCCGGCTCGATGCGAATCGCGATGCGGAACTCGCTCGCGGGATTGGCTCCGGCCATCGGTCCGCCGACGACCTCCTCCATCAGTTCAAGCCGCACCGATGCGAACATCGGGACGTGCTCGAGCGCGCTCATCCAGCGGCCGACTTCATGAAGGCTTGGCGCGAGGCCTCCGATCGCAAGCACCGTCGCGCGCCGGGGAGCGGGCGGCAAGGCGGGCTTCGCGGCGGCCAGCTTTCCGCCGGCCTTCGCCGAAGAACCTGCGGTCGCAGCGGGCTTCGCCTCCTTGGGCGGCCGGACTTCCTCGGTGCGGATCTCGACCGCCGTCAACGTGAGCTCGCTGGGCATCGTCTGGACAAGGACAGCGAGGATCAGCGATCGCGGCACAGGCTCGAGCAGGCTCCGCGCCAGCTCCGAGCGCGCGCCCATCTCGCTGCGAATCTGCTCGAGGCTCCGCATCTCGGCGATCTGCGCCGCGACGCGCGCGGTCTGCTCGTCGATGGCCGCCTGCGCGTCGCGCACCTGGCTCCACTGACGGTTGGTCACGAAGAACGCGCCGACCACCGAGGCCAGGACGAGCGGAAAGACCACCGCGGCAAGCAGCCCGGTGCGGCGCTCGCGCGTCTCGTTGACGAACTCCTCGGGAAGTAGGCTCGGTTGCTGCATGCGTGGTGATGGCGCCGGGATCAGCCGGCGCGGCTCGACGTATCTCTCAGAGGTCAAGAGGCGCGTGGGCAAGGCCGCAGACGACGGCCCAGCCCGGATGCGATTGGTTCGGGACGGGAAGCCCGCTCGACCCGTCCGCCGCGACAAGCGCTGCGAGCGGATCGCCCGACCTCGCCGGCAGGTGGAGCGACTCGGCGAGCGCGTGACAGAGGTCGCGGTCGCGCGCCTCGCCTCCGGTGAACACGACTTCGGACACGGCGTGATCGCCGAACATCGCGGCGTGGTACCGAACGCACATGCTGAGTTCCTCGGCGAGCGCGTCGACCGCGTCGTTCGCGGCGCGCGCCACGGCGCACGGCGCGCCTCCACCGTCAAGCGCCTCGCGATTGCCCGCACGCCACGCGCCGAATCCCGCCGTCATGCGCTCGAGCCTCGCCTCGCCGACCGCGGCGCCACGCGCGGTCGCGATCCGACGGTCGAGCGAGCGTCCGGCGACCGCGGTCGACTTCGCGAACTCGATGCGTCCGCCCTCGCAGATCACCACCTTGGTGCCGCCGTATCCGAGGTCGACGTACATGGTCGCGCCATGCTCGCCGGCGGCAGACGTCCCGTGCGCGGTGAACGCGAGTGGAAGCGCGGAGATGCCGGCGTGCATTCCCACGATGTCGAGCCCGGCGCGCCGGCACGCGTCGACATAGCGCATGGCATCGCGCTTTCCCATGGCGATCGCGATCACCTCGCGCCACGCCGCCCCGTCGCGCGTGAACTCGCGCACCGGCACGGTGCGGACGATGAGCGCCGACGCATCGCAGCCAAGCATCGCGGCGAGCTTCGCCGCAGCGGCCTCGGACGGGCGTTCCGACTCCGATGCACCCAGCGTCAGGTGATGGACCAGCGTGTGCTGGGAGAACGGCGACACGACGGCGCGCCTCCCCTTGAATCCATGCGCGCGCAGCGCGGCCGGCAGCGCGGCGACGAACGACTCGATCCGCGCGTCGAGCGCGCTTCCGAGCAGTTTCTCGGGGCACGCGAGCTCGGCCATCGCACGCGCCCGCGGCTGTTCGCCAAGGTCGAGTTGCAGCAGCTTCAGGCTGCTCGACCCGAAGTCGAGCAGCACCGGCGAACGCGATGATCGGAAGAGGCGGAAGGTCACGCTGGCCCCCAACACGACACTGGCGGCGCGGAGACCGACTCCGAGCGTGGGGAACATCGGCCGCCCACCCGCGGTCAATCAGCGTGGCACCGATCGCTCGGCCACTCGCGCAGAACTGCGCCGTCCTCGCAGGGATCGTCCGGTCGTGCAGGCAGGTCCCGGAAAGTGCGGCGCCAGGTCACGCTCCGGGGGCGCCGCGCAGGACCGTGACGGCTTCGGCAAGGGCGATCGTGCGCTGCGTGCCGAGATCGAGGTCCTTGAGGGCCACATGTCCCTCGGCGAGCTCGGCGCCGAGGATCACCGCGAAGCGCGCGCGGGCCTTGCCGGCGTCGCCAAGCAGCTTGCCGACATTTCGCGTGGCCTTCGCGCTGGTGCGGACGTGGAGCCCAGCGCGACGGAGCGACATGACGAGCTTCGGCAACTCGACTTCGGCCGTCTCGCCGCCCGCCGAGATCACGAAGACGTCGGGCCGCGGCAGAAGCGTCGCGCCGTCGGCGGGCAGCAGCTTGCGGTCGTGCAGCGCGTTCGCGAGGACGACGTCGCCCATGCCGAGTCCGCACGCCGGCATCTTCGGTCCGCCGAAGAGCTCGACGAGTCCGTCGTAGCGGCCGCCGCCTGCGAGCGCGCGCTCGGCGCCCGAGATCTCGTGGAACTCGAACACGGTGCCCGTGTAGTAGGCAAGTCCGCGCACGATGCCGATGTCGACCGTGCACCAGTCGAGGATGCCGATGCGGGCCGCGTGCACGCGCAGCTCGTCGAGCGCGGCGAACTCGTCGGCCGAAATGCCGATCTTCGCCGCGAGGTCCGCCACCGGCGCCGAGAGCGGCTGCGTGGCGCGGGCCGCGGTGTCGAAGCGCGCGATGCCGTCGGCGGAGAGGCCCAGTTCGGCCGCGCGCTGCGCGAACTCCTCGGGCTTGAGCTTGTCGCGGCGGTCGAGGAGCGTCATCGCGTCGCCCGTCCGGTCGGGCGCGACGCCGAGCGCGGCGAGCATGCGCGCGATCGCGGCCCGGTGCGAGATGCGCACCTGGACGTCGCGCGAGGTCAGGCCGAGCCGCTCGAGCGCGAGGATTCCACAGGCAATCACGTCGAGATCATGCGACGCGCCTTCGACGCCCGCGACATCGATGTTCCACTGAAAGAACTCGCGCAGGCGGCCGCGCTGCTGGCGCTCGGCGCGGAACATCGACGGAACGGCGAACCACTTGACCGGGATCGGGAGCGACCCGGCGCGCGCGGCGATCATGCGCGCGAGCGTCGGGGTGAACTCGGGGCGCAGCGCATAGTCGTTGTCGCCGCCGGCACGTCGGAACGAGAACAGCTCCTTCACGATCCCTTCGCCCGACTTCGCGGTGTAGAGCTCGAGGTGCTCGAAGGTGGGGCCATCGACTTCCTCGAAACCGCAGTCGATCGAGGCGGAGCGCCACGCGGCTTCGATGTGACGCCGCACGGCGAGATCGGCGGGATAGAAGTCGCGAGTGCCCTTCGGAGCCTGAAACGAGTGCGTACCCATGGGACGAGGAGCGTAGCGGAGCGCGGTTGAAGCCCGTGCCGCGCGGGGCGCGAGCTCGGCCTCCAGCGCCGCCCGCGGCTCGCAAGCGCCGATTGCGTCGATACTTATGAGCCCTGCTTGGCCGCCGCCGGAGGTTCGATCCGCACCCGCCATTCGGCCGCCTTCGCGTCATGGCCCTTGCCGGGCTCGGCGGTGTCCCACGCGGTGTAGAAGTCGGCCAGATCCTTCGCGCTTGCGCGGGTCTCGGCGTGCGCTGCGCCGCGCACCTTCACCAGGATCTGCTGGGCCTCGAGGAGATTCCCCTCCGACTCCTGGAAGCGCGCGCCGTCGAAACCAAGTCCGTTGCGGGCGCGGGCAAGCGTGCCGAGATACGACGCGAGCCGCGGCGTGTTGCCGCCGGTGAACGCCGTGCGGGCCGACGGCTCGATCGGCGCGAGCAGCTCGAGCGCCTGCTGGTGCCGGCCCTGCTGGACAAGCAGTCGCCCGAGATTCGCGGCGGCGGCGCACGTCATCCAATGCTCCTGCCCGAGCTTGCGCCGCAGACGGTCGAGCGACTCGCGTGCGTACGGCTCGGCATCGGCGAACCTGCCTTGGGCCTGCAGCACGATCCCCATGTTGTTGATCGATGTCAGCGTGTCGGCGTGGTCGTCGCCGAGCACCGTGCGGCGCTTCTCGAGCGCCTCGCGGAAGTAGACCTCGGCCTCCGCGAAGCGCGACTGCACCTGGAGAAGCGCTCCCATGTTTCCGATCGACGCGAGCGTGACCGGATGCCAGTCGCCGAGCACGCGCCTCCGCTTGTCGAGCGCTTCCCGGTAGTACACCTCTGCCTCGGGGAACTTCCCCTGGTCGCGCAGCAACGTGCCCATGTTCGCGATCGAGAAGAGCGTCTCCGGATGATCCGCGCCTCGCACGCGCCGCCGCTTCTCGAGCGCCTCGCGCAGATAGGGCTCCGCCTCCGCCAGCTTTCCCTGCGCCTGAAGCAGCGAACCGACGTTGTTGATCGACGTCAGCGTCTCGGAGTCCTCCTCGCCAAGCACCACGCGGCGACCCTCGAGCGCCTCGCGGTAGTAGGTCTCCGCGTCGGCAAGCTTGCCTTGCACGCGGAGCAACTGGCCGACCGCGCTGACGGACGCCAGCGTGTCGGCGTGTTTCGGTCCGAACACTTCGCGGCGCGCCTCGAGCGCCTCGCGCAGATAGGTCTCCGCCTCGGGCAGCTTGCTCTGCGCAAGAAGCAGCGCACCCATGTTGTTGATCGAGAGCAGCGTGTCGGCATGCTTCCCGCCGAGCACCTTTCGGCGCCGTTCCATCGCTTCCCGGTAGAACGGCTCGGCCTCCGCGAACTTCCCTTGGTCGACCAGCGCGACGCCCATGTTGCTGAGCGATGTCAGCGTGTCGGCGTGATCCTCGCCGAGCACGCGACGGCGCATCGCGAGCGCGGACTCCTGAAGCGGCACCGCCAGCTGGGACAGTCCGATCGCACGGTAGAGGTCGGCGAGCGCCTGCCGCAACTGCGCGTCAACCACCGGCTGATCCTTGAACTTCTCGTCGATCGTCTTCACCGCGGGTTTCAGGATCGTGCGGTCGATCATCGCCGCGGCGGCGTCGGTCGAGTTCACGCGCACGAGCATCGACCGGAACGACTCGGCCCGCGTCATGCGGTCGGCTTCTGGCTCGTCCGGCCGCGCGTCGGCGACGGTAAATCGCTCGAGCATGTCGCGCGCGAGCTCGACGCCTGCCTTCGTCGTGTCGATGTCCTTCAGCATCTTCGACTGGAACTCGCTCACCTGCTTCAGCTGGTCGGCGCGCTCCTTCTCGGCCCGCTGCGCCCTCTCCGTCTCGGCAAGCTGCGTCTTCAGCCCCGCCTCCGCCTCGAGTGCGCGGTTGAGCGCGAGCCCGGTCGCCACGGCGCCAGCGACCAGCGCAATCGCCACCGCGCCCGCCGCCGCCACCGGCACGCGGTTCCGGCGCACGAACTTCCGCGCGAGATACGCCCGGCTCTCGGGCGCGGCCTCGAGCGGCTTCCCCTCGAGGTAGCGCCGCACGTCGGCGCCGAGCGACTCCGCGCTCCCATAGCGGCGCTTCCGGTCCTTCCGCAGCGCCTTCATCGGGATCCACTCGAGCTCGCGCCGCAGTTCGCCCGCGATCTTCTCGCGCTGGGCCTGCCGCGCCTTCGCGATCTCGGCGCCCGTCTTGTCGTCGGCCGTGCTCAGCTTCGTGCTCGGCCGCGGCGCGTCCACCTCGCGGATGATCCGCTGGATCTCGGCGTAGCCCGCGCTCCGCAGCGTCTTCGCGTCGAACGGAAGCGTGCCGCTCAGAAGCTCGTAGAGCACCACGCCGAGCGAGTAGACGTCGGTGCGCGTGTCGATGTCGGCGGCGCCCATCTCGGCCTGCTCGGGGCTCATGTACTCGGGCGTCCCGATGATCTGTCCGCGCTCGGTGAAGATCGTCTTGTCGGTCAGCGTGTGCGAGATCGCCTTCGCGACGCCGAAGTCGATCACCTTGACGACCGGCGCCTGGCCCTCGCCGCCCGGGGCGACGAGGATGTTCGAGGGCTTGATGTCGCGGTGGATGATGCCCTTCATGTGCGCGTGCTGCACCGCGTCGCACACAGGGATGAAGAGCGCGAGGCGCTCGCGGATGGTGAGCCTGTTCCGGTCGGCGAAGTGCGTGATCGGCTCGCCCTTCACGTGCTCCATCGCGAAGTACGGCCGGCCCGACGCGGTGACGCCGCCGTCGAGGACGCGCGCGACGTTCGGGTGGTCCATCATCGCGAGCGCCTGGCGCTCCTGCTCGAAGCGCGCGACGACCGCCTTCGAGTCCATGCCCGGCTTGATGACCTTGAGCGCGACGCGCTGCACCATCGGCTCGCGGCGCTCGGCGAGGTAGACGACGCCGAAGCCGCCTTCGCCGATCACCTCGAGCAGCTTGTACGGGCCGATCGAGTCGCCGATCAGCGCGATGTCGGGGGCCGACGGCGCCCCGCCCACCGACTGAAGGCCGCGGGTCGGACCCGCACCACCGAAAGGCATCGCACCCGTGGTTTCGTCAGGATTGCCGGCCGCGTTCGACATGGCGGCAGTGTGCCACGCGGGACGGAGTCCGGCAAGAGGCGCCGGTCAGCGAACCGTCGGTGCGCACGAGGCGTCGAGATCGGGCTTCGTGGTCCAGCGGCGCCTGGCATCGGCCCTCTCGACCTTCTTCCGCAGGATCACCGTGTTGTCGAGATCGAGGTCTGCGGTCCAGATCCACTTCGCGCCGAGGTTCTGTCTGACGGACCGCTGAAGGCCCGAAGGCCGCATCGGCGCCCGGGTGGCAAGGAGGGGAAACGATGCTGTATCCGAAGCGATACAGCGAGTTGAACCCCGACAAAGCCAGCCGGGATGCCGGGCGGATTGAAGCCCAGCGGATCCGTCAGACAGAGCCTCAAAGTCGTGCTCGAAGTACGGCTGCTTCGGGTCGATGCGCTCCTGCGCGTACTCGGCCGCGTTGCTCCACGCCGAGTCGTCGAAGTCGACGGCGAACCAGCGATCGGGCAGTTCCTCGGTGCGCACGGTCGGATTCGCGGTGTCGCCGCCGATCGGTCCGTGGAACACGCACTTCGCCTTCCACGATGCGTCGGTGACGGTGCCGTCGGCAAACTTCAGGATGAAGCCGCCGTCGCCGACGGAGCGGCCGTACTCGCAGCCCGTCTTCGGATCGGCGTTGTCCTTCGCGAGCACCGCGATCGTCATCGGGTATTCGGGCAGCATGTCGACCGACACCACATTGTGCGGCAGGAAGTCGATCGAATCGACGGCGACGAGCTTGCCGTTGATGTACATCGCGAACCAGTTGTCGGCGTACATGTTCGCCTTGATGGTGTCGGTCATCGCGGGCTTGACGATGCCGTCTTGCGGCGGCTTGCGCTGCTTGCCGCCGCCCTGCTTGCGCGGCGCGTCCTGCATCGCGAGCGACAGCGAGCCGAGGATGACGAGCGGAGCGACGATGGCGAGCGCGGTCTTCATGCGCATGCTCACTTCTTCTCCGCGGCCTGCGCGCGCGGCTTGATGTCGTAGGAGTCGACGATCGCTCCGTTGGCTTCAGGCTTGGCGCCCTGCCCGCCGCGCCGTCCGCCGCCGCCCGCTGGATCGGCGTCGGAGATCGCCGTGCGCACGAACTCCACCTTCGCCGTTCCGTCGGCCGCCATGCTCACGCGCAGGTGACCGGGGCTTCCGTGCAGCGTGCCCGACGCGTAGCCGTACTCCTCGGCGCTGCGCGTGTTGCCCGCGAGGTTCCCGGGCTGCGGCACGCACTGGTAGTGGATGCCGCCGAGCGTCGAGTGCACATAGAGGTGGTCATGTCCGTGGAACACGGCGGTCACGCCGTACTTCACCAAGAGGTCGTGGATCGGCATCGCCCAGCCCGGGCGCTTCGCTGCGAATCCATCGCTGCCGTCGGCGTTGTCGCCGCCCCACTCGAAGTAACGGGCGCTCTCGACGCCGCCGCGCGCGGCTTGCCCTCCGATGCCGCCGACGAGGTGATGGATGAAGACGAACTTCTGCTTCGCCCGTGACTTCGCGATCGTCTCGGAAAGCCAGTCGTACTGCGCGCGTCCAAGCGTGCGCGACCAGCTCGAGTCGACGGGCGCAAGCTTCTCGACATTCGGGCCACCGCCACCACGCGGACCGCCGCCGCGCGCACCACCGCCGCCGCCGCGGCTGCGCTCGGTCGTCGACCAGAACGGGTCAAGCACGACGATGAGCGCATCGCCCCACTCGAACGCGTAGTAGTTCGCGCCGCGGCCATCCTTCATGGCGGTCGCGCCCGTGAACATCGCGCCATCGATCACAGGTGCCGGGAAGCGCGAGGTCCGCTCGTTGTACGACCACTCCGCGATGCCGCGGCCGGCATCGCCCTTCTCGCCGTCGTGGTTCCCGAGCACCATGAAGAGCGGCATCGAATGGCACGCGAGGCCGAAGTAGTGGCGCTGCGCGTCGTACTGCGGAAGCGCGCGCTCGTAGTCCTGGCCGCGCTTGTCGGTCATGAAGGTGTCGCCGAGATCGACGAGGAAGTCGGGCTTCGCGGCCACCATGTTCGCGAGCGTCTGCTCGTAGACCTTCGGCGTGACGCCTTGGTCGAGGTGGGAATCGGCCTGGATGACGAAGGCGAACGCACTCCCCGCCGTGCGTGGCGTGTGGAAGCGACGCTCGTCGCCGCGCTTCGGCTCGTCGCCATCCTTCGCCCATGACACGAAGCGATAGGTGTAGCTCGTGTTCGCGGCGAGCCCGGTCAGCGTGAAACTCGCGGGCTTGCCTGCCTTCATCTCGACCTTCGGCGTCATCTCGCTCGTCGCGGAGCCGACGCGCGTGAACTCGATCGCGCCGAGTCGATCGCTGGACGCGCGCACGCTGACCGTGATCGACGTGGCCGTTGGCTGCGCGAGAATCGCATCGAAGTCAGTGGCAGGAACCTCGGTCTTGAAGGCGGTCATGCGCTCGAGGAGGCCGCGGTCGCCTTCCTGCGGCCGCTCGCCCTGAGCCTGATTCCGCCCCTGACCCTGATCTTGATCGTCACCTCGGCCTCGACCTCGACCCCGACCTTCGCCGCCACCGCGCTGCGGCTGCGTCGCGCCCTCCGGGCGTGCGTACTTCAGTTCGACCGATGTGCTCCCGAGCGTGATCGACTTCATCGCGTCCAGTAGCGCGTCGCGCGTGACGCCGTCGGCTGCCTCGAGCTTCGGTTCGGCGGACAGCGCGTACAGCGTCGCGATGTAGGTCTTCTCGCCCGGCCCCTGCGAGCACGGCGGCGCATACTCGGCGCGGCGGTTGACATTGTTCACCCCGAACCGGCCAACCTTGCGCTCTGCCTCCGCCAGCGCATTCGCGTCGGAGGGGATTCCGTAGAGGACGAGATACACGCGCTCCGCGCCATCGGGCGTGATGTGATGGATCGTGAGCGCGAGGCTCTTCGTGTCCTTCGGCAGGTTCGACCACGCGAAGCCCGGCATGATCGAATCGCCGTCGCAGGTGTGACGTGCGCGAAGCATGCCATCTTCGCCGAGACCAGCGCAGGTGATGCTGAAGCCAGAAGCCGCAGGCGCCTCGCGACGAGGGCGCTCACTACCGCGCGGCGCGCCACCACCGCCTTGACCTTCGCGGCCACCCTGTCCGCGCCCGCCGCGCTGCCCGCCTCCGCGCTGCCCGCCTTCTTGTCCGCGTGCGCGCACCGTGTGTTCCTCGACGCGCTTCTCGCCATCGGGGCCGACGAACTCGAAGACGGTCTTGCCGCTGTCCTCGACGCGATAGTTCACGAAGGACACCTTGCCGCCAACGTCATAGCGCAGCGACCACGCCTTTGGCCCGGTCTGCTCGAAGCCCGTGATCTTCGCGCCGCGCAGCTGCTGCAGCGCCGGGCGCACGCCGTTCGCGCGCGGCTGCGGCACCACCTGCGTGTCGGTGCCGCTGCCCTCGATCTCCACCTTGCCGCGGAGCCCTCCGTTGATGTAGGGGTAGCTCTTCGACGCGTGATAGTGGTACGAGCGGGTTCCGCCGCCGAAGCCCTCGCCCTTCGGAACCTCGCAGAAGTGGCCGTTCAGTTCGTCGAGCGGCTCGTGCGAACCGCACGGACACGCGAGGTCGTCGCCCTTCTTCGCCTTTGGGTCGTAGAGCCCGTAGATCGGAAAGCCATCGAGCGCGTAGGCGATCGGCTTCTCCTTGCCCACGATCTTCAGAATCGCAAGCGGCGCAGCGTGGTAGTGGTAGTCGTCGCCACGGCCGCAGTGACCGCCAAACTCGTCGAGTTCGCCGATCGCGAAGCTGTCCACGCCTCGGTTGTTCAGCGCGTTGAAGATCGGGATGCCGTTCGCCGCGAGCGCGACGGCTCCGCGCATGAGCGCGGCGCGTCCGGAGATCGGCTTCTCTGCAAGTTCGGGCTTCAGCGGGATCTGCCACGCGTTGCTTCCGGTGTACGGCTGCGGCAGCGGTACCTGCTGCTGCCACGCGGTGATGCCCACCATCATCTGCATCTCGAGCGGCGCGTGAGGCAGTCCGTCCGACTCGACGTAGAGCCAGCGCTCGTCGAAGCGGGTCTTCACGAAGGGCGCGAACGCGTCGAAGATCTCGGCCTGCGCGGGCTTCTTGGCGGCGACCGCCTGCTCGACACGCGCGTCGTTGATCGCGCGGATCGACGCGATGCGCGCGTCGGCCTCGGTGCGGTCGGCGCCAGCGAGGTCGGCGAGCGCGACCGTCTCGAGCGCGCCGGACGGCGTCGTGATCGCGACCTTTCCAGAGCGTACGAAGAGGAACGAACCCTCGATCTGCTCGCCCGTGCGCGTGTTCGTCCAGACACGGCTCGACGCCGCATCGAACTCGTCGGGCGGATGCGCGTGCGCGAGCGCCGCGCACGAGAGCGTCGCGATCGATGCGAAGAGCCGAAGCTTCACTGGCCACCTCCCTGCTGCTTCTGCTTGCGACCGCCGCCGTTTCCGCGCGGCTTCTGCGCGGGAGGCTCGCTCTTCGTCGCACCGCCATCCTTCGCAGGCGTCGGCATCGGCGCATGAATCGCCTTCAAGTACGCATCCAGCTTCGCCTCGAGCTCCTTCACGCGCTCAGGCATCTGCGCAGCAAGATCGTTCGACTCGGCGCGGTCCTTCGCGATGTCGAAGAGCTTCACCGTGCCTGCGTCGTAGTTGCGCACCAGCTTGTGATCGCCGAGATAGATCGCGCTCGCCGGCCCGCCGTTGTTGAGGTCGTAGTGCGGGAAGTGAATGACGATTTCCTCGCGGGTGCGCGCGACCGTTCCCATTCCCGCGTTCTCGCCGGACGTCCTGAGAACGGGCACAAGGCTGCCGCCTTCGACCGCCGTCTGCGCGTCAGGATCCCCGGCCTTCTCGATGGGCTTCCCGGCGAGATCGCGCAGCGTGGGCACGAGGTCCATGCCGGTCGCGCGCACGCGGCTGATGACGCCGGCGGGCACGCCCGGGCCGACCACGATGAATGGCACGCGGATGCCGCCTTCGCTCACGCTGCCCTTTCCACCGGTGAACGGCGGATTCGTAGCGTTGCGGCCGCCGCCACCGCGACTGCCGCCGCCACCACCGCCGCCCTGCGCGCCGTGGTCGGCGCTGAAGAAGATGAAGGTGTTGTCGGCGATGCCGAGTTCGGTCAGCGCGGTGCGCACGCGGGCGAGCTGGAGATCCATGTCATGCTGGCCCGCGATCGCGCCGAGCGGCTTGCCGCTGACACCAGGGACGAGCTTCCGCGCGACCTCAAGCGATTCCGGGGTCGCCTCCTCCTCGCTGCCGAAGCCGTAGTGCGAGATCTGCACGTAGAACGGCTTGCCCGCCTTCACGGCCTCGCGCATGAACGCGATGCCCTTGTCGGTGATCGCGGTCGCCTGCTTCGGGTTCGGCGTGGTCCCGCGCTCGGGGCCCTGGTTCCCGTTCGGACCATCCGACGCGTCGAAGCCATTTGCCTTCGGATCGGCGCGGCCGGCGTGCCACTTGCCGAAGTGTGCGCTCGTGTAGCCGAGTTCCTTGAGCAAGTCGGCGGTCGTCTTCACGCCGTTCGGGATGTACTGCTCGACCTCGGGCGGCACCATCTTCATCAGGGTGTAGCCGCTCTCGCCGCCCTGCTCGCGCCGGCTGTTGCCGCCTTCGTTCTGGTAGGTCATGTGCAGCTTCGCGGGCGAGATGCCCGTCACGAAGCTCGCGCGCGAAGGCGTGCACCGCGGGCACGACGCGTAGAAGTCGCTGAAGCGCATGCCGTCGGCCGCGAGTTTCTCGAGGTTCGGCGTGAGCCCTGCCGGCCGCGCATGCGACGGCGGCTCGCCATCCATGTCGACCGACGTGCTCGACCAGCCCGTGGCCTCGGCCTGGATGAAGATGAAGTTCGGCGGCGACTTGGCAGAGGTCGCCGAGGTCGCCGGCTTCGCAGCCGGAGCGGGCGCGGGGGCGGACTGCAGGGCGACAAGCGACAGGATCGCCGCGGAAAGAGCGGGTGCAAGATGCATGGGGTGCCTCAGTTCTCTTCGATGACAACGCGCGATGCGTCGTGATGGCGTGTGTGGAGGAAGAAGTCGTCGCGGAGCGGTGCGTCGTCGACAAGCTCGAACTCGACGGTGCGCGGGCCGCCGCGCGCCTGCGGCAGGTTCTCGAGCCGGATCGTGCGGATCCGTGCAGTCGATTCCTCGTAGGAAAGCTCGATCCGCTTCGGGCCGCCGCGCGCGTCGCTTCGACGCACGCCCTCGATGCGCGCAAGGCCATCGCTCGTCGCAGGAGGCGTGAGCGTGAGTTGATACGACCGCGCGAGTTCCTCGAGGTCGACATGCGGATCGACGAACACGATTCCCTGCTGGCTTCCGGGAAGCGCGCCGCTGAAGCGCTTCGGGTCGCGCGAGACGCGGACGGGGCCGGTCGCGGGCACGATCCACGCGCGCGTGCCGTCGCTCCCGGTCAGCGTCTCGCCGCCGCCCTCGTCGAGGCGCGCAAGGACGTAGCTTGACGGCGCGCGCACGTAGAGAATGGCGCCGTCGATCGAGGGCGCGGGATGGGGCTGCGGGCGCGCGCCGCGGGGCTTCTCGACCGGACGCGGCTGCCTCCGACCGTCCTCGATGGCACGCACGAAGTACGTCCTGTCGCCGCTGCGCACCGCGGCGACGAGGCGTGCGACCACTTCCGCAGCCGAAGCCTCGGGCGTCGTGCGCAGCCCGATCCAGGCAAGCGTGGCGGCGAGCGCCAGTGCGGCTGCGACGGCCGCGATGCCACGAACCCTGGCGATCAACCGGGTTTGACGCGCGACGGCACGACCCTCGACGGCCGCGTTCAGCTCGCGCTCGAGTGCATCGTGCAGCATCGCGAGGCGGGCGAACTCGGCCGCGCGCACCGGATCTGCCGCAAGGGTCTTCGAGAACAGCTCGGCATCCGCAGGCGAAAGTTCGCCATCGAGCGCCGACTGCGCGAAGCGCGACCACGCGCGGTCGTCAATCGGCACGGGGCCACTCATCGCGCGCCCTCCGCCGCGATGCGCCGCTCGATGCACGCACGCAGTTCCTCGCGGACGCGCTGCAAGGCCTTCGAGACGGTGTTCGACTGCATGCCAAGCGCGGCCGCGATGCGCGCAGGCGACAGGCCCGACCGGTAGCGCAGGTCGCAGATCTCGCGGGGCCGCCCCTCGAGCTGCGCGAGGCAGTCGGCAAGATGCGCGAGGCGCACGCGTTCGTCGTCGCTTACCGAGGCGACGGCGTCTGCGAGCGCGCTTTCCGCGGCTTCAGAGAGCAGCGTCGGGAAGCGTCGCCCGCGGTGGCGGGCGTTGGCGACCTCGTTGCGCGCGATCGCGAGCGCCCAGGGAAGGAACGGCCGCGAGGCGTCGTAGCGGTCAAAGCCCTCGAGAATCGCAAGCGCGACCGCCTGCAGCACCTCGTCGCGCATGGCCCTGTCGCCGACCAAGGCATGCACGAACGCCGACACGGCGGGCTGCGCCTGCGTCCAGAGGGTGAAGGCCTGTCGGGTGCGTGGGTCCATCGGGAAGAGCCTCGGAGCGGCTCCACCGGAGGAGAGCCATGAGGTATTCCCATCGAACGCGCGAACGTGACCGGGATTGACAGGTGCAATCAAGAAATTGCTCCGCCACCCTAATCCGCCGGCGACGCCTGGCGGCGGAACACCCGTGGCACGGCCCC
>Ga0315900_10007187_pt1 | contig 14671 bp, 14 predicted proteins | sample LakEriMetagenome_FD_203521 | JGI IMG/M metagenome (GOLD analysis project Ga0315900, IMG submission 203521) | Freshwater fungal communities from buoy surface, Lake Erie, Ohio, United States - Buoy 12 MA114 | ecosystem: Environmental > Aquatic > Freshwater > Lake > Lake biofilm | place: USA: Lake...
CTTCAAATTCAATTTCATACCGGATTCTGGATATCGACACTGGTATTACTAATCTGGAATCATTTTCCAATATAGCCGGCTGCGATTATTTCCTGCTTAAACAATTTAATCCTTGGTTGCTCGGCCATCAATTACCTAAAGCTGAAAAGAAGTATCAGATTATTTTACCCAATAGCTCCGCACAAATTGTCAGCTATGAACACGCTGAGTCTAGCAGTGACACCCCAAAACACCTCAGCATCCGAAACCGGATTATGAGTATGTTTCGTTAGTATCCTCGAAATAGCCTGTTTTCTTGTTCTTGTGAACGCTTCCCGCTCTGAAATAACGCCCATTCATTGCGATATAAACCCCTATAGGCAAGGTTTGAACAAAAGCCATTGCGGAGCCCAAATTGAAGAAGCCGTCAGAGCTCCCAAACTTATATGGTATGAGTGCCCCTGTAATTACAATCGTTTTATTAATATAAGACTGCTGTAACTGAAGAGCAGTTACTTCCATAGTGTCAGTGCCGTGCGTAATGATAATATGATCTTCATCGCAATTTTTGCACTGACTGATTATCAGTTGGCGGTCTGCATCGGTCATTTCGAGACTATCAATCATCATGAGAGTCCTAACGTCTACATTTAATGTACATCGACCGAGTCGCAACATCTCGGGCAAATGCGTTTCATTGAAATATAGTTGTCCGTTAATCATATCGTACTCCTTATCAAAAGTTCCGCCGGTAACAAAAATTCGTATCTCCATTGTTAACAAAATGAACAACAAAAATAGAATGTATGCTGAATAGCTCAGGATTAATTACTTTTCAATCGGATGTTGAAGAAAAACTATTCCGGAGCTTATCCTGAAGCGGGTTGCGATGAAGCCGGACGCGGTTGCCTGGCAGGGCCTGTTGTTGCCGCGGCGGTTATTTTCGAAAAAGGATACTCAAACCGTCAACTTAATGACTCTAAGGCAATACGCGAATCGGAGCGATACCGGCTAAGAGAAATCATCATTCGCGATGCTTTAGCGTATGCCGTTGCTTTTGTATCAGAATCGGATGTCGACCGAATCAACATTCTTAATGCATCTATACAAGCGATGCACCATGCCCTGAGCCAGTTGATGATTAAACCTGCTCACATCATCGTTGATGGAAATCGATTTAAACCATTCGGCACTATTCCGCATAACTGCATCATTAAAGGCGATGCCAAGTATCTGAGCATCAGCGCCGCATCTATTCTTGCCAAAACATGTCGGGATGATCATATGAACAAAATACATCTGCTTTACCCTATGTATGGATGGGATAAAAATAAAGGGTATCCAACACTGGAGCATCGTAAAACAACATTAAAAGAGGGCCTGACTGAATTTCATCGCAAAACCTTCAACGTAGCCCTCAATAATCAAGAACAGTTGTCACTGTTCGGAGGTATTGATCCGTTTTTCAGTGCCAAGCATAAATATCGCCATAAGAGCCCCGACAGCACTGATGCCAAAGGCAATGTGTGCTAAGTTTAATTGCCATAAACATCCGGTCCATAACGATGCGATGAGAAGCGCTATCGATTGCCACCCTGAAAAAAAACCAAATCCACCGGCCTTTTCATGATTACCTAAAAATCCTGACAAATAGGCTTTTGATGTTGACTCTATGCAGGCAGCATAAAACGCATAAATAATAAACATCACATAATAGGCGGTCAGATTATCAAAAAAGGCGAAGCCGGAATAGACTAGGGCGAAACATAGTAATCCGATACGCAGTATCTTTTTTTTGCCCCAGCGATCTGCCGCAATTCCTGCCGGAATAGCAAACAAAGCATAAAGCACATTGTACAAAATGTATATCAATATTACAGCAGTATCGCTTAACCCGTTGTTCTTTAGTTGAAGAAGTAAAAAAACGTCGGAACTATTTATTACCGCAAATAATAACAAAGGTAGAGCTGATCTCAGAAAGTGACTCGACGCTATGCCCTTACCAATGAGTGCCTGCATAAGACTGATACGTGCTGTATTCAACTCTTTTACTGTTCCCTGCTTACGGATATAAAGAGTCAGTACCACACCAATAATTGCCGGTACACAAGCAACTGCAAAGATGAATTGATATTTGCCGGGCATAACGTACAATATGCTCAGCGCAATTGCCGGCCCCAATGCGGCGCCAATAGTATCCATAGCACGATGCAATGCAAATATTCGGGATATCGTATGTTCGGTTGAAGCTTTTGCCAAAATAGCATCTCTGGGTGCGGTACGCATGCCTTTACCGAGCCTGTCGAGTAATCGAGCAATAAATACCAGTGGCATAAGCGTGGTAAACGCAAGTAGTATTTTAGAAAACGCACTACTTCCATACCCCGCTGTTATCCAAGAGTTGTAGTGGCCCTTACGATCAGACAGACGGCCAAAATAAATTTTTGACAAGCCGGCAGCAGCCTCCGCCAAACCCTCAATAAATCCAATACCGATAAAGGTGAACCCGATTGACTTCAGGAATAAAGGCATTACCGGATACAGCATTTCGCTGGATATGTCGGTGAAAAGACTGACCAATCCTAATATCCAAACAGATCTTGGAATTTTTGAGAACATCTTAACGATGGGCGGTTACCGATATTTCTACATTTACTCCCTTAGGCAACCTCGATACTTGTACAGTTTCTCTTGCCGGATAATCCGAAAGGAAATAGCTGCCGTAAATCTCATTAACCTGAGCGAAGTAATTCATATCACTCAGGAATATAGAGGTTTTGACAATGTTTGGAAAATCTAATCCTGCGGCAAACAGGATTGCCTTGATATTTTGCATAACCTGATGTGTTTCAGCAATAATCGTGTCGGTAATCAGTGCATCGGTTTTGGGGTCAATGGCTATCTGACCGCTCACAAATAGAAAATCACCACAAAATATTGCCTGACTGTATGGCCCAATCGGTGCAGGAGCCAGTGGGGTTTGAATGATTTGTTTTTTCATCGCTTAGAATAATTATTTTCGCAAGTTAATATCATTAATTAATTACCACGCATTGAGACTGTTAATCATTGGGAGCAAGGATCATTCCTCGGAGTTAAATACGCAGATACCGGAGCGCCGGCTGAGTGAAATTAAATACACTGCACATTACGAATCGGGTTTTGATGTCATTATCATAACTCACGATGCAATCCATAACTTAAATATAGAACCCAACAGTAAGAGCTTGTTTATTTTTTCATCTGTAACAAATACCTTAAGTTCGATTAAGACCGGGTATGATATCCGGTACGCCTGCGGCATGAACCTTCTTCCGGGTTTTATATCGATGTCTGTTAAAGAATTACATGCCGATGACCAAGCGTTCGGGCAGTTCAACCGATTCAATGCCTTTTTAAACTGGCAGGTTAAACGAGTTCCGGACATACCCGGAATGGTTACACTTCGCGTACTGAGCATGATCATTAATGAAGCGGCCGCCACAATTGCCGAAGGCACTGCATCTGTTGAAGATATAGACAAAGGCATGATGCTCGGCACCAACTATCCTAAAGGTCCGCTACAATGGTGCGACGAAATAGGTGCTGTTTACATCGTTGAAACATTAAATAATCTTTTTACTTATACAAGCGACTCCCGTTATCAGGCACATCAATACTTAACACAACTGGCCAGGTCCGGTAAAACATTCTACACTTCTAAAATCAAGGAGGAGGCGCAATCATGATTCTGTTAATTTACACTTCAAAAGTAAGTTCCCGACTATATTATATATTGAATCTTGTTTTTCGTGAGATGATGGAGATCGAGTATGAAATCACGAATGAAGTGCAAACATTTCAAAACTATCAGGGGCCCAAGCTAAATTACAGCACCAAAGTTTTTAATGATGAGCCCTTTATTTCAGCCCATCAAATACTTTTTGAAAGTGGTATTCATCAACAACGAACCGATACAACCGAATATCAGGGCATCCCGGTGTTATTTGCATCGAATCAACCGGCCTCACTCCCATACGATCCGCTGGCTGCGGCATTTTTTATGGTTTCACGCTACGAGGAATATTTACCTTTCCGTGGCGATTCTTATGGCCGTTTTCGCGGCGAACGAAGCATTGCTTACAAAAAAAGCTTTCATTTTATTCCGGTTGTTAATCACTATGTGGAGCATATCAAACAACTCTTACATCATTATTATCCATCTATGCGTTTCGGCGCCAAGAGTTATCAATTCATTCTAACCTACGATATCGATATTGCCTATTCTTTTCTTGAGAAAGGAGCTATGCGATCACAAGGCGCCTTGCTAAAGGCATTAATAACCGGAGATAAAGATTTCATTGAAACCCGAAAGAAAGTATTGACCGGTAAAATGCCCGACCCATACGACACGTTCGATTACCAGTTTTACCTCAACAACAAATATCAGGTATATCCGATCTATTTCTTTCATCTTGGTGATTATGGCACGAATGATAAAAGCATTCCCTGGACCAGTGAGCGTTTACAAAATTTAATCCGCGATATCAATAATCGATATCTCACCGGCTTGCATCCAAGCTTTGCATCAAATTCAAAATTCAAATTACTGGGTTTGGAAATAGACCGTTTAAATGCGATTACCGGCAAACCAACGATAAGAAGCAGGCAACACTATATTATGTTAAAGTTCCCTGATACATATAACATACTTACCTCTATCGGCATCAATGACGATTACTCGATGGGATACCATAACATTCTTGGATTTCGGGCTGGCATATGCACACCATTCCACTTCTATGATATCAATCGTGAAGAACAAACCTCATTGCGCATTCATCCATTTTGTGCGATGGACTCAACGTTGCATCACCAATTGAATTTGACTTCTGAGACCGCTCTTGAAGAGGTTAAACAGTATGTGGATGAAGTCAGAAAAGTTAATGGCACCTTTACGTTTATTGCACATAATAATCTAATCGGAGCGCAAAGTGAGTTTGCCGGATGGAGCAACCAATTTGAGGAATTAATTAAATATGCCAAGGAGTAATTGATGTTGCGTGTTATTCCACACAAAAACATTGACAAGGTATTATGGGACCACGCATTAAACCAATCTGAGCTTCCGCTCCCCTATTGTTATTCGTGGTATTTAGATATTGCTTGTCCGGATTGGGATGCGATTACAGACGACAACTACGCGGCAATAGCACCATTACCTTTTCGAAAGAAAGCCGGCATACGCTATGTATATCAACCATTTTTTACGCAACAATTTGGTTTGTTTGTAAGAGGTGGTATACAAATCAATAAAGAAGCTATTCAAAATGAGTATTTATCTATCCTGAAAAATTATGCTCCATTCGTCACCCTGCAACTTAATACGCTTACTAGTCCGGAAGTTTTTACAGCAACTTCGTATCGATCAAGAACAACGTATCAACTCAATCTCAAGAATGTTTACCACAGCATCACATCATCCTATAACGAAAACCTGAAACGCAACCTAAAAAAATATAAAGGCGCTTGTGAGATAAAAACAAACAAGCAACCGGATAATCTTATCCAATTGTTTCGCAGTGCTAAAGGGCATGGTATTAAGGAGCTTAGAGATGCAGATTACACCAGATTATCAAGGCTTATCGAAGAAGCAGTAATACATAAATACGGTATGGTTTGGGAAGCCTGGATCAGTAATCGTTGCATTGCTGCAGCCTTTATCCTATACAATCATCAATTTGCCATCAACCTATTTAATGCATCCGATGCAGAGGGGCGAACTTATCAGGCGATGTCTGTTTTGTTTGATCACGTAATCAATCACTTTTCAGGCAGTGAACGCACCTTAGACTTTGAGGGCTCTGATATACCCGGAGTGGCCGCCTACTATCGCTCATTTGGCGCAAGCCCAAAAACATATTGGAACATCACATTTAATCAATTACCTTGGCACTTAAGATTATTAAAAAAACTGAAAGATGGTACATAACCTTGGAGAACACAATTCATTAGTAACTCAATTCATATCTGAAATACGGAGTGTCAATATACAACAAGACCGAATGCGTTTCAGAAGAAATCTGGAACGAATCGGTGAAATCGTTGCCTATGAAATATCCAAAACCCTTGAATACAAAAAAGAAAAAATCACGACACCTCTAGGGTCTGTTGAAGTGCCCGTATTGAGTCAACAACCGGTAATAGGCACCATATTAAGAGCAGGCATACCGATGCACCACGGCATTTTGAATTACTTTGATCAGGCCAATAATGCCTTTATATCGGCATATCGAAAACATACAGACGGTGGTAGTTTTGTCATTGAACTGGAATATCTAGCCTGTGCTGATTTACAGGATAAAATACTGATCGTAGCCGACCCCATGCTTGCCACGGGAGCCAGTATGGTTAAAACACTAAAGCAGGTTTTCGAAATCGGCAAACCCAAACATACCCATATAGCTTGTGTTATAGCAAGCCGTGCAGGGATTAAAATGGTTGAAGAGCATATGACGGATTTTACGATATGGGCCGCGGCTATCGATGATGAATTAAACCCAAAATCCTATATCGTTCCCGGACTTGGCGACGCCGGAGACCTTGCATTCGGTGAAAAATTGCAACATTAATCTGATAAAACGCTTTGTTTAACCGATTCAATGATTTATTTTTAACGACACGTTTGCAGATTGCGTACTGAATTGCAATAGCTCTCGTTATACAAGCTGATCTTGAACATGAAAAAAATAATACTACTTGTTGTAATGTGTATGTCTATGCAAAGCCTATTTGCTCAAGACCCTCATTTCTCTCAATTCTATTATTCCCCATTAACACTCAATCCTGCCCTTACCGGTAGTATGAATGGTACGTGGCGTGTTGGCGTGAATTATCGCAATCAATGGGGTAGTATTTCTGCTCCGGCTGTATATGCCACACCTTCTGCATTTGCTGACTTTAAAATTCTTAGCGGTCGTTTCAGTGGGAACTATCTTGGTTTGGGTGTTCTATTTCTTACCGACAAAGCCGGTGACGGACAGCTGACAACAAGCAGTGCCATGATTTCCATGGCCTATCATCAATCACTCGACAATACCGGAAACTACCATTTGTCTGCAGGCGGTATGTGGGGCTGGACACAAAAAGGTATAGATCTCACAAGACTGGATTTTTTTGATGAGTTCACCGGAACCGGATTTAAACCCGGTTTTGCCTCGTTGGATCCGATTCAAAATACCCGATTTGCCTACACCGATCTTATGGGTGGAATCGCCTTTGACGCTATGGTTAGTGATTATTCCCGTTTTACGTTGGGAGCAGCCATCTCGCACATATCCAAGCCTAAAGAGTCTTTTTATGCGTCTACTTCAGATAATGAAATTGGTACACGCTATACTGTGCACGCCGGTGGCACATTTGGTGTAAACAACAAAGTTTATATACTTCCCTACGTTTTATATCAACTTCAAACAAGTGCTCAGGAACTGGTTGTGGGTACCGCGTTAGGTTACAATTTCTCTCCTTCACGATATAAAGTAGGCACCATCGTTTATGGTGGTGTATTTAACCGTATGAATGATGCATTTATACCAACCGTAGGTGTTATGATGAATGGCGTACAGTTTGGTGTCAGCTACGACATCAACACGTCTTCATTGAGCAATGCAACAGGTGGACAAGGTGGCTTTGAGGTTGCTGTAGTCTACTCGGCCGGTAAACCTGCCAAGAAGAATAAACGCACGTTCTGCCCTCGTTTCTAATCCTTATTTGCCAGCTGACCGCAGGCCGCATCTATATCTTTACCTCTGCTATGGCGTATGGTTACCGTAATTCCTGATTGCTCCAATGCATTGGCAAAACGTTGAGTGTTTTCTTCACTTGCTTTTTCAAAACCTGTACCCTCAACCGGATTGTATTCTATGATATTAACGCGGCAGGGAATCCTTCGGGCTGTTCGAACGAGTTGTTTAGCATCCTCCATACTATCATTTACATTTTTAAGAAGAATATATTCCAGCGAAATACGACTTTTTGTTTTTTGAAAGAAATAATTTAAAGCCGCAATAAGTGATTCGAGATTGTTCTCATCATTAATTGGCATAATCTTACTTCGTTTTTCATCATTGGCTGCGTGTAAAGACAAGGCAAGACGATAGCGCACCTGATCGTCCCCTAGTTTACGAATCATCTTGGCTATACCGGCAGTTGAAACGGTAATCCTTCGGGGCGACATACCCAAAGAGTCCGGTGATGTAATCTTTTCTATCGCCTCAGTCACCTGAGAATAATTAAGAAGTGGCTCGCCCATACCCATGAAGACAATATTGGTTAAACCACGTCCATACTGTTTTTCAGCGATATGATTCAGCATAGCAACCTGATCAAATATTTCATAGAAATAGAGATTGCGCTCACGCTTCATCTTACCTGTAGCACAAAAAGCGCAGGTTAATGAACACCCAATTTGTGAGGAAACGCAGGCTGTGATTCTTTCATCCGCAGGGATTATTACTCCTTCAATAAAATGTTGATCATTTGTAATAAAACGAATTTTCATAGTGCCATCGGCACTTAGCTGCGTTTTATTTAGTAGCAATGCCGGGAACTCAAACGATTCCGAAAGTTTATTACGGGTTTCTTTTGATAAATTAGACATAGCCTCAATCGATTGCACCCCTTTCTTCCATAGCCAGTCATATACCTGATTTGCTCTAAACTTTTTATCCCCTGATTGAATAAACCACTCTTCCAGCTGAGTCAGATTCAGTGAACGAATATTGGTTTTTAATGATTTCATTGCAACAAAGGTAGGCTAAAGTGATACGAAACAAGCTTCTTATTAGATTAGCCGCGTGAAAAAATTTACTGCAGACTTCATTTATACGATAGATGGCCCGGCATTACGTAATCATGTTATTATCACAGACGATGATGGAACTATTAAAGCTATTGATTCTATTAAAAATCATACTGATGGCGATGTACTGAGACTCAAGGGCGCTGTATGTCCGGGATTTATCAATACACATACCCATCTTGAACTATCCTACTTAAAAGGAATGATTACTCCCGGGCAGGGATTAACACAGTTTATTATTAATCTGCTAGAACACCGTAATGCAGAAAAAGAATTGATTGAAGAGTCCATTCTCAATGCTGACTTTGACATGTGGAATAACGGAATTGTAGCTGTTGGTGATATTGCTAATACGCCTGACTCGATTCAGGTTAAGGTCAAGAGTAAGATTATTTATCATACGTTCATTGAAACACTCGGATATAGAGATGATAAAGCAAATACGTTATTTGATGAATCTATAAACTTGCTTCAGCTGTTCAAGAAAAATAAATTATCTGCTTCTATAGCACCGCATGCGCCTTACTCCTTATCCCGGTCTTTATGGGAACATATCTCGCTTTATATCTCTTTGGCAAGAGAAATAACTTCCATTCACATCGCCGAGAGCAATGAAGAACTCAACTATTGTTACGATGGCAGTGGTCCGATGAATAAAATTCTTGAATACCTGAAATATCCTGAGGATACATTTACCCCTTATGGACTGCGGAGTATTCAGGCGGTATGGCCTTATATGGAACACGCCAAGCAGATACTGATGGTTCATAATACCTTCATGGCACAGTCTGATTTTGACCTTATGCAAGACCGTAAAAAATCGGTATGGTTATGTACCTGCCCAAACGCTAATCTTTACATCGAAAAACGATTGCCCGATTACGCCTTATGGAAAAAAAATACTGATCAGATTTGTATTGGCACTGACAGCTTAGCCTCAAATAATGGATTGAGCGTGTGGGATGAAATCATAAGCATACATAGTAAATACTCCAAACTGAATATTGAGGAGTTATTACAATGGGCTACTTTAAATGGTGCGAAAGCTTTAATGATAGAAGACCAATTAGGAAGCATTACAATAAATAAAAAACCGGGACTAGTTCATCTGGAATTCGATCCGGATAAGCAATTAATATGGGACGCCCGTATAGGACGGCTAGGCTGATTAATTATAGGTCTCCAATATCTGTTCCGTATGATTTTTAGTATCGACTTTATCAAAGATTCGTTCTATATTACCTTTTTCATCGATTACATAGGTCTTACGGATAATCCCCATATATTTTTTGCCGTACATACTCTTTTCACCCCAGGCATCATAGGATTCAAGTATTTCTTTCTCAGTATCCGCAATTAAGGGAAACGGCAGTTCATATTTATCGGCAAATTTTTTGTGAGACTTCTCATTATCGGCACTAACTCCTACTACAGCATATCCTATTTTCAGTAATGCCTGATAATTATCTCGCAGGTTGCATGATTCAGCCGTGCAACCGGGCGTATCATCCTTTGGATAAAAATAAAGTATCACTTTTTTACCTTTTAAATCTTTGGATGCTATGATTTTGCCGTTTTGGTCAATCCCCTTAAAGTCCGGGGCCTTGTCGCCAATCTTGATTTTGCTCATGATTTGATGAATTTAAATGTATTTATTTTTTTATTGCCAACAGCATCCACAACAACTGCTTTCAAGATATGTTCGCCGGATGCCTGTTTAGATATGTCGATACTAATCAGATCATTCTTTGCATCATAATCTGCCACAATCCACTGATTATCGACATAGAAATTATAAGTTTCTATACCCGATAAATTATCAGTTATTTTCAGAGTTAGCATTTTGTTTTTAGTCGATTGTCCGGGCGTGAAATTGGTTGGAGTTATTTTTGGGGTAATGGTATCCGAGGCTATATAAAAAGTACCCAACTCTTTGGGGTTCGCCGAAACCCATCCGTTAGCAACAGTTGACTTATAAGCGCTTACAGAGCCATTCTCCTTAATTCGCACCAAAACGAATTTAGATTCAGGCAATTGGGTATTATAGTTGTTAAGCTTGATGCTCAATGAAAATGATTTATGCAGGGGCGTATATTCATTATGAATCTGATAACTAGTTGAATAAGCGGATGGCAATTTGTTTGAGTCAATCTTTAAATATGTTTCATCATAGAGGGTACCTGAATCAAACGTTAGCTTGATTCGTGTATTACCCCACGATTTTGACTCATTATGTTTTACGAGTAATCCAATCGGCGGAATTGCCTGCACATAGCCATTTGATGATGTTGTAATGTAAAAAACAACATTGGATGTATTATTAAAATAATCTGAAGAAATAATCTCAACTTTCTTTACCTCACCTTTACCTAATTGTATGATGCCCCTGTTAAGGACTGCGTCATAAATAGCTGCCTTATTGCCGGGGAGCAGATAACATCGGTAAAACTGTTCTTTATTTTTTTTCTTTTGTTTATAGTCAATGTGACAATTAGCATATCGCCCTTCATTAAAGTCGAGTCGATTCATTGCAAACTCATATACCTTAATATTATCGACGTTCATCTGCAAGCGATATACTCCAAAATAACCATCGCTATCACAGCCATTCGCTAAATCATGAACCTTTACTCCAACACCAACCTGATTAAAGGGAATCGTGATCGTGTCCGGGGTATTACGTTGCTGTAATTTATAACTCTTTTGATACGTGGTCAGATTGTATTGCCTGGGATTAACCATATCAGAAGGTTCATTAAGATTATAAATAGCTAATTCCCGAAACGTAGGTTTTATGGTGTCTTTAAGATCCAGATTGTACTTTAACGGATTTAAAGGAAAACTCTCACCGGCAGCATCCCGTACTTCAAAATGAAGATGCGGAGCAGAACTGCCGCCGGAATTTCCACTATAAGCAATCAATTCTCCTTTCTTTATTATAAATTGATTTGCTTCGGGATATAATTCAAGCTCAGATTTTTGTTGTTTGTATTGCTGTGTAGTTACATAAGACTGAATGACATCGTTAAACTTAGATAAATGACCATAAACACTTATTAATCCATTAGGGTGAGTTATATATATAGCCTTGCCATATCCAATAGCTGACACTTTAATTCTTGATACGTATCCTGCATCAAAAGCATAAACAGACAAACCGGTTTTACCCCGGGTAGTAAAATCTATTCCGGTATGGAAATGATTTAACCGGGGCTCTCCAAAAGATCCTGATATGATTAATGCCCCATTCAGGGGATTAATTTTTTGAGCTATTGCATAAGGCCAAATGCTTGTATTCAGTATAAGCCAAAAGAATACACTTTTCATGAATTAATAATAGCGGGTTGAGTAGTTTGGTCTTTACTGATTAGCCAAAGACCAATATAGGTAAACAGTCCATTGATTATGATGAGTTCAAATCCAACTTTATAGCCATTAAACCAATTGCTTGAATTACTATCAATCAAATACGTAATCAAAATTGATAACAGACAAATACAGGGGACCAGTGCATCGCGAAGCATTTTTTTTGAAAACAATCCAAAGGCATATAACCCCAAGAGCGGACCATAAGTATAACCTGCAACCGTAAATAATTTAAGTATAACCGCTTCATCATTGATTATGCGGAAAATAACAATTACAACAAGTAATATCAGCGCAAATGAGAAATGAGTGATATATCGGATGCGTTTCTTTTTCTGATCGCTCATTTCTGTTTTTTTATTTAATCCTAACATATCGAAACAAAAAGATGTGGTTAGTGCGGTAAGCGCTCCATCGGCACTGGGATATGCGGCTGATATGATTCCAATAACAAAAAATACCGCAGAAAAGCCACCCAGATAATTTAGGGCAATAGTTGGAAATAATTCATCGGTGCGGCCCGGAACCGTAATCCCCTTGGATGAGGCAAATAAATAGAGTAATGCGCCCAAACAAAGAAATATCAGATTTACAACGACTAATATACCGGTGAATGTTAACATGTTTCGTTGTGATTCTTTGATGTTTTTACAACTGATATTCTTTTGCATCATTTCCTGATCTAAACCGGTCATAGCTATCGCAATAAACATGCCACCAAAAAACATTTTGGGCATGAATGTTTTTTCCTGCCAATCAGTGAACATAATTTTACTATAGTTACTGTTAGAAATGATTCCGGGCAATTCAGTTAGTTGATATCCAAGTTCACCGGCAATAAGGACTACAGTGAGTAGTAAGGATAATAACATAAAAGAGGTTTGAAGCATATCGGTATACACAATAGTCTTGACACCTCCTTCATAGGTGTATAATAAGATGAGTAATATAAACGCTAAAACCGTAACCCAGAATGGAACACCCCATCCATCAAAAACAAAAGTCTGTAGAACATTTACAACAATATATAACCGAAATGAGGCTCCGATAATACGGGAAATAATAAAAAAGAAAGAACCGGTTTTATAACTCCAATAACCAAACCGTTGCTCCAGAAATGTATATATCGAAGTTAATTGTAACTTATAGTAAAGAGGAAGTAATATACCCGCAATAACCAAGTAACCAAGAATATAACCAAGAACAACCTGAAAATAAGCAAACTGATTAATTCCAACTGCGCCGGGGACCGAAATAAATGTTACTCCACTTAACGAGGCTCCAATCATTCCATAGGCTACGATATACCATTTACTACTTCGGTTTCCAATAAAGTATGTTTCATTTGTTGCATTGCGGGATGTTAACCACGTAATAAAAAACAATAATGCCGAGTAAACGATTACGCAGGTGAGAATGATGCTTGGAGTCACACAAAGGGTATTTACTGTAAAACTATTTCACGATGCTGCTCTCTGGCTGGTATTGTTACACACATGCATTCTATTCGTGTACAGAATAAAAAAACGCAACCATACTGGCAGCGTTTTATTAATCTAAATTAATGTATATGATTATTTATTCAACAACGAGTTTTAAAATCCTGACATGTTGATGCATCGTAAGTCTTACCAGATAAATGCCCGCATGATCTATCTTAAACGGAATTTGATTTGCACCTGATTGAATAAATGATTGTGAGGTTTGAAGCTGACGTCCGGTAATATCTAAAATATCTAAGGTGCAGATACCTGGTTTTAGCGTATAAAGTTGCATAAGCACATCACCACTTGATGGATTGGGATATATAAGGGCCTGATAGGGTTCATCCGTAGGGCCCTGAATGGCCAGCGGATTATTAACCGTAACAGTAAACGATGTTGTCCCCTGACAGCCATTAGCATCAGTGAATGTATACGTTATATTATGAGTACCCGGCCCTGCAGTAGCCGGATTAAAATTAGTGCCCGAAACACCGGGGCCGCTGAATGCCCCTCCCGGGGGATTCCCAGTCATCATTGTGGAAGGATCATTGGTAAAATAAGTAGCATTTAATCCGCTGATTGTGCCATTAGTTTCCGGATAAACAAAAGCAATCACTTCTTCGCTTGCCGTACAACCATTAGCGTCTGTCCCGGTGACAACATATGTTGTTGTATTGATAATATTAGCCTGAACACTATTTCCTGAGGTCATATTTAATCCTGAGCTTGGAGACCAAGAAAAAGTATTGGCTCCCGACACGATAAGTGAGGCTATCTGGCCTTTACAAATTGAGTCATTAATAACAACTATGGTTGGTGGAGGCTTTACAGCAACAACAGAGAGCGCCTCGCCCGAGCAACCATTTGCATCAAATCCGCTTACGGTATAGGTTATTGTCTCTAAAGGCGTAGCTGTAACTATTGAACCTGTACTTTGATTTAAAGCTGTATTTGGTGACCACGTGTATGACGATGCGCCACTGGCGGTTAGTACTGTTGATGC
>Ga0315900_10007190_pt1 | contig 14670 bp, 13 predicted proteins | sample LakEriMetagenome_FD_203521 | JGI IMG/M metagenome (GOLD analysis project Ga0315900, IMG submission 203521) | Freshwater fungal communities from buoy surface, Lake Erie, Ohio, United States - Buoy 12 MA114 | ecosystem: Environmental > Aquatic > Freshwater > Lake > Lake biofilm | place: USA: Lake...
CCGGCCATCAACGATGGGCCGCACCTGTCGTACGCGCTGCAGTGGTTCTCCTTCGCCACGGTCTTCCTGGTGGGCTTCGTGGCCTTCGCCCGCACGCGGCGGCGCTGACCGCGCGGTGGCCACGCCACCGGGAATCACGATCCGTACCCGGTGGAGTCCGGGCGGCCAGTGCGAACGGCAGGTAGCGGGGGCGCTACGCGCCGTAGTACGCCCGGTACCACGCCACGAAGCGCGCGACGCCCGTTTCAATGGACGTCTTGGGCGCGAAGCCCACGTCCTGCTCCAGCGCCGCCACATCGGCGTAGGTGGCCGGCACGTCGCCCAGCTGCATGGGCAGCATGTTCTTCACCGCGGTGCGCCCCAGCGCCTGCTCGAGCGTGCCGATCAGGTGCATGAGTTCCACCGGATTGTTGTTGCCGATGTTGTAGATGCGGTACGGCGCCTTGCTCGTGGCGGGATCGGGGCAGTCGCTGTCCCACGCCGTGTTGGGCGGGGCCGTATGGTCGCTCGTGCGAATCACCCCTTCCACGATGTCGTCGATGTAGGTGAAGTCGCGCCGCATCTGGCCGTGGTTGAACACGTCGATGGGGCGCCCTTCGAGGATGGCCTTCGTGAACAGGAAGAGCGCCATGTCCGGGCGTCCCCATGGGCCGTACACCGTGAAGAAGCGCAGCCCCGTGGTGGGCAGCCCGTACAGGTGGCTGTACGTGTGCGCCATGAGCTCGTTGGCCTTCTTCGTGGCCGCATACAGCGACAGCGGATGGTCCACGTTCTGGTGCACCGAGAAGGGCATCGCCGTGTTGGCCCCGTACACGCTCGACGAACTCGCGTAGGTGAGATGCTGCACGCCGTGATGGCGGCACCCTTCGAGGATGTGCAGGAACCCCACCAGGTTGCTGTCGATGTACGTGTGCGGATTGGTGAGGGAGTAGCGCACCCCCGCCTGCGCGGCCAGGTTGATGACCTTGTCGAACCGCTCGGTGGCGAAGAGTCGCTCGATGCCGGCGCGGTCGCCCAGGTCCAGCTTCACGAACGTGAACCCCGGCTGCCCCTGCAGTCGCGCGAGGCGCGCGGCCTTCAGCGTGGGGTCGTAGTAGTCGTTGACGTTGTCCAGCCCCACCACCGTGTCGCCGCGCGCCAGCAGGCGTTCGCTCGTGTGGTAGCCAATGAAGCCGGCCGCGCCGGTGACGAGAATCTTTGCCATCGTGGGATTATGACGATCGAGTTGGCGCGGACGCCACCGGACGTTGCAGCAGCAGCACGGCGGCCATGATGGCCGCGCCGCCCACCAGCGTGCCCGTGCCGACGGGCTGCGCCAGGAGCACCACCCCCAGCAGCGTCGTCCAGAAGGGTTCCACCGTGCTCGTGATGGCGGTGCGCACGTTGCCGAGGATGCGCAGCCCCGCCAGAAATCCCACGAAGGCGCCGGAGGCAAGCACGCCCTGCAGCACGCTCGCGCCCAGCGCCACCGCATCGGGTATGGCGAACAGCGTGCCCGACAGCATCGACCACGTGGCGAAACAGAGTGTCCCGCCCACGCAGATCGCGCGCGCGACATCGAGCCCGTCGCGCCCGCGCTGCAGCCCGCTGAGGACGGGGATGTACAGTGCGTAGACGAGCGCCCCCGACAGGATGACGGCCAACCCCACGGGCGAGAGGGACGCGGCGCTGGGTGCGCCCACCATGGCCACGATGCCGCCCAGTGCCAGTGCGAGTGCCAGCAGCCGCGACCCGTCGAGGGGCTCGAGACCACGCACCGCGGTGATCACGGTGACCCACGCGGGGTACGTGTAGAACAGGAAGCTGGCCGTGGCGGCGGGCAGCCAGCGCAGCGCCGCGAGCGCCAGTGTGGCCACGATGGCCTGTCCGCCGCCGGCCATGAGCAGCATGCGCGGATGATACCAGGGGGAGAGTCCCGCCGCCGGCGCGGGCGGACGCCACCAGCCGTACGCCACCACCAGCGCCGCGCTGGCGAAATAGCGCCAGCTCTGGATACTCTCGAGCGCCATGCCACGCTCGGTGGCCACCACGGTGAGCGGCGAAATGGAGCCGAAACAACAGGCGCTGAACACCACCGCCAGCGTACCGCGCCAGATGGCGCGACGCGCCGCAGGCGATGCACTCACAGCAGCTTGCCGGCGAGGAACAGGTAGGCCACGCTGAAGTAGAGGCTGATCGCCGACACGTCCACGATGGTGGCCACGAACGGCGCCGACGCGCTGGCCGGGTCGAATCCGATGCGCTTGAGCAGGAAGGGCAGCATGGACCCGCTCAGTGAGCCGATGGTCACCACGGCCACCAGCGTCGTACCCACCGCCATGGCAATCCACCACGCATGCACGCCGTAGTCGTAGAGCCCGAGCATGTTCCACGCCACGATGCGGATCATGGCAATGACGCCGATGATGAACCCCAGGATGAGCCCGGCCGGCAACTCGCGCAGCACGATGCGCCACCAGTCGCCCAGGCGCACCTCGCCCAGCGCCATGGCGCGGATGATCAGTGACGTGGCCTGCGACCCCGAGTTGCCCCCCGAACTCATGACGAGTGGAATGAACTGCGAAAGGAACACGGCATCATCGAGGCTGTGCTCGTAGCGCGCCATGACCGAGGCGGTGAAGAACTCGCTCATGGCCAGAATGGCCAGCCAGCCACCGCGCTTGCGCACGTTCTGCCAGAGCGAGATCTGCATGTAGGGCTCCTCGAGCGCCTCCATGCCGCCGAATTTCTGCGCGTCCTCGGTCTGCTCTTCCTGGATGACGTCAATGACGTCGTCCACGGTGACCACGCCCAGCAGCCGCTTCTGCCCGTCCACCACCGGCAGCGCCACCAGGTCGTAGTTGGAGGTCACCTGCGACACCTCTTCCTGCGCGGTGTCCGGCGACACGCTCACCACTTCGGTCCATGCGTGCTCGCTGATGCGCGAGCCTTCCGGCGCCGCCAGCAGCTCGCGCAGCGACAGTACCCCGCGCAGCCGCCCCGCGTCGTCCACCGTGTAGATGGTGTACATGGCCTCGCGCCGGCCACCGCGCGCCATGGCGCGCACCGCCCGCAACGACTCTTCCACCGTGAGCGTCTCCAGCACGCTCACGAACTCGGTGGTCATGAGGCCACCGGCGGTGTACGGATCGTACTGGAGCAGTCGCTCCGTTTCGGCCTTCTCCGCCGGCTCGAGCTCCTGCAGGATCTCGTCGGCCGTCTCCTCGTCGAGCTCCTCGAGGGCGTCGGCGCGCTCGTCGGGGTCCATCTCGGCGACGATTTCCGCCGCCTCCCCCGCCGGCAGCTCCTCGAGCACCTGGGTGCGCAACTCCTCGTCGAGGTACTCCAGCACCTCGGCGGCGCGCTCGCGCGGCAGCGCGGCCAGGAACGCCCGCACCGCGGCCTCCGGCATGGCCTCCGCCACGTCGGCGAGGTCGGCCGGGTGCATCTCCTCCGTCTGCGGGCCGATGCTCTCCGGATGCTCCTCGAGCAGCTCGAGCAGGTCCGGCACGATCAGCGCCGCGAGCGGCCGGTCTTTGTCGGAACGAGGCGTCATGGGCGAAGCGGCGGCGGGTCGGGCGCAAGTTAGTGTGCGCCTCTCCGGGCGCAAAGCGACGTCCGCGGCCGGCCTACAGCACGGGCAACGCGCCTTTCTCCACCGTGATGTTCACCACCCGGACCCCGGCGTGGTCCAGACACGCGTCCAGCAGCTGCCGGTCGATGGGTCCATCGGTCTCCAGTACGGCCCCCTTCATGGACACCTCGGCGTGCTGCACCCCCGGGACGGCCGTCAGGGCCGTCCACACGGCGCGCACGGCGTGCACCGAAAGCAGCCCCTCGATCTGCACGTGGATGCGAAGTCGTGGCATCTTTCAATCTCGGCGCCACCCCACGGCTTCTCAACGGGGACCGGGTGCCGACTGGTTTCCCTCGAGCATGCTCCCATGCCACGTGTCGCGTTTCTCGGTCTCGGCGCCATTGGAACTCCCATGGCGCGCCATCTCGCCCGTCCCGATTTCGCCCTCGCCGTGTGGAACCGCACCACGGCCAAGGCCGAGGCGTTTGCGGCCGCGCACGACGCGCGCGCCGTGGCCACGCCGGCCGAGGCCGCCCGCGACCGTGACGTGGTCGTGACCTGCCTCCCCGTGTCGCGGGATGTCGAGTCGCTGCTCGCCGGCCCGGACGGCCTGCTGGCCACCATGCCGGCCGGCTCCGTCCTCGTGGACTGCACGTCAGGCGACGCCGCCACGTCTCGGCGGATCGCGGCCACCCTGGCCGAGCGCGGCATCGGCTTTCTCGACGCCCCCGTATCGGGCGGGGTGAGCGGGGCGGAGCAGGGGACGCTCACGGTCATGATTGGCGGTGATGCGGACACGCTGGCCCGCGTGCACCCTGTCATCGCGTGCTTCGGGAAGAAGATCGTGCACTGCGGCGCCGTGGGCGCCGGGGATGCGCTCAAGGCGGTGAACAACGCACTGCTGGCCATGCACATCTGGGGCACCGCCGAGGGGCTGGTGGCGCTGGAAAAGGCGGGGGTGAAGGCGGAGGTGGCGCTCGATGTGATCAACACCTCCAGCGGGCGCTCGAACGCCAGCATGCATCTCTTCCCCGAGCGGGTGCTCACGCGTGCCTTCCCGCGCACGTTCCGGCTGGCGCTGCTCGACAAGGACGTGGGCATTGCCGCCGAGCTGGCGCGCGAGCAGCGCCTTACCGCCCCGCTGCTGCAACTCACGGCGGAACTGTTCCGCATGGCCCATCACGAGCTGGGCGAGGAGGCCGATCATGTGGAAGCGGCCCGCGTGGTGGAGCGGCTGGGCGGCGCCATCATTGGTGGCACGGCGGCCACCGGGAGTGCCACCGCATGAGCGCCCCATCGGTTCCGTCGCACCTGTCCGACGGCAGCGCGAACGTGATTGCCAGCCTTGACGCCATTCGTGCCCAGTTTCCCGCCCTCGACCGTCGCGAGGGCGATCAGCTCGTGGCCTACTTCGACGGGCCGGGTGGCACGCAGGTGCCGCGCAGCGTGGCCGACGCCATGACGCACTACCTGCTGCACCATAACGCCAACACGCACTGGGCCTATCCCACCAGCGTGGAGACCGATGCCCTGCTCATGCAGGCGCGCGAAACGCTCGCCGACTTTCTGGGGGCGAGCGCGGGTGAGATCGCGTTCGGTGCCAACATGACCACGCTGCTCTTCCACGTGTCGCGGGCCATCGGTCGCGCTCTGCAGCCGGGCGACGAGATCATCGTGACCGAGCTCGATCACCATGCCAACATTGCGCCGTGGCAGGCACTGGCCAGGGAACGGGGGGCCGTACTGCGCTGGCTGCCGCTCGATCTCGACAGCTTCCGTCACGAGGCGGGCGCGTTCGAGCGATTGCTCAGTGAGCGCACGAAGGTGGTGGCGCTTGGTGCCGCCTCCAACATCCTGGGCACGGTGAGCGATGTGCCGCGCCTGGTGCAGCTCGCCCGCGCCGCCGGGGCCATCACGGTGGTCGATGCCGTGCACTATGCCCCGCACAACCTGGTCGACGTGCAGGCGCTGGGCGCCGACTTCGTGCTCTGCAGTGCCTACAAGTTCTACGGACCGCATGTGGGCGTGGTGTACGGCCGCGCCGAGGCGACCGCCGCCCTCGACCTGCCGCGTCTGGAACCCGCGCCCGACTGGGTCCCGGAGTGCCTGGAAACCGGTACGCAGAACCACGAGGGGATCGTGGGCGCCGCCGCCGCCGTGGAGTTCCTCGCCGGGATTGCCGGCGATGTCACGACCTCGCGCCGCGACCGGCTGGCCGTTGCCATGCACGGGTTGCACGAGCGCGGCGAGCAGCTGTTCGCCCAGCTGTGGGACGGTCTGGCGGCGATCGACGGGGTCACGCTGTACGGACCCCGCCCCGGTACGCCCCGCACGCCCACGCTGAGCTTCCGTGTGCGGGGGCACGACGCCGAGTCGGTGGCGCGCTTCCTTGCACCGCGCGGCGTGTATGTGTCGCACGGCGACTTCTACGCCACCACGGTGGCGCGTCGGTTGGGGTATGAGCAGGAGGGCTTCGTGCGCGCCGGCTGTGCCTGCTACACGAGCGGCACCGAGGTGGCGCGGCTCGTGGATGGCGTGCGTACACTGGTCCAGGGGCGCTGAATGCGCGTTCCGGTCGGTCGATTGCGGGGAGGGGCGCAGGCGGCATCACGCGCGGCCCGGGTGCTGGTGATGGGCGCCTCCACCGCCCTGGTCGTCGCCGCGTTGGCGGCATGTGGAGAGCCGGCGGCCCGCGGCCAGGCGCTGCCCGCGGCCGAGTTTCTCTTTGCGGCGGGTGACTCCACCTATTGGGTACGCAGCGGCGGCGAAGGGATGCGGGTGCGCAGCGCGCCCATCCTGCTCACCGACGTGGATGGGCGCCTCATCGAGGTGTTTCTCTCCGATGATGGCGCGGAGTATCCCAGCGCCTCGTTCGCCACGACCCGGTTGTGGGCGCGCGCCCTGCAGTCGCGCGACAGCACGCTGCTCTTTGCCGACAGCACGGTCATGCGCGAGCTGTCCGCGTGGCGCAAGGCCAACCCGCGTGAGCTCGAGATCGATCCCAACGACGACGACGCGCCCGATGACCCGCGGACCGTCGTGCACGACGGGATCGAGATCATCGATGTGCACGGCCCGTATCTCACTTTCGAGCACTTGCTCGACGCTGACATTGATGGTGGCCCGCCGCACCAGCATCGCGGGCGCCGCTACGTGGTGGATGTGCGCAGCGGGCATGTGAACAGCCTCGCTGAGCTGCTGGGTGCCGAGGAGGCGCGGGCGGTGATGCTGGCCGCGCAGGCATCGCTGGCGCAGCTCACCGACAGCATTCGCCAGGCTGGTGCCGCCGGTGACGAACGGGCGCAGGCCGCCGTGGAGACCCTTGGCAGTTTCGTCTTCGACAGCGGCAGCTTCGGCATCACCGATCTAGCCCGCGAACCGGCCGTCGCGTTCATGGTGCCGGGGCAGGCCACCGATGGCGAGGCGCTGGCGCTGTATCTGCCCCCCATCGGCGTGCGCGCGCCCACCTGGTGGCCGTCGGTGCGCGGCACGCTGCCGGAGTGGAGCGCTGATTCGTCGCGGGCGCGCTGGGAGCGCGGGGCCCATGATGTGACTGCCGTGCCCGCACAGGACGGGGACCTGCTGGGACTGTCGCTCAGTGCGCGTGGGGTCACGACCTCGCGGCGCGAGTGGCCGGTGGCCACGGTGGCTGCCCCGGTATACCAGCTCATTGCCCTCGAGCAGCCGCCGCTCGACAGCGCCGGCCGCGCGGCGCTCGCGCGCGCCTTCGACCGGTCCACGGCGCTCGATGGCCTCGTGCAGCGAGCCTCATACCGCCGCACGCCGCGCCGCCACGATGCCGTGCGCCTGCGCGTGCGCCGCGCCGCCTTCTCCGTCCAGCCATGACCGTCCGACCCGCCCGTCCCGTCGCCCACTCGCAGCACGAGACGAGTGAACTCATCATGCCGCAGGATGCCAACATCCTGGGCCATGCCTTCGGTGGCGCCATCATGGCCATGGTGGACAAGGCGGCGGCGGTCGCGGCCTTCCGTCATGCCCGCACGGCCTGCGTTACCGCCTCCATCGACCGGGTCGACTTCCGAGAGCCCATCCACGTGGGCGACCTCGTGACATGCAAGGCGTCGGTGAACTTCGTGGGCACGACGTCCATGGAGATCGGCGTGCGGGTGGAGGCCGAGGATCTCATCAACGGCACGAGGCGGCACACCAATACCTGCTACCTCACGTTCGTGGCTATCGACCGCAACGGGCGCCCGGTGCCCATCGCCACGGTGACGCCGGAAACCGAGGAGCAGCGGCGGCGCTATGACGCGGCGCAGGCCCGTCGCCGCCGCCGCCTCGAGGAGCGCCAGGACGAGGCCCGCGGCGCGTCGTAGGGAACGTGCCACGCCCGCGCGCGCGCGGATCTGCGACTATGTTGCCGCATGTCCGCTGACCAGATCGGCGAGGCGCGCGATACCTTCGCCGCGCTCCGCCTGCCCAATTTCCGTCGCTACATCCTCGCGCTGTTCACGCTCACCCTGGGCATACAGATCCAGGGGACGGTTGTCGGCTGGCAGGTCTACGATCTCACGAAGGATCCGCTGGCCCTCGGCCTGGTGGGGCTGGCGGAAGCGCTGCCGGCGATCAGCATGTCGCTGTTCGCCGGACATGTTGCCGATACGCACGACCGGCGCCGCATCGCCTTGGCGGCGCTGTCGATGCTGGTGGGGTGCTCGTTCGCGCTCTGGTGGCTGGGGCTTCCCACCCCCGTGGGCGACACGCCGCTCACGGCACCCGCACGCGTGCGCTCCATCTACGCCGTCATCGTGGTGAGCGGTGTGGCGCGCGCCTTTCTGCAGCCGGCGCGACAGGCGCTCAGCGCCGAGTTGGTTCCGCGTACGCTGTACAGCAATGCCGTCACGTGGCGCAGCGGCAGTTGGCAACTGGCCGCCGTGCTGGGGCCGGCGCTGGGCGGCCTGCTGTACGCAGCGGGTGGCATCACGCTCAGCTACGCCGTGGATGCGGTGCTCATGGCGTTCGCGGTACTGGTGCTCTTCTCCGTGCGCCATCGCTCGCCCCAGCGCGAGCGGCGCGATGAACCCGTGCGGGTGGCCATTCTCGGCGGGTTGCGCTTCGTCTTTCGCGATCCGCTGCTGCTGAGCGCCCTGTCACTCGACCTGTTCTCGGTGCTCTTTGGCGGTGCCGTGGCGCTGTTGCCGGTCTTTGCCGGCGAGATACTGCAGGCCGGCCCCACGGGGCTCGGGTTGCTGCGGGCGGCCCCCGCGGCGGGGGCGGTCGTGTCGAGCATCCTGCTTACGCGCTTCCCGCCGTTTGCGCATTCGGGGCGCAATCTGCTGCTCGCCGTAACCGGCTTCGGGCTGTGCACGATTGGCTTCGGGCTCAGCCGCAGCCTGCCGCTCTCCATGGCCTTCCTCGCGCTGGGCGGCGCGAGCGACATGGTCAGCGTGGTCATTCGCAGCCTCATGCTGCAGATGCGCACGCCCGAAGCGCTGCTGGGGCGCGTTTCCAGCGTGAATCAGATCTTCATTGGCAGCTCGAACGAAATCGGGGCGTTCGAGAGTGGCATCACTGCCCGGTGGTGGGGAGCGGTGACGGCGGTGGTGGTGGGTGGGGTGGCCACCCTAGGCGTGGCGGCCACCGTGGCGTGGCGGGTGCCGGCGCTGCGCACGCTGAAGTCGCTCAAGGGACACTGAGCGCGCCGATAGTCGGACGGTCGGACGTCGGAGGTGGGATTGCCTGCCCGAAGTCGGAGGCCCGAAACGGCGGCCCGAGGTCTGAAACCCGAGTGGTGGCGGGCAGCGCCGCGCGCGCCACCACCACCCCTCCTCCTCCGGCCTCCGACTTCCGAACGCCGTTTCCCGACTCCGATTTCGGGCACTCATCCGACTTCCGATCTCCGGCCAATCCGGCCAATCCGACCGTCCGACCTTATCCGAACCGTACCTCCTCTTCGGTAAGCGCCAGCTCCACTTCGTACCCGTCCTTCGCCACCGTCGTATTGGCGAACACCAGCTTCGCTTCGCGCTCGAGTTCGCGCGCGTTTTGCGAGTAGCGCGCCGAGATGTGGGTGAGGGCGAGCCGCCGCGCGCCCGCGGCCTTGGCCACTTCGGCCGCTTCACGCGCCGTGCTGTGTCCTGTCTCCACCGCACGGGCCACTTCGTCGTCGGCGAAGGTGGCTTCGTGCACGAGCAGGTCGGCGTCGCGCGCTGCCTCAATGGTGTTGGCACAGGGGCGCGTATCGCCGGTAATGACCACGCGCCGACCGCGTCGCCGCTCGCCCACGAGCACCCCCGGATCGATCACGCGCCCGTCGTCGAGGGTGATCTGCTCGCCCCGGTGAATACGCCCCCACAGCGGCCCCTCGGGGATGCCAAGCTCCCGGGCCAGGTCGGGGTTGAAGCGGCCTTTCCGTTCCTCCTCGACCAAGGCGTAGCCCAGCGAGGTGGACGGCCCATGATCCACGGCGAAGGTGTCGATCCGGTACTCGCCGCGGGACAGCGTGGCACCGGCATCGAGCTCGGTGATGTCCACGGGAAACGTGGTGCGTTCGCCACCAAGACTGATGCACTGACGCAACACTCTTCCCGCGCCGCGGGGGGCCCAAAGCCGTAGCCGTTCGGTGCGCCCTTGCAGGGCCATCGTACGGATGAGTCCGGTAATCCCCAGAATGTGGTCGGAGTGCGTGTGCGTGAAGAACAGGTCTTCGAACGAAAAGGATACGCCGTAGCGCATCATCTGGCGCTGCGTGCCTTCGCCGCAGTCGAACAGCAGAGTGTGCCCTTCGCGAATGACGGCGAGTGACGGGACGCCTCGTTCCGCGGTGGGGCGGGAGGCGGCGGTTCCGAGAAAACGGACGAGCAGCGGCATGGGTCGAATATAGACCGGTGCCCCGCGGACTTCGGCAGGATGCCGGTGGCGTGACGGTGGGCTGACGGCCCCGGGTTTGCGTAGGCTGAGGGTGCCGGTATCGGGGCCGAAGTACGGCCCGAGGTTTGCAACATCGGTTGACGGTATTCACGGGGAAGTGCTGGCCGTGTGACGGTGCCCGACGCGGGGTGACCGGAGCGGCCCTCTTCCGCCACTGACATTCACTTCCGGAGGCCGGGGGGCGTATGACCGGAAAAAGCCGACGCGGGTTCGCGTCAATGGATCCCACGCGTCAGCGCGAGATCGCCAGCAAGGGTGGGCGCGCGGCCCACGAGAAGGGGACGGCGCACGAATGGTCGTCCGACGAAGCACGGGAAGCCGGGCGCAAGGGCGGTGTGACTGTCAGTCGCGACCGGGCCCACATGGCCGCCATTGGCCGTGAGGGTGGGGAATCCCGCAGTGCCGCGGCGCGTCAGGCACGCGTTGCGCGGGCAGGAGATCGTGAGATACCGCTGCAGGTGGCGCGGGACGGCGGGGCGTCGCCTGTGGTGTCCGACCGTCCTCGCCCAAGCATCACCCATGCCGACGAGTCGTCGGCGCGCTGACGGCACGGGGGCGTGGCATGACCGTCGCGCTCCCTCCAGTGGCGAACCGGGGCCGGGCCACCGCAGGGTGGGCCCGGCCCGTTGTACATCCGGCGTTGCGCCCGGCGGGCGGCTACCCCGGGTAGCGCGTCGTGAGCGCCTCGAGTCGGGACGGGTCGATGTTGCGACCGCTCACCACCGCCACCAACGGGCCGGCCGGCGCCGTGATGTCGCCATGGCGGAGGGCGGCTACGGTCACCGCCCCTGCCCCCTCCACTGCCATGCCGGTGGTGCGGTGCAGCCACGCGATCGTTTCTCCCAGTTGCTCTTCGGTCACGAGCAGCAGGTCGTCGGCGCAGGTGCGCCCAATGTGCAGCGCCTCATCGTCGATCTGTCCCGCCAGCCCGTCGGCCAGCGTGGGGGTGACGGGGGTGTCCACCACCCGTCCGGCGCGCACGCTGCGCGTCATGGCGGCGGTCTCCTCACTTTGCACGCCAATCACGCGCACGTGCGGCGCAAGCTGACGCAGCACGCCCCCCATGCCGCCCAGCAGACCACCACCGCCGGTGCAGATCAGCACCGTCTGCATGGCCGGCAGCTGCGCCAGCAGCTCGAGGGCCACCGTGCCCTGCCCGGCGAGCAGGTCGAGCCCCAGGCACGGGTTGATGAAGCGAATCCCTTCGCGTGCGGCGTGCGCCCTGGCCATCACCATGGCCACATCGTAATCGGCCGCTTCGTCGTTTACCGTGGCACCCAGCGCCCGGATCCCGTCCTTCTTCACCTGCGGCGCGTTGGCCGGCACGTACAGCATGGCGGGCGCACCGAAGGCGCGCGCCGCATACGCCACGCCCAAGCCGTGGTTGCCGGCGCTCGAGGCCACCACGCCCCGCGCGCGTTCCTCCGCCGACAGGCCGGCCAGCACGTTGTACGCGCCGCGCACCTTGAACGAGCCGGTGGGATTCTCCAGCTCGAGCTTGAACCAGACGTCCACGCCCAGCGTCTGTGACAGCCCGTCGTGCCGCACGAGCCGGCTGGGTGGCAGAAACGAGCGCAGCCGTTCGGCGGCGGAGCGCACCGCCGAGACTGCGGGAATGATGGCCGGATCGAGTGGGTGCATGCAGGAATTGTAACGGTGCCCGCCACCCGATGCGTTCATTTACAGCAGTCGCGACCCCCGCACGCGGGCGATGTAGCCCTCCACATCGAACTTCATCTTCGCGCGATGCGTGACCATGGGGCGCAGCCCGCCCCACACCGGCTTGTTCCCCCACGGGCGATCCCAGAGCCCGAGGCACCACATGATGCCGCCCACGCTGTTGGGATCACGCCCGTCCAGCGCGTACTTGTCGTTGAGGTGAAACATCCAGGTGCGCGCCTGCTCGTAGCTCTCGGTCCAGAGCAGGATGGTCTTGCCCCAGAGCATGCGCGGATAGTTGTGGATGATCCCCTGCGTCACGAGTTCGTGCTGCGCGGCATTCCACAGGCGGTCACCGGTGCGCGCCTCCTCGAGTGTCTCGAGATCGTACCGCTGCGGGCGCGGATCGTTGACGTGTTCGGCCATGGTGCGCTGCACCCAGTCGGGGAGCGCACTCAGCTGGTCGAAGTGGCGCGTGCGGACGCACCAGTTGTAGCTCAGCTCACGCCACGTGGTGACCTGCTGCACGAAGGCCTCGAGGTCGGCCGCCGACGCGCCCACCGCCTCCCGCGCCGCCCGCGCCTCACGAATCACGCGCGCCGACGCGATGTGGCCGTAGTGCAGGTAGGGCGAGAGGCGCGAGGTGCCCTCGCCGTTGCCGGCCTCGTTGCGCTGGGTGTCGTAGTGCGTGAGCCCGTGCTGCAGGAACTGCGCAAAACGCGCCTGCGCCGCCACGCTGCCCCCTGGCTGCGCCACTGCGCCCACCAGGTGGTCGATCTCGCACGCCGCCACGACGCGCGCGATGTCGTCGTCGGTCATGGTGGCCAGCGGGAGCACCGTGAGCCCGCCCCCGGCGGCCACCGTGTCGCGCAACGAGGCCCGCAATGACTCGCTCACGGGCACCCGCGGCATCCCCTCCGCCACCGGTTCCAGCACCTGATCGAGCAGCTTCGCGATCTTGGGGCGAATGGTGCGCGCGGCAAACTCCGGTTTGGTGAAGGTGCCGCTGGGCACCGTGCACACGCTGTCGACGGCCAGCACCCGGCAGTTGACCCGCTCGCCAAAACGCTCGGTCCGTTCGCGCACGCCGGCGGTGGGGTAGAGGTCGGTGATCACGGCGTACGCGCGCGCCGCGAGCCGATCGAGCACGCGGCGGTCGTCGTCGCGCCGCGCCCGCAGCACGAACTGGTAGTGCAGTCCCAACTGCGCCGCGTGACGTGCCGTGTCGCGCGCCCCCTGCAGGATGAAGGTGTGATGGCGATCGCTGGCGTGCGGATAGGTGGGGTCGAGTCCCTGATGAATGACCAGCGGTCGCTGGACGCGATTGGCGGTGCGGATGGCTGCCCGCAGCGCCCAGTTCTCATCGAGGCGATGCGTGGACTGCATCCAGTACAGCACGTACTCGCCGTCGGGGTGATACGTCTTGCCGTTCACATCGAGGGTGCGCGGCACCAGCTGGTCGCGCACGTACTCCGACTCGAAGGCGTGCGCGCCCGCGGGGTTCGCCCCGTAGGGCAGGGAAGGATGGGCGCGATTCATCGTGCGGGTGAACGCCCCCAACGGTCCGGGAGTTGCCACCGGCGGCTTCGGCCGGCGCCGTTCCGCTTGACTTCCCCTTGCCACCCGCTACCTTCCCTTTCGTTACCCGATGGGCCCCGCGCCACAGGAGCGGGGCCTTTGTTGTCCGGGTCACTTGGGGCTGTAGCTCAGCTGGGAGAGCGCTGCATTCGCATTGCAGAGGTCAGGGGTTCGAGCCCCCTCAGCTCCATCTGCCGGAACCTTTTCAGGCTTCTGGGTTACGGAACGGGAACCGGTTCGTGACGAATCCGGCACTGGCGTGACGGTGGAACACCCTGCATCGTCCAGTGTACACAAGACAAGCCCGCCGCCGTTCGGTAGGACGGAGAGTTCCAATGACGGCGCGCGTGGCAGTTTTCGAACCCCGACAGCTTGGCTGGTCGGGGTTCTTTGCTTTCTCACCTCGGGGAGTCGGATGGGTCGGACTTTTCCGAAGTCGGACGTCGGACACCGGACACCGGATGCGTGCCCGAAATCGGAGGCCGGAACCGGCGGTCGGATGTCCGAGGCCGGAGTAGAGGCGTCCGGTACCCCTCTCCGACACGCCATCTGCCCTCCGACTTCCGGGCAGCTCAATCCGTCCTCCGACTTCCGACCGCCCGTTCGCGCCTCCGAATTCCGGCATCCATCGACATCCGCCCTCGGCGGAATCGGATTGGTCGGATTCCTCCGAGGTCGGATGTCGGACGCCGGATGCGTGCCCGAAATCGGATGCCGGAAACGGCGGTCGGATGTCCGAGGCCGGAGTGGAGGCGTCCGGCACCCCCTCTCCGATGCGCCTTCCGGCCCCCGTCTTCCGGCCTCCGACGTCCGGCCTCCGACTTCCGGCGTCGGGGCAGGTCAATCCGTCCTCCGACTTCCGACCGCCCTTTCGCGCCTCCGAATTCCGGCATCCATCGACATCCGCCCTCGGCGGAATCGGATTGGTCGGATTCCTCCGAGGTCGGATGTCGGACGCCGGATGCGTGCCCGAAATCGGATGCCGG